>MDTB01142073.1_pt1 | contig 16315 bp, 19 predicted proteins | sample 811161 | NCBI WGS metagenome assembly MDTB01 (sample SAMN05326650, study PRJNA326480) | marine metagenome | isolation source: seawater | place: Mediterranean Sea | collected 2009 | reverse complement strand
CGGAATTAAAATTTTTTCTTGCCAAGTTTTTTTTTCTAAAAGAATTCTTGTATTAATGTTCGCAACATTTCAGTTTTATTCAAAGGCAAATAAAATTGATGCGGATGTCTACCAAATTCATTCTCCCGAACTAATTTTATTAGGAATAATTTTAAAGTTGAAAGGAAAAAAAATTATTTATGATGCACATGAAGATTTACCAAGGCATATTCTTGAAAAAGAATGGTTATTTTGGTTACCGATGTTTTTGAGAAAACTTATTGCTTTTTTTGCAGAAAAATATTTAATTTTTGCACTCAAAAAATATGATCATGTTATTACACCTCATCATCATGTAAAGGATCTATTTGAAAAACAAGGAATTAACTCCTCTCTTATTACTAATTTTCCAATCATTAAAACTTATAAAAAAATAGAATTGAAAGAGTATTTAGATAAAGATAACATTATTTGTTACACCGGCACTGTTTACTCTTATAGCAATCAAGAAGAAATTCTTAAAGCTATATACGAGCTTAAAAATGTAAAATACAAGGTAGCTGGCTATATAGAACCAAATCACCTTAATTTTTTATCAAACCTAAACGGTTTTAATTCCTTGGAGTATTTAGGCAGAATTCCCTGGAACAGTTTAAATGAATTTTATGAAAAAACCTCCATTGGGCTAGTCATTTATGACTACAAACTAAATCTAGGTAATAAATTAGGCTCATTTGGAACTAATAAAATTTTTGAATATATGGAAGCTAGCCTGCCTATCATTTGCACAAATTATGTTCTTTGGGAAAATATAATTAAAGAATATGATTGCGGAATTACTGTGAACCCAGGTAATTTATCTGAAATTAAAAATGCAATTAAATATTTAATAGAAAATAAAGATAAAGCCTTTAAACTGGGTCAAAATGGAAGAAGAGCTGTTGAAGAAAAGTATAACTGGCATCTTCAAGAAAAAGATTATTTGAAGGTATTTGAAGATTTAAATTATGGATAATAAAATTTCTTTTGTTATTTCTTCTTGTGATAAATATTCTGATTTATGGGATATTTTCTTTACATGCTTCTTTAAATACTGGCCAGATTGTCCATATGAAATTTATCTTGTTTCTAATTTTAGAGAATATGAATCGAAAAAAGTAAATTCTATACTAATTGGAGAAGATAGAGATTATGGCACAAACCTTAAGAAAATAATTGACAGCATCCCTACTGATTGGTTTGTTTTGTGGATTGATGATGCCATTTTAAGTAAAAAAATTGATACAGATTTTATAAACGAGGTATTTACCTCAGCCCAAAGAAATGATGTAGGGTCCTGTCTATTAATTCCAACTTATCCAGTATCTTATATTAATAACAAAAACGAATTTATTGGTCCAATCCCTAAAAATGTCAAATATAGAGCAGCTATAGGATGTTGTTTGTATAATAAAAAAACTTTTAAAAAGCTTATTCTAGAAGGAAAAGATATTTGGGAACATGATAGGAACAACAAACCAAATGATTTTGAAGATAAATTTTATGCTCTGTCAACAAATCTAAAAAATCCTTTATTTCCGCACGCCCATGGAGTTGTAAAAGGAAAATGGTGTTTACCTTTTATTAAATTTTTAAAAGAAGAGGGATTTAAGCATCTAATTCCTTTAAGAAAAAAACAATCAATTATTTCCTACATGTATGGATGGATTTATCACTTGAGATTAAAGATCTTAAAAATATTTAAAATCCACTGGTATATATAACTTCTTGAAAAATAAAAAAATAACAATTGTTGATTATAGGATGGGCAACCTTGGCTCAATTAGAAATATGTTATCTTATCTTGGTTTTGAGTCAAAAATTTCAAACCGAATTGAAGATATAAATGAAGCTGATTTTTTAGTTCTCCCCGGAGTAGGTAAATTCGACAGCGCAATGAAAAATATTAAAAACCTTAAATTGGATGATATTCTAAAAGAAAATGTCCTTGAAAAAAAAACTCCAATATTAGGTATCTGCTTGGGAATGCAAATAATGTGTTTATCAAGCGAAGAAGGTAATCAAAAGGGACTAGGTTTTATAGATTATGAAGTAAAAAAATTCAAATTTTCAAAAGAATCAAATCTCAAAGTTCCCCATATGGGCTGGAACTATTTAAGTAAGACTTCAGACGGAATCTTATTAAAAAAGCTTGTAGAAAATCCTAGATTCTATTTTGTTCATTCTTATTATGTTGAAGATTCTGAATTGCCTTTTAAAAGTTCTCTTTCAGAATATGGGAGAAACTTCGTTTCTTCTTTTGAGAAAAATAATATTTTTGGAGTTCAGTTTCATCCAGAAAAAAGTCACAAATTTGGAAAAGAGCTTTTTAAAAATTTCTTGAATTATCATGAAGAGATTCTTTAGAATCATTCCAACATTATTGCTCAAAAATAATGGAGTAGTAAAAACGAAACAATTTAAATATCCAAGATATATAGGTGATCCAATAAATATAATTAAAATATTTAATGAAAAAGAAGCTGATGAAGTTTGTATTTTGAATATTGATGATGTTAGACATCAAGTTTCACCTAATTATGATCATATAGAAGAAATCGTCTCAGAAGCATTTATGCCGGTTGCGTATGGCGGAGGAATAAAAAATGTCAATGAAGTTGAAAGATTATTCAAAATTGGAATAGAAAAAATAGTTATAAATAGCTTTGCCGTTCAAAATATTGAATTTGTGAAAGAAATTTCAAATATTTTTGGAAGCCAGTCAATTGTTGTAAGTTTAGATATAAAAAAGAATTTATTTGGAAAATATATCATTTTTACTCAATCTGGAACCAAAAAGGAAATAATTGATTTTGAAAGTTATTTGGAAATCATTCAAAATAATGGTGCTGGAGAAATTATTATAAATAATATCGACAGGGATGGCCTTATGAGGGGATATGATATTAAACTAGCGAAACTAGCTAATTCAAAATTGAAAATACCCTTCACTTTTTTGGGTGGAGCAGGAAAGAAAGAGGATTTAATTGAAGCCATTGAAGTTGGAGCCTCCGGTGTATCTGCAGGTTCTCTATTTATTTATAAAGGTGCTCACAATGCAGTTTTAGTGAGTTATATAAAAAATGAAGAACTTTTTACCGACAATAATTAAAAAATATTTATGAAAAGTTGTTCTAAATGTGTCATGGATGATACCGCCTTAGAAATTTCATATGATGAACATGGTATTTGTTCATTTTGCAAAGAATATGACTTAAGGTCCCTAAAGGATCTTCATCAAAATCCAGAAGATTTGAACCGTCTAGGAATTTTTCTAAATTCTATAAAAGAAGAAAGAAAAATTTATGAATATGATTGCCTCATTGGAGTCAGCGGAGGAGTGGATAGTTCATACGTAGCTTATTTATTAAAAAAAGTTTATGGGTTAAATCCATTAGCAGTGCATTTAGATAATGCCTGGAATTCAGAACTCGCAATATCAAATGTGGAAAAGATCATGAAAATCTTAGATATTGATTTGATAACTCATGTTTTAGATTGGAATGAATTTAAGGATATCCAACTATCATTTTTAAAATCATCCATTTCTAACGTTGAAATGCCAACAGATCATGCAATTTGGGCAATATTAATCAAAACTGCTTCAAAAATGAAAATACCTTATATTATTGCAGGAAATAATGTAGTTACAGAATCAACAATGCCTCTTTCTTGGTTATACCAATCTAAAGACTCTAAGATAATTAAATCAATTCACAAAAAATTCGGTTCTAATATGAGAAAAACTTATCCAACATTGTCAAAGTTTGATTATGTTTATTATCTTTTATTCAAAAGGATAAGATGGATTCCGATATTAAATTATATTAATTACAATAAACAAGAAGCAAAAAAAATTCTTATAGACGAATTAGGATGGAGAGATTATGGCGGTAAACATTATGAATCTATATTTACAAGATTTTTTCATTCTTATTATTTAATAAAAAAGTTTGGTTATGATCTAAGAAAACCTTATTTATCTGCAGAAATCTGCTCTGGACAAATTACGAGAAAAAAGGCTTTAGAAGAACTATCTTATCCTCCCGCTTCAGAAGAATTAATAAATTCAGACCTTCAATATGTAGGAAAAAAGCTCAGTCTCTCCAAAAAGGAATTACTCGAGATTATTGAGCTTCCTAATAGAAGTTATAAAGACTATCCAAATTCAGATTATTTATGGAACAGGCTTTCTTATCTCATTGAAAAAGCTAGAAACTTTATAACAAGGATTTAATTAAAGAGAGAGTTTAAAAAGTTAATGAATATTTTAGTTCTTCTTCAATCTTTTGAAACTCCTGCAGACAAGGGCTCTGATAGATACTATTTTTTTTGTAGAAAGCTCAAGCAAAAGGGGCATAACGTCAACATAATTACCTCAAATATAGACTACAAAAAATCCAAGCCAAAGTTTTCAAATAAAAAGCAAAATAATTCTGTCGTTATAGATGGTATTCAAGTTGATTATTTGAATGTGTTTACAAAGATAAGAGGAAGTTTCTTTAGAAGATCGCTTTTTTATATTTCATTTTTTCAAAAGGCTTTGATAGTGTTGTTTAAGAAAAAAAATGTTGATTTAATTTACGCAGTTTCTACTCCTCTCAGTACAGGTTTTTTAGGCGTTATTGCATCTAAAATTCATAAAGCACCTTTAATTTTTGAGGTAACAGACATTTGGCCTGACGCAGCTATCCATACAGGCGTACTAAATAATAAATTGATAATTGCTGCTTTAAAGATTTTCGAAAAAGTTTGTTATAAAAATTCTACTAAAATCATTGCTTTGACAAATGGCATCGCAAAAAACATAAAAGAAAAAATAAATATGCAAGACAAGGTCATAACCATTCCCAATGGAGTTGATCAGAAACTATTTAGCAAAAGTATTTCTCGTGAAAAAAAAGAATCCCTTCGAGAAAGTTACAACTTTAAATCAAAATTTGTCTGCATGTATCTCGGAGCTCATGGAAGATATAACTCTCTTGAAACAATTATCGAAGCAGCTAATTTTCTTAAAGACGATAGTAAGTATCTTTTTGTTTTTGTAGGTGATGGAGATGAAAAAATAAAACTAATAGAGCAGACAAACAATTTAAATTTAAAAAATATTATATTTTTTGATTCCATGCCTAGAACTGCAGCTATCGATTTTTTAAATTTATCTGATATGTTTCTTTTACCAAATCGTAAAGGAAATTTTTTTGAAGGCAATCTTCCTAATAAATTATTTGATTTCATGATTTCAGAAAAGCCTATAGTTGTCTCTGGATTTGGAGAATCAGCAAATCTTATAAACTTGGCGGGATGTGGAATTGTTGTTGAAGCAGAAGATTCTGCAAATATGGCAATTAAAATAAGGGAGCTAGCAGAGATTTCTTTTGAGGAGAGAATTTCTATGGGAAAAAGGGGAGCATCTTTTGTCAAAGAGCATTACAATCGAGAAAAACATTTTGCATCTTTGATGAAACTTTTCTTGAGTACTCAACCTCATAAAATTTAATATTGTATTTTTTTTAAAGAAAACTTTATAAATCTATTCTAGGCTATAAAATATATATTTTAAAAATGAATAAATATCTATGAATCTAGAGAAGTCCTTAGAAATAGTAATTTCTGTAATTGAAGAAAGTTTAGAAGACAATCCTAAAATTACCCAAGAAATGGAATTACTTGGAGGAGACTTAATTGATTCAATGAAGCTCGTTGAAGTTTGCCTTTCCTTAGAAGACAAGGCAGAAGAAATGGGCTTTGAATTTGACTGGACATCTGAATCGGCTTTATCTAAATCAAAGAGTATGTTCAGAACAATTTCATCTCTTGCAGAAGAATTTTTTTCTCAATCCGAGGATTAAATTGATAATTATAACAGGTGCGAGCAGAGGTCTAGGAAAGGCTATAGCAAATCGCTTAAATAAAAATGGAGAAAAAGTTATTGGTTTAGTCAGGAATATAGATGACGAAATCTATGAGAGCATAGAATGTGACGTTTCTAACTACTCTTCAGTAAAAAAAGCAGCAAAAGCAATAAAGAAAATGAATCAACCTATAAAGTCTTTTATAAATGTAGCAGGAATTGCTTCCATGAACATGGCTGTCACAACAAATGAATCTAGTGTACAAAAGCTTATTCAAACTAATCTCGTTGGAACAATATATTGCTGCCAATTATTTGCACCTTTATTTTTAAGGCAAAAAAAAGGAAGTTTTATCAATTTCTCTACTATAGCTGTTCCTCTTGCTCTTAAGGGGGAGTCTATCTACATAGCAACAAAATCTGGGGTAGAGGCATTCTCAAGATCTTTTGCAAGAGAAATGGCAGACTTTAACGTAAGAGTTAACTGTATTGCTCCTGGACCTATTAAAACTGACCTGCTTAAAGGAGTTACAGATCACCAGATTGACAAAATTCTGTCTCAACAAATAATACCTAAACAATTTGAGAAATCTGATGTATGTGATTTAGTTGAATTACTTATAGACGAAAAGGCATCCTCTCTAAGCGGCCAAATATTGAATATAGGGGGTGTTTAATTAAAATCATTTCTAAATTAAAAAATATTTGGAAGGATACAAACTTCCCTTTCCTTGTACATTCCGAAGGAGAGCTTTTTTTTAAGGACATTACTAATCAATTTTCTCTTGATTTATCTGAAATCAAGTCTGGAGATGTAGTAGCTCTAATTGGTGATTTTGATCCAATTTCAATATCAACTTTTCTTAAACTAATTGATAAAAAAATTATCTTAGTACCTCTAACAATAGAAACAAAAGATCAACATGAATATTTTTTTGAATCTGCTATTGTTGATGTTGTAATTCATAAAGGCAACGTTAAAAGGCTTAAACATAATAAAACAAACAGCCTAATCGATTCTCTGAGAAATAAAAATCACTCTGGTTTAGTTTTATTCTCCACTGGAACTACCGGCAGACCAAAAGCTATTTTGCATGATTTTACTTTGTTCATAAAAAGATTTGAGACTCCAAGACCGACCCTAAAAACAATTAACTTTTTATTATTCGATCACATAGGAGGAATAAATACTTTGCTTCACACTCTTTTTAATAGAGGGACTGTTGTAGCTCCAAAAAAAAGAAGTGTGAAAGATATTTTATTAACTTGCGATAAACACAATATTGAAGTTCTTCCGACAACCCCAACTTTTTTGAGAATGATGCTTATGAGTGGTTTAATTCCAAAATTAATTCCGCCTTCTTTAAAAATAATTACCTATGGAACAGAAAGAATGGATAAACCAACTTTAGATGAATTATGTAGATTATTACCAAAAATAGATTTTAGACAAACATTCGGAATGTCAGAACTTGGGATAGTAAGAGTAAAAAACAAGGCAAGAAATAGTTTGTTTATGAAAATTGGAGGCGAAGGAATTGAAACTAGAATTATAGATAATGTCTTAGAGATTCGTTCTGAAACCAGAATGTTAGGATATCTCAATGCTGATGATCCTTTTGATAATGATGGATGGTATAACACAAATGACATTGTTGAAGAAAATGGAGAATTTATAAAAATTGTAGGGCGTACATCGGAAACAATAAATGTTGGGGGATTAAAATTTATGGCTTCAGAGATAGAAAGAGTTACTTTAGAATATGATGGAATTGAGTTTGCTAAAGCTGAAGGTAAGTTAAATCCAATTACAGGTCAACATGTAGAGTTAGTGGTCCAACCAGTTTCTCAAAAAGAAATTAATAAGAGTGACTTAAAAAATTTTCTTAATAAAAAGCTTCCAAAACATATGACACCTAAGAGAATCAAGATATCTAATATATCTATAGGTCATAGATTCAAGAGGTTGTAAATTGAAAATTTCTAAAAATATATTAATTCTGCCAAACTTTTCAATTGACATAAGTAACAAATTGGCTGATGAAGGTAGAGATGATCAAGAAATTATTAAAACAATCAAAAATACGGGTATAAAATCTATAAGAATCTCTCAATTAAATAGTTTTTCTGAATTTATTTTTAAAGGCTTGTTAAAAATTAAAGAAGTTTACAAAAATTTTTTTGATGAAGTTGATTCTATTATAGTCGTTTCCCAATCGTATGATGAGCGCATTCCATCACTAAGTACTCGAATTCAAAATAAACTAGGATTAGAAGAAAATATATTTTGTCTGGATATAATGGATGGGTGTTCTGGATATATAAAGTCATTCTCTTTGGCCCAGATGCTTCATTCGAAAGGCTACAAAAAGACTTTAATTATAGCCGGCGATATAAATTCTAAAATGACTGAAACATCAGATATTGGTACAAAAATTTTATTTGGGGATGGAATTTCAATTTCAATACTTGAAAAGCATAAGAATGGTCTTGAAACTCGTTTATTTAACAGAGGAGATAATGAAAACATAATTTCTTGTCCTGTAAATCGAGGAAGCATGCTAATGAATGGTTTCGAAGTATTTAGATTTACTAAAAAAGAAGTTCCAAAGCTAATTGAAAATTTTTTGAAAGAAACAAATACGTCTTTAGAAGATTTTGATCTTCTAGGTCTTCATCAGGCAAGTTATCTAGTGGTTTCAACTATTTGCAATTCTATTAAATTTAAAAATAAACTTTGTAAAGATTTTGCCTGTGAAGAAATAGGAAACCTTGGAGCAGGAAGCATAGGCGCTTGGTTATCTCAAATAAAAGATCTTTCATTTCAAGGCCCTTTAAAGATGCTTGCCATAGGGTTTGGGTCTGGATTATCATGGGGTCTTGCCAATGTTATTGTTGATGTAGATATAAATGAGGTTATGTATGTCTGAAATAAGTTTTGAAGAATTTATCTCGGAATTTTCTAAAGATTTAGAAATTGAAGATCAGGAATTCATTAATACATCCTTAAAAGATATCCCTGAGTACGATAGTATGGGAATAATTACAGCAAGTCTAACTATTGAAAGGCTATTTAATTTTGAAATTCCTTTAGAAGTTTTGGATGAAACAGAGAGCCTAAAATCTTTATATGACTACTGTTTGAATCATTCATAACTATTTATAGTTCTTTTTTTAATGTCTAAATTTCGAATTAGAATAGCTAAAAAAAGTGATTTTCGTGAAATTGCAAATATTCATTATCTTTCCAGAGAATCTTTGAACAGCGGCTTTTTCTCTTTAGCAACAAGAAGATTTATTTACCTTTATTACAAAATAATGCTTGATGATCCTAACTTTGTAGTTTTATGTGTAGAAGATGAAACAAGTAAAATAAACGGTTTCGTTAGTGCCTCTCTTGATGCTAAGAAACAATTTAAAAATTTAAGTAATCACAAATTTTCTCTTGGCTTTTCTTTAATACCTTTACTATTTTTTAGACCTCATCTTCTATTTGAGGCAATTAAAAGATATAAATCTTCTTTGGGAAAATCTAATGAAAGGTTTGTAAATATTGACGGAGTAAGAGGTGAATTTTGGGTATGGGATATCAGAAAAAAAAATTCTGTATGGGCAGTAATTCTTTATAACTCTCATCTAAACTTATTATCATTGTTGGGCATAGAAAAAATGAACTTTGAGGTGGATAAAAAAAATAGAAAAATTTTAAAATTTCATAAAAATAATGGGGCTAAGATCTTAGATAATTATTCTTTACCTGATGGAAGGGAAAGATTGTTAATGTGCTATTATTTAAAAAATTTAAAAAATTCTTAAAGTCAACATGGGTTCTAATAACTATAAAATACACCCATCATCAGATGTTCAAACTAAAAATATTGGCAAAGATACAACTATCTGGCAATTTGTTGTAATCCTGAAAGATGCCGTTCTTGGAGAAAATGTTAATGTTAATGCACATTGTTTCATTGAAAATGATGTAGAGATTGGATCAAATGTAACAATCAAATCGGGAGTTCAAATCTGGGACGGAATAAAAATAGAAGATAATGTTTTTATAGGTCCAAATGTTTCTTTGACTAATGATAACTTTCCGAGGAGCAAGATTAGACCTGAAAAATTTTTACAAACTCTTATTTGCGAGGGTGCTTCAATTGGAGCTGGAGCTGTAATTTGTCCTGGGGTTACTATAGGCAAAAATTCTATGATAGGAGCAGGCGCAGTTGTTACAAAAGATGTTATTGAAAATTCTTTGGTTACTGGAAATCCTGGAAAATTAATTAAGATATTAGATGAATAACTGTAAAAGTCTTGAAGTAAAAAATTGTAGTTTAATAAAGCTTAATAAGATTGAAGATCCAAGGGGGAATATTACTTTTCTTGAGTCCAAGAAGCACATCCCATTTGACATATCAAGAGTTTATTATCTTTATGATACTCCTAGTGGAGCTGAAAGAGGAGGGCATGCTCATTATGATTTAGAGCAGTTGATTGTAGCCGTATCAGGGAGTTTTGATGTGCTCATAGATGATGGTCAAAATAAAGAGATAATTACTTTATTGAGACCAGATGAAGGCTTACTCATTTCTTCTATGATATGGAGGGAACTAATGAATTTTTCCGGAGGAGCAGTTTGTCTAGTCTTGGCATCAAATTTTTATGAAGAGGCAGACTATATTCGAGACTATAATGAATTTATTAAAATTTTAAATCAACCTTAATTATGAAAGTAAACTTTTTAGAGTTAGTTTTCGATAAAAAAACTCAAAATGACATTAATAAGTCCATTTTAAAAGTTTTAGATTCTTCTCAATTTATTGGAGGTAAAGAGGTAGAAAATTTTGAAAAAGAGTACTCTAAATTTTTAAATGTTAAAGAAACTATTGCTGTTGGCAATGGTTATGATGCCTTAGTTTTATCCTTGAAAGCCTTAGGTATTTCTAATGGCGATGAAGTATTAGTTCCATCAAATACCTTCATTGCAACTTGGCTAGCGGTAATTAATGTAGGAGCCAAGCCTGTTCCTGTAGAAACCTTTGAAAAAACTTACAACTTAAATCATCATGAAATTGAAAAATTAATTACAAATAAAACAAAAGCTATAATTCCTGTTCACCTTTATGGACAGCCTTGTGATTTAAGCCCAATTTTATCACTAGCAAAAAAAAATAATCTAAAAGTAATTGAAGATGCCGCCCAAGCTCATGGTTCTAAATATAAGAAAAAGTTAATTGGTTCTCATGGAGATTTGGTTGCCTGGAGTTTTTATCCTGGAAAAAATTTAGGGGCTTATGGAGATGCTGGTGCAATTACAACTAATAATAATAATCTTGCAAAAAATCTCAGAGCCTTGAGAAATTATGGCTCAGAAATTAAGTATCACAATGACTTTATTGGAGTTAACTCTCGAATGGACACCTTGCAAGCTGCTATCTTAAGAAATAAGTTAAAAAAATTAAAAGCGTGGAACAAAAAAAGGTCTTCAATTGCAAAGTTTTATATCGATGAGCTAAAGAGAACTGATGTAATTCTTCCTTTTGTACCAAAATGGGCTGATCCTGTTTGGCACTTGTTTTGCATTAGGCATACAAAAAGGGATATTTTAAAAAAAAAATTATCAGAAAAAGGAATCGAAACTCTTATTCATTATCCAATTCCTCCGCACAAACAAAATGCTTTTAAATCTCTAAAATTTAATAATAGAAAGTTTCCTGTAACAGAAAAACACTCTCTTGAGTTATTAAGCTTACCAATTGGCCCTCATTTAAACCATCAACATTGCGAATATGTGTGTGAAAATTTAATCAGAATTTTAAAAAAAATATAATCATTGCTTGAAGAAGCAACTTATAATAATGAAAACAAAATTTACGTAAATATTAATAATCTCAATGACCTAAATCTATATTTAGGATTTGATTTTAAAATACTTAACATTTTTTCAAATAAGTTTTATATGGAGCTAAAACTAAATTAAATTTTTATATTCAATATGGATTGGAAAGTACAACTTTGTGAATTAAATTATTCTAATAAAGAATCTGAAGCAGTAGAAAAAGTAATTTCTTCTAAGTGGCTTACAATGGGGGAGAATGTAAAAAAATTTGAAGACAATTTTTCTAAGTTTTTAGGAGAAAATTCATATTGCTCAGCCGTATCTAGTTGCACTGCAGCATTACATATTTCAATTCTTGGATTAAATCTTAATCAAAATGATGAAATTATTATGCCAGCATTAACTTTTGTAGCGAATGCAAATGTAATCAATCTATCAGGATGTAAACCAGTTCTTGCAGATAGTACATCTCTAGAAAATCCAAATATTAGTTTAGAAACTATTAAGAAAGTATTTACAAAAAAAACAAAAGCAATTTACGTGGTTCACTTTGCAGGATTTCCATGCGATATGGTTCCGATAGTAAAATTTTGTAAAAAAAATAAGATTTATTTAATTGAGGACGTTGCACATGCTCCTGGCGCATCTATAAATAACAAGATGTGTGGAACTTTTGGAGATGTGTCTTGTTTTTCTTTTTATAGCAACAAAAATCTCTCAACAGGTGAGGGAGGAATGTTGGTTACAAGAAACAAAAAATTATCTGAACATTTTCAAAAAATTAGATCTCATGGGATGACTGTTGCTACTTTAGATAGGCATAAGGGAAGGGCAAGTTCCTATGATGTGATATCTGCTGGATTAAATTACCGGTTAGATGAAATTAGAGGTGCTCTTGGGGTAACTCAACTTGCAAAATTAAAAAAAGGAAATAATAAAAGAAAAAAACTAACAGATAGATATTTTAGAAATCTAAAAAATAGCCCCATAGAATTACCATTCTCAAAAAGTAGAAAAAATTTTAAATCTTCTTATCATATTATGCCCATCCTTCTTCCAAAAAAAATAAAAAGAGAAAAAATTTCTAATAAAATGAAAGAATTAGGCATTCAGACAAGTATGCATTATCCATCCTTTCATCACTTTTCGTTTTACAAGAAACTTTTTAAAAATAATCAAACTCCGATTTCAGAAGAATTTATTGATAGAGAGTTAACTTTGCCTCTCTTTCCCAGCCTAACTTTTAAAGAAGTTGACTTTGTATGTAAATCCCTTTTGGAATCACTTAATGATTAGGCTTTGCGATATTTTTTTTAGCTCTATCTTGCTGATTATTTTTTCCCCTTTATTTTTAGTAATATCTTTAATTTTGAAATTTACAGGAGAGGGCGAAATCTTTTATTTACAAAAAAGAGTTGGAAAAAACTATTCAGAAATAAAACTAATTAAATTTGCTACCATGAAAAAAAATAGTGAATTTATCGGCACTAGAACACTTACAGTTAAAAATGATCCTAGAATATTACCTATAGGTGGTTTTTTAAGAGATACAAAAATAAATGAACTTCCACAAATAATAAATATTTTTTTTGGGGATATGAGCTTTATTGGTCCAAGACCCCAAACCAAGGAATCTTTTGATATGTTTCCACAAGATTTTGCAGTTACCATAAAAGGTTTGAAACCTGGATTATCAGGAATTGGCTCAATTATATTCAGTAGAGAAGAGGAAATTTTAGAAGGAAAAAAAAATCCTGTTGATTTTTATCAATCTATAATCGCTCCTTATAAAGGAAGTTTGGAAGTTTGGTTTTCAAAAAACAATACTTTATCAACATATTTAATGTTAATTTTTCTTACTGTTTATACAATAATAACTAAAAAAAATAAATCTCCTTACTATTATTATAATCTCCCACAAATTCCAAAAATTTTAGATGAGTATATAAATTGACAGAACAAATATTAAAGAATCTTCATGAGAAAGGATGGGTAAGACTTAAAAATTTTGAAATTTCTCCCGACATTCAAAAAAAACTACTACTTGAAAATAAACTTGATTCAAAAGTTTATAAAGAAAATTCTAAATTAAATCTTTCTTATTTGAATCAAACAAATTTAGGAGAATATTTAAAGGATTTATTAAAAGAATACATAACTAAAGAACATTTTCATGAGATCAATCCTGATATATATAATGTTTGTAGAATGGTTTCTTCTTCTGATTCCAAAGAATCTTATAGGGCCCATTTTGATTCTCATATGTTCACTGTCGTTTCTCCTATGCAAATACCTTATTACGAAGATGAGGCTTTTAAAAAAGGAGAATTAATTTTATTTCCTAACATAAGAAATGAACCAAAAAATGAATATATTAATTTTCTTCAAAAATTATTTTTTAAGATATTTGCAAACAAAATAGGTTTTTATTTTTTAAAATTTTTTTTTGATTTTGAAGTGTTTGATTTTAAAGATAATATTCCTATTCTTTTTTTAGGCAGAAGAAGTTTACATTTTAATATGCCTTTTAAAAATACTGGAATCCCACGAATTACATTACTCACGCATGTTTACGATCCATCTGGTAAATCAGGCATAGGATCTTTTTTGCGAAAGGTTAGAAATAGATAAAAATGAACTCATCTCAAAAATTGTCAAAAGTTATAATTCCAATAGCAGGGCTTGGGACTAGAATGCTTCCAGCTACAAAGGCTATACCTAAAGAGATGCTACCCATTGTAGATAAACCAATCATTCAATATATTGTTGAAGAAGCTATAGAAGCAGGATTTAAAGAAATAATCTTCATTACTCATTCAAGCAAATCTTCCGTTGAAGACCATTTTGACACTAGTTTTGAATTAGAAACAATTTTAGAAAATAGAGTTAAAAGATCTACGCTTAAAGCAGTACAGAAAATATCAAAACTAAATTTCATGATTCACAGCATAAGACAAGGTAAGCCAAAAGGGCTGGGGCATGCTATTTTCTGCGCAAAATCAATTATAGGATCCGATGCTTTTGGCATCATGCTTCCCGATATGATTTTAGAACAATCCAATAGAAGGAATATGTTTCAAACTATGAAAAAAAACTATGAAAAATATTTAACTTCATCAATTTTGTTAGCTACAGCAAAGAAAAACGAAATTAATAAATATGGTATTGCTCAAGTCACAAGAAAAAAATCTTCATCCGAGCAAGTTTTAATTCAAGATATAATAGAAAAGCCTAAAATTGAAGAATCGCCTTCTAAATTTTTTGCAGTAGGGAGATACATTTTTTCAAATAATTTTATGGATTATTTATCTAAAGAAAAACCGGATAAGTTAGGAGAAATTCAGTTAACAAGTGCAATTTCTAAATTTGTAAAAGAAGGTAACAAAACAACAGGGTATCTTTATCAGGATCGTTTCTTTGATTGCGGAGATAAACTAGGATATCTAAAAGCTATCGTAGAATTTGGAAAAAAAGACATGTCAATTGGTAAAGATTTTAAAAAATTTCTTAGAAAAATTTAATGAAAATAGCAGTGGTAAGCGGCGGGTTTGATCCTATACATAGCGGTCATATTTCATATCTTTCAGATGCTAAAAAACAAGGCGATATTCTTATCGTAGCTTTAAATTCTAACGATTGGTTAACAAGCAAAAAAGGTAAGTATTTTCTTCCTTTTGAAGAAAGAAAAATTATTCTAGAGTCTCTAAATCAAGTAAGTGAAGTTATTGATTTTGAAGACGATGACCAGGGGAGTTGCATTAATGCTCTAAAAAAAATCAAAATAAAATATCCAAAGGAAAAAATCATTTTTTGTAATGGGGGCGACAGAACCAAGTCAAATATTCCAGAGATGGTCCTTCAAGACATTACTTTTAAATTTGGTATTGGAGGAGATTTTAAAAAAAACTCTTCAAGCTCAATTCTAAAGAATTGGCATTTTAAGAAAGAAAATAGGTTGTGGGGAGAATTTCACAATTTATTTTTAGAAAAAAATCTTAAAGTAAAGGAACTTATAGTAAATCCTAAAAAGGGGATGAGTTTCCAAAGACATTCTCATAGGAATGAAATTTGGTTTATCAGCGAAGGTTCATGCTTAGTAAATTATAGTAAAACAACAGAATTAGAAAAAAAAGAATATAAACTTTCTAAAGAAGATATTTTTTTTGTTAAAAAGAATGAATGGCACCAGATTATTAATCCTAACGAGGAAGTTTGTAAAATTATAGAGATCCAATATGGAGATAAGGTTGAAGAATCTGATATAGAAAGACTCTATTATTTTGATGAAAAAAATATTTAATATGAACTTTACTTCCATTTTCAGAAGAGTACTAAAGAAAAGAAGAAAAATATATTTCATAACTAATAAGAAAGAATTAAATTTCTTAGATACAGAACTTTCTAAAAATAAAATTTTTGCCTTAGATACTGAATTTGATTGGAGAACAACTTACTTTCCAAAGCTATCACTAATACAAATTTCACTCGATCAGAATCTTTTTTTAATAGACTGTTTAAAAGTAAATCCCAAAATAATTTTAAAAAAATATCTTGAAAATAAAAATATTTTAAAAATATTTCATTCTGTCAGAAGTGATACAACTGTT
>MDTB01170743.1_pt1 | contig 16316 bp, 12 predicted proteins | sample 811161 | NCBI WGS metagenome assembly MDTB01 (sample SAMN05326650, study PRJNA326480) | marine metagenome | isolation source: seawater | place: Mediterranean Sea | collected 2009 | reverse complement strand
CGAAATATTTTCTTCTAATGCAGAAGAAATATTAATTTTATTTTCCTTCAAGTCTGTTTCTGGGCTAAATGCAAAAATAGAAGATACTAATTCTGAATCATTGCTAGATTTTATTGTTGTAATTCTTTTATTGATTTCAGCAAAATTAGATATTTTATTTATACATTGTTCTGAATTACCCATTAGTAAAATATTCCCTTCTTCAGAAGATGAAATAAATTCTTTAAAATCATGGTCATTCATTTTACAAAAATCTTCATTAGTCAAAAATCTTATAGTCCCAAAAGTATTTTTTTGTAAAAATTCTGTTATTCCGTCTCCAGAAGTAATAGCAATAATTGATATTTCATCTTTGAATTTTTGAGAAACGCTATTTTTCATTTCATCAAATTGTTCATCCATATTTGAAATATTTTCATTTGATATATCACCAAATTTTTGTGAAAAATTTATAATTTCATCTGGTTTTTCTGCATGAATATGTACTTTGCAAACTGTATCAGAACCTGATACTACCAGTGATCTACCTTTATCTGATAATTCATTTTTAATTTTTTCTGTATTTAATTTTTCGCCTGAAATTGCATAAACAACACAATAACCCCAATCATCGTGAGATGAATCCTGAAAAAATTCTTTATTCAAATTTAGTTCTTCTGGAATATTAGGTATGAATGAATAAGTTCCATCTAACTTTAATTGAACATTCCCTTTTTTATCTAAACCTAAGCAATTGTTGGCAGCTTCTAACATTACTGAAAAGCCATATGCGCCTGAGTCAATAACATTTGCCTGTTTTAAAAGTTCCATTTGATTTATAGTTTCATCAGTTGAATATTTAGCAATTTTTGATACCTCTTCGAAAACTTCAATAAAACTCATATCTTTATCTGCAAGTTCTTTTGCTTTAGATGCACATTCTCTCATTATTGTTATCATAGTGCCCTCTTGGGGCTGATGAACAGATGTGTATGCAAATTCATAAGTTTTATTCAAAGATTCTGATAATTCTTTAAGTCCGAATACTTCTGAATTTTTCATTGAAATATTTATTCCCCTGAAAAGCTGAGCAACCAACAAACCACTATTGCCTTGAGCTGAAAGCAATGCAAAATCTGCAATATTTTTTGATAACTCATCAAAATTATATGATTTTGAATTTTCTTTTAAACTATCTTGTATACCTTTTATTGAAACATACATATTAGTACCTGTGTCAGCATCAGGTACAGGAAAAACGTTTAAAGAATTCATATAATCTTTGTGTTTTTCTAAAGCAAGAGTGAAGATTTTAATCAATTCAACATATTCAGAAGAATTTAAACCTCGTTTTTTTAAAGAAACACTCATTTTTTTATTTCCAAACTACTCATAAGTGACATTATATTAGATTTAATATTTCCATTCCAAAAAATTGAAGAACCAGAAACAAATATATTTGCTCCCGCATCTTTGCATTGCTTAATATTTGAATTATTAATTCCGCCGTCAACGCAAATATCAATAGTTTTGTCTAAATTCAAGTTATCTAAATAATCTCTTAATATTTTTATTTTTTTTGGGGTATTTGGATTAAATTTTTGGCCAGAAAACCCTGGGTCTACACTCATCATAAGAACCCTGTCAATCATGCCAATAAAATCATATATATTTTCTACATCTGTAAGTGGATTTAAGGCAATTCCAACCTTCAACCCTTTTGATTTAATTAAATTTATTATCGAATTATGATTATCTGTTGATTCATAGTGAAAGGTAATTATTTCAACATTATGCTTAGAAAATTGTTCTATATTTTTTTCAGGATTACTTACCATTAAATGCACTTCAACAGGCAATTCAATTATATCTTTTATAGAATTTAATATAACTGGACCCATAGATATTTCATCAACAAAGTTTCCGTCCATAACGTCATAATGAATTTCATTGCAACCGTAGTGCTTCAAATTTTTAATATCTTCAGAAAGATTTGAAAAATTAGATGCCAATATAGATGCAGACAATTTATAGTTATTTGAATAACCCATTATTAAATCTTTAGATTTTTCTTTGCTAGTAATATTTCTTTTTTAACCTGCTTTAAAGAAGTCCCACCTTTAATATTCCTAGAATTAATACTTTGCTTAACATTTACCTTAATATTGTAATCGATTTCTAGTGCCTCTTTTAATTCTTCAGCAGTTAAATCTGAAATAAATCTGCCCTGCTTTTTTAAATCATTAGTTAATTGAGCTACTTTTATATGCGCTTGCCTAAATGTCTCTCCATTAATAGACAATATATCAGCCAAGTCAGTTGCAAGGATATTACCCTTAGTTGCATTTTCCATATTTTTTTTATTAAATTTACTTTTTTTAATGATATGAGTCATATTAACTAATGAGTCTGAGAATTCATCAACTGAGTCAAATAAAGGCTTCTTATCTTCCTGCATGTCTCTGTTATATGAAAATGGCAATGATTTCATAGTAACTAAAATTGAAACAAAGTTACCAAGTATTCCTCCAAATTTTCCTCTTATAAGTTCAGCAAAATCAGGATTTCTTTTTTGGGGCATCATGCTTGAAGTTGTTACGACGTCATCTGACAAAATTATAAAACCAAATTCTTCTGAAGACCAGATGATTATTTCTTCTGACATTCTGGAAAGATGCATCATGCTAATTGAAATTGCAGATATAAATTCGATTATAAAATCTCTATCACTTACGCCATCAATACTATTGGAGTTAACTTTTTTGAAATTTAATTCTTTAGCTAAATAATTTCTATCTAATTTATAATATGACCCAGCCACTGCGCCAGAACCTAATATCAATTCATCTGCTATTTCATAACAATTTTGAAGTCTGAATTTATCTCTCTGGAGCATTTCATGATATGCCATCAGATGATGGGAAAGAAGTACGGGCTGAGCTCTTTGGAGATGGGTATATGATGGCATATAAATCTCAATACTTTTTTCTGCTTTTAAAACAATTTCTTTTTGAAGTTTTTCAATTTTTATTAACAATTCATTAATGGAATTTTTTACATACATTCTTTCAATAGTTGAAACCTGATCATTTCTTGATTTTCCTGTATGAATTTTTCCTGCAAATGGCCCAAGCAAATCATGCAATCTGCTCTCAATATTCATATGAATATCTTCTAAATCTAACCTCCATTTAAATTTATCTTTTTTTATATCTTGGTATATATTTTTAAGTGCCTTCTCAATACTTTTCTGTTCAGTATTAGTTAATATATCTATCTTTTTTAATGCCTTACTATAGGCAACAGAAAGCTCAATATCTTCTTTGTATAGTCTTTTATCTAAATTTAAAGATGCACTGAAGTCACTAGCAAGCTTCTTAGAAAAAGCTTTATCAGTATTGTTTTTTTTCATATTCATTCTGTCAGTTCATCATGAACTTGTTGTTTTCTTTGAATTCTAGACGGAAGACTATAGATGTCAATAAAACCGACTGCCGATCCATGTTTAAATTTATCATCATTTGAATATGTAGCCAGATCATAAGAATAAAGGGAATAGGGAGATTTAGCTCCCACCACTTCGCATTTAGATTTAAATATTTTTAACCTTACCTCTCCGGTCATATATCTACACGAACTTTTGCAGTAAGCATCTAAATTTTCTCTTAATCCAGAGAACCACCTTCCATCGTAGACTAAATCAGAATATGTAGTTGATACTATATTTTTCATTCTTGATTGATCTCTATTTAAAACTAATTTTTCAAGAGACTGAAATGCTTCATGAATAACAGTAGCTGCGGGAGCTTCATAAACTTCTCTAGATTTTATTCCTACTAATCTATTTTCTACATGCACCACTCTTCCAACCCCATTCTCACCAGCTATATGGTTTAATTTTTCAATAATTTCTAGAAAATCTAGCGATTTACCATTTAATTTATTTGGCATACCTTCCTTAAAACCTATTTCTAAATAAGTTGGATCTTCAGGAGCATTATCAATACTATTAGTTATCAAATATGCATCTTCAGGTGGCTCAACCCAAGGGTCTTCTAGGTCTTCTCCTTCAATTGCCAAACCCCATAAATTTCTATCAATTGAATAAACTCTTTTTTCAACACCTGGTAAGGTTATACCTAATTTCTCGGCATATTCTTTTTCCTGATCTCTGGTCAATGATGCTTCTCTTGCAGGCGCGATAATTTCTAAAGGGTTGTTAGCAGAAAGTGTTATTATTGCTGTATCAAAACGAACTTGGTCATTACCTTTACCTGTGCACCCATGTGCAACAGCTTCAGCATTATATTTATATGCAGTTTCTACAAGTTTTTTTGCCATAAGCGGCCTACCTATAGATGTAGCGAGTAAATAATTGTTTTCATATATAACTCCAGCTTTCAAACTTGGTAATATAAAGTCACTAGCAAATTCTTTTTTTACATCTAAAATTACGCAGTCCATTGCCCCAGCTTTCTTGGCTCTTTTTTCTAGATCTTTCGAAAATTGTCCTCCGCCCAAATCTACAGTTAGAGTAATTACTTCATAGCCATAGTTTTCCTTAATCCAATCAATTGAAATAGTTGAGTCTAGACCCCCGCTGTATGCTAAAACAGCAATCTTTTTTTTCATAGTGGCTCCTTATATTTTTAATTCAACAAAAGCTTCTTCAAGGATTTCAATAGCTTTGTTAATATCTCCTTCAGTAACGTTAAGAGGTGGGATCAACCTTAAAGTATTTGGTCTAACCGCATTAATAAGTAAACCTTTTTCCAAGCATAATTTCATTACATCTAGGGCCTTATTTTTTGAAATTTCTAAACCAATTAAAAGCCCATAACCTCTTATATCAACAATATTTGAATGTCTTGCAGATAACCCATCTAGCATTGATTTTAAATATTTTCCTGCATCAGAACATTCAGATGCAATATCATTGTCTAAAATATATTTTAATGAAGCCCAACCTGCAGCAGTAGTAAGTGCATTACCACCAAAAGTACTCCCGTGATCACCGGGCTCTAAAACAGAAAATCTTTCTTTACACAAAAATGCACCTAAAGGAGTTCCGGCACCTAAGGCTTTACCAAGAACCATTACATCAGGGTCAAGTCCAAATTTTTGATACCCAAATAATGTTCCTAGTCTACCCATTCCTGTTTGAACCTCATCAACCATAAATAAAATATTATTTTGGTGACACCATTCTTGCACATCAAGAAGATAACTGTGGTCAGGTATATTTACCCCTCCTTCACCTTGAACAACCTCAAGCAAAACTGCACATGTGTTTTTTTTAGTTGCCTTCTTTAATGCCTCAAAATTATTGTATTCAACATTAACAAATCCTTCAGGTAAAGGTTGCCATTTTTCTTGATATTCTTTTTGGCCAGTAGCTGCCATCATTGCCAATGTTCTTCCATGAAATGAATTTTCCATAGTAATGATTTCATAGGCACCATCTAATTTATGTTTTCCCCATTTCCTTGCTAATTTGCAAGCGCCTTCATTTGCTTCTGCACCACTATTTGAAAAAAATACCCTATCAAAACAAGAATTATCAATCAAAAGCTTAGCTAGCTTTAGCTGAGGGATAGTATAGTAAAGATTTGTCATCTGCATAATATTATCTACTTGATATTTAATTGCATTTGAAATTGCAGGATGAGTATGTCCCAAATTTAAAACACCCCAACCTGAAGTAAAGTCTAGGTATTTTTTGCCAGATTCATCCCAAACAATAGTTCCTTGACCTTTTACTAATACCAAAGGCATGCGATTTACTACCTGCATATAGTAGGTAGATTCAAGTTTTTTCCAGTCAGTTGTTGTCATATATATATTCCTTAATTTATAATTTCTGTTCCTATTCGATTGCCCTTGAAAACCTCTATCAAAGAATTATCGCTTCCATTTATTATATGACTTCGGTCAACCCCTTGCATTGAATTTATGCATGATTCAAGTTTTGGAAGCATTCCTCCTACAACAATTCCAGAATTTATTAAATCTTTTGCTTGGGTTAATGTCATTTTAGAAATAATTCTTCCATTGCCATCTCTAATACCATCGACATCGGTCTGGTAGATCAGCTTATTAGCTTTTAAATTTTTAGCAATTTCAGATGCGACATAGTCAGCATTAATATTTAAAATACTATCACCAGTATTTTTGGAATTTTGATTTATCCCTACAGGTGAAATTACGGGAACATAATCATTATCAAGTAAGTTTTGTACTAAATCAGTATTTAAATTTTTTATTTCACCTACTAATCCTAAATCCTGATCACTTATTTCTGCTTCAATCATATTTCCGGATAAGCCAGAAATACCTACGCTGTTAATTTTATTTTTATTTAAAAAAGATACTAACTTACTATTTACTAAGCCAGAAAGTATAGCAATTGCAACTTCTAAAGTCTTTGAGTCGGTCTTCCTTAAACCTTTAACAAATTCAGGTCTTATACCAAGCTTCGAACCCCAATCGCTAACAGTTTTGCCTCCTCCATGAACAATTACAAGGGAATTACCCATGCTTATTATTTCATTAACCTGACCAATGCTTTTATGCCAATCATCAATGGTGCTACCACCAATTTTTACTACACTTAATTTATTGGAATTCATCATTATGTTGTGTAGGCTGAATTAAATACAACATACTCTTCAGTTAAATCTGAACCCCAAGCCATCCCTCTCCCTTTGCCAATACAAAGGTCTATTACTATGTCTATTTGAAAATTATCTAATGCAGATAAAACAGATTGGTAATGAAAAGAAATTGATTTTCCAGATTCAGAAATTTGAATCCCGTTAACAAATATTTTAATCTTATCTCTTTCTATTTCTGCATCAGCATTGCCAATAGCCATCATTATTCTTCCCCAATTTGGGTCTTTGCCAAATATAGCTGTTTTTACCAAAGATGAAGAGACTACTTCATTAGAAACTGATAAAGCATCTTTATCATTTTTTGCTCCATTAACCTCAACTGTTATTAGATGGCTTATACCTTCCCCGTCTTCAGCAATTTGCTTAGCTAAATATTTAGTTAAATAATCCAGAGCTTCTTGAAAATCATTTAATTCTTCTTTACTATCCAAGCTAATCCTAGACATGCCATTAGACATAATTACAACCGTATCGTTGGTGCTTGTGTCCCCATCAATATCAATCTGGTTGAAAGAATTAGTTACAGATTTTCTCAACATAGTTGTTAAATTATCAGAATTTATGTCAACATCGGTTGTAATAAAACTCAGCATAGTCCCCATTTTGGGATGAACCATTCCGCTACCTTTTGCTACACCACCAATTTTGTAATTACCTTTTTTTGAATTTACTTCAATTGCAATATTTTTAGTCTTGGAGTCAGTTGTTATAATGGCTCTAGAAAATTTTTCACCACCCTCCGAATAAATATTAAATTTTTCAATTGAATTCATTATTAAACCTACAGGTATTTCTACGCCAATAACTCCTGTACTGCTCATTAAAAATGGTACTGAAGAATTAAAAATTTCTTTACACTTCAAAGAAATATCTCTTGAGTCAATTAAGCCTTGATCACCTACACAACAATTTGCAGATCCACTATTAACAATAATGCCCTTAATTTTACCTTTAACTTCCTTACAATAGTCTATTGATGAGCTTTTGATTTTATTGTCGGTATATGTAGCAGCCCATTCACAAGGCTCACTTGAAACTAAAATACCTAAGTCTAATTTATCTTCTCCAGAAGATTTTAATCCTGCATAAATTCCATCAGCAGAAAAACCGGCAGGAGAAGTAATTGTGCCTTTTTTTATCTTTTTAAATTTTTTCATATAATATTATTAAGTTAATCTATAATAGTTGATACTTTAATGCATTTTCATATCAATCTCCATAAGAAGCCACAATTTATAACATAATGAAGAAAGAAAAAATACTTATCACAGGTGGGTCCGGATTTGTTGGAACAAATTTAATTAATCAATTATCAATTGATAAATATGATATTTTTTCATTAGACATTGCTGAACCAAAAAAAATTATTGGTGAAGTAAATTATATCACTATGGACATTAGGTCAAAAAAGATTAAAGATTTAGTTAAAAAAATCAATCCAAGTATTCTTATCCATTTGGCTGCTCAAGCAAGTGTCTCAATATCTTCTAAAAATCCTCAACTAGATAACGACATCAATTTGAATGGGTCTTTAAATCTTTTTTTTAATTCAATTAATTCTGAATTAAAAAAATTCATATTCTTTTCAACAGGCGGGGCAATATATGGTGAAAAAATTGGAAAAAAATTTAATGAAAATGATTTACCAAAACCGTTGAGTCCTTACGGGATTTCAAAATTAAATTTTGAAAATTATTTAAATTATTTTTCTTCTCAAGGTATATCAAAGTCAGAAATAACTATTTTGAGACCAAGTAATATATATGGTCCTTGGCAAAATCCAGATGGAGAAGCTGGAGTAGTGTCTATTTTTGCAAATAAAATGCTTATGAAAGAAAAAGTTTCTATCTTTGGCTCTGGAAATGAATATAGAGACTACATATATGTTGATGATGTTATTAACTTCATATATAAAGTTTTAAATTCAAAAATTACTGGAACATTTAATTTGTCTAGTGGAATTTCAACAAAGACCATTGAAATTTTTGATAAAGTTTCTAATTATTTAGGTTATAAAAATCTTCCAGCCTTTTATGATAAGAGGGAAGGAGATATATTTGGTATTGAATTAGATAATTCTAAATCTAAAAGCCTTGGTTGGGCTACAAAAATAAATTTAAAAGATGGCTTATCTAATACAATTAATTTTCTGAAAGCTTCATGAGTCAATTAAGATTAAATATAGACAAATATTTTCCAAGTTTAATATTCTTTGGGTTAAGCTTAATTTTATTTATGCCTTTAGTTGTATCTCCTGAAACTGTTTTTCCATATGTAGTAGGCAAAACATTTTGGTTCAAAGGGATTATTTATTTCATAGCTGGATTTTATTTAATATTGTTATCAGCAAATAAATCGTATCTCCCGGACAAAAGTTTCTTAATTTTAATTTTTTCACTATTTGTATTGATGCAAGCAATTTCGGGCATCGCAAGTAGTAGTCCAGTAAATAGTTTCTGGAGCAATTGGGAGAGAATGGAAGGTGTCACTGATTACTTTCATTGGCTTGTTCTTTTAATAGTGTCTAGTTCAGTTTTAAGGAAAGAAAAATCATGGATTAAACTTTTAAAAATTAATACTTACGCTGGATTTATTGTTGCATTTTTAGGACTATTAGAATTTTTCAATATTGTTATTCCTATTTTTTTTTGGATTAGATATTTTTCCTAGCGTAGTCAACCCTGATCAATCATATACACTTGGAGAAAGAGTAGAATCTACTATAGGCAACCCTACATATGTAGCTTCTTATTTGTCTTTAATTTCATTTATATCAATTGGTTTAGTATTAAGAGAATTTCAATTAAATTTTAAACAGTCAATTAGAAATACATTTTTAAATTTTAATTTAAACTCAAGAATATTTGTTTTAATATCTACATTTGGGATCTTAATTTCAATTTGGACTATTTTAAACTCAGGCTCTAGAGCGTCATTAATAGGTATATTTATTGGGATTTCATTTATTATCTTAATGCTGTCATTAACCTTTAAATCTTTAAGGAAATATTTATACGCTGCATTCATTTTAATAGGATCATTAACAGTACTTTTTTTTATTTCATTGAACCTGATCGAGTCACAGAGAAATAACTTAAAAGACAAAATAGTCAAAAATTATATACCTGAAATATATTTAGGTGATGAGATTTCATATTCATTTAGTAATTTCGATAGCGGAGATGGATACAACTTAGATGGAGATATTAATAGCATTTTAAATCAACTAGAATTCTTGAAAATTTTTCAAAATGCTGAAAGAAGCACCAATACTTTGATGGATATGAAAAGTTTAAGTGATTATATCGAAAAAAATAACTTATATTCAACGTCTTTAAATAATGAAATTTATTGCTCTGATGAAATTATTTTATATTTTTGGATCACCAATAGATATTCATTTAAAGAATGCACTCCAATAATGAAAACAATATCAATATTTGGGACCGGGTTTACATACCCTTTTAAATCAGGTTTTAATATTGGGGAAAGACAGTATGCATGGACAATAGCACTCAAAGGTTTCATATCAAACCCGTTATTAGGAATTGGTCCAGAGAATTTTCCAATACTTCACTATAAGTATCTTGAATTAGAAATGTCTGATGATAGTCCACATTTAGATAGGGCACATAATAGAATTTTACATGTACTAGCTACCACAGGAATATTTGGGGCATTTGCTTTGATTGTTTTGTGGATTTCAGTGATGATAATTATTACTAAAAAAATATTAATTAAAAAAAATAATATTTTTTGGATTCTGCTAGGATCAGCATTTTTGTCTTATATGGCTTCTTCAATGTTTATGTTCTCTGTATCATCAACATATCTTCAAGTAATTCTAATAATATCTCTTCTTTCAAAATCTTCTGAAATTAACAAAATTGATACTTTAAAAGAAAAAAATGATGAGCGCTTTACTAAAGATTCTGTGACAGTTATTACAGCAATTATTTCGTTAATTTGCATAATTCTGCTTATTAGAAGTTATGTATATGTTCCTTTTTCAGCAGCAAAAATTACTCCTCCACTAGGAGCCCCAAAATCCGTTATTGAAATGCAAGACAACATAAATAAATTTCCTAAGCTGGCTAATTATGGCAGGCAAGAAATGTTTTATATTTTGCTAAAAGATTACGATAACATGCTAAGCCTATCCAGTGAACAAGGGAAATTTGCTGAGAATTATGATTCTTTAAAAACTCTCATGTTGCAAGAATACTCAAAAGCAATAGAAATTGAACCAGATCATTTTAATATTCATTTTGCAACGGCAAGTTTATATGTGGCGCTATCAAAATTTGAAGTTGCTAATTTAGATAAAGCAGAAGAAATATTAACAGAGATGAAAAGGTTATCTCCTAATTCAATTCAAACACTTGAAATAAAAATTAGATTAGCATTATTGAAAAATGATGATATTGAGGCTGAAAAACTTATCAATTTATGGAGAGATGTGATGCCATATCAGTTTAAAACTTTTTGGGATGAAAATCTTGCTATTTCTAAAGGTGAATTGATTCCTGAAGTAGAAGTTAATTGTAAAAATGATCAATATCCAGCAGATAAACCGCAATTTGATAATGCAAATTTACTTTATACTAATGAGCTTGAAGGAGGGGTAATGGTTGGTATCAAAAAAGATGTCTCTGATGATGCCCCTAGAGTTCTTCCAGGCACAATTGTCAAAATGAATTATACTGGATGGCTTCCTGACGGTTGTATATTTGATAGCTCATATTTACCAGGTATGAATCCTTTGAGTTTCTTAGTTGGAAATAATCAAGCAATTCCTGGAATAGAGGAATCTTTAATTACATTAAGTAAAGGGAATATTGCTAGAATAGTAATTCCTGCTGAAAAAGCATATGGTTCAAATGGAATAAGTGGACTGATACCTCCAAATTCACCTATCTATTTTGAAGTTGAAATTTTAGATGTTGAAGTAACAGGAACCAAAATTGATTAATTATCTGGAGTATCCCACCGAGCTAAAATACTGTTAAACACAGAAAGTAAAATTATTTTAATATCAAAAAAAAGGCTGACTTTTTTAATATATTCTAGATCATATTTTATCTTTTCACTTGGTTCTAAGTCATAGGATCCACTTATTTGGGCCAGACCAGACAAACCTGGAGTTACTTCAAGCCTCTTATCAAATTCAGGTAAATTTTTTATAAATTTATTATGAAGCTCTGGCCTTTCAGCTCTAGGACCAACAAAGCTCATTTCCCCTTTAATTATATTTAATAATTGAGGTATTTCATCTAAAGCAGTTTTTCTTAATAAATGCCCAATTTTCGTTATTCTAGGATCATTCTTTGTTGACCATACAGCACCTGTCAAAGTTTCAGCATCAGGAATCATGGTTCTGAATTTATACACCTTAAAAATTTTTTTATTTTTTCCGATTCTTTCTTGAGAATAAAAAATAGGGCCTTTGTCTTCAAGCCATATCAGTAAAGGTATGATAAAAATTACAACAAACCAAAGAGGCCATAATAACGGAAATAATAACCCTGCAAGAACCATAAATAGGTCAAGTGGCCTTTTCAATATATAGCTCTTTTTTTTCAAGATTTATTCCATCCTCCTATTGTCCATCTAAATAAACCATATAAAAATCCCAACCCCCATGAAATATGCATAGATAGAACAATTATAGGTATGAATAGAATTGAAAGAAATGATGATGATTTAAACCAAATTAATACCATTAGGCTAATCCATGCTAAACCAATTAATATATATAAATAATTTAAAATTAATAAAATTTGAGTTGGCATAATTAAATTACTAATACCAACATTTATTAAAAATAAAACAAATATTACTGGTGCCAACTGTCTTAATTTTAGTGAATCTTTATGAACTGAAAGAGTCTTTGTTTTCCATAAACCATATCTAAAAAATTGTTTAATTAAACTGAATAAAGAACCTCTAACAAAATATTCGACAATTAAATTTGAGACAACTACTACTTTCTTCCCATCTTTCCTTAGTCTGACATTTAATTCATAGTCCTCATTAATTTGAAACTGTTCATTAAAACCTTTCAGTTCAATTAAATCTGATGTTTTCCAACAGCCCAGATATGCTGTATCAGAATCAATATATTTTACTGATTGACTATTAATGTCATTTTTAATTTTTCTATAACTCACCCCACCCATTGCGTACCCAGAATTCATTACATCAGCAATAATTTTTGTAAAAAAATTAGTTCCTATTGATTTTTGAATCGATCCTGCATTGCCACATCCAGTATCAAATAAGGATTGCCAGCATTTTAAAATATAGTCTTTAGGATATATTGAATGAGCATCTGCCCTAATAATTATTGAATTCTCATCTATATAGTTACTATTTTGGATACCTAAATTCATGGCGTTTGCCTGAAAAAGATTAGGATTTTCTAAAATTTTTAGATTCAAATTACTAAATTTTTCTTTTACAATTTCTACTGTATTATCTGAACTCATTCCATCTACTATGATAAATTCAACTTTAAATGAATCTGATTTTATACTTTGGCAATCAAGAAGAGAGTTTATGCATTTTTCAATATATATTTCTTCATTTCGAGTAGGTATTATTACTGAAATGCCTGCAATTGGGCCAACTTTATTCATATTTAATACCATAACCTCCCGTTATTTTTTCTTAAATAAGATAAATCTTTTGAATTAAATGGTTTTCTTTTTTTTGATTTTAATTTTCTAAACCCTTCAAAAGTAGCTATTAAAAATTTTATTAATCGAAATTTAAATAACGATTTAATAAAATAAAATAGAAACCAAACTGTTAGATGTATTAATAAATAAATATGTGGCAAATGCTTATAAGAGACCCAAATTCTATTTCTAATGCTAAAGTATGTCTCATCCTTTAATTTATTTTTATTATCAACTACAGATTTCTTTGGTTCGTGAATAATTTCGACTTGAGGTAAGTAAACAATCCTTTTGCCTTCTTTTATAATTTCTGAACTTATATCAAGCTCTTCTAAGCCATAAAAAAGTTCAGTGTCATACCCTCCAATCTTTTCAAACGTTTCTCTTAATAAAACATGCCCAGCGCCAATAAAATACGAAACATCTGATTCATTATTATGAATATCCTTATTTAAATATCTTTTTAATTTGTTAAATGGAACCTGAAGCCCTTCATTTTTTTGTTTTAATATTATTTTAAATGCCATACCAGCGATGTCATCAGAAGAAGAAAATTTATAAAGAATTTTTTTAAGAGAATTTTCATTAGTAAAATAAGCATCGTCGTCCAAAAAAACCATCAAAGAGCCTGATGAGCCTTCAACAAGCTTATTTCTTGCGCCCGCAACACCAGATGGAAATTCAGATCTAATCCACTTAATTGGTTTATCTTTAAATTTATTTATAAGCTTATCTTTAATATTTATATTAGATGCATCATCAAGAATAACAATATTTACTTTAATAGATTGTTTTAAAGTGCTTTCAATTGCTCTTTCAATTTCATTCACTCTATCTTTAGTGGCTATTAGTACTGTTATATCTTGAGATTCATACATTTTATAATTCAGAAAAAACTTTTAAATAGTTATTTGATGAAGATTTTAATGAAAACCTGCCAATGTTTTTAAAACCTTCATTAGCATGTTTTGAAGCTAATGCTTCATCTTTTTCATATTTAGTTATTGCCTTTATTAAATCAATTTCATCATTAGGGGCGGTCAATATTCCCGCATTGCCATCAAGTAATATTTCACTTAGCCCACCATCTTTACAAGATGAAATAATGGGAGTTTTCAAAGCTTGTGCTTCAATTGCAACCCTTGGCAACCCTTCCCACAATGATGGAATAACAATCATTTTTGCATTTTTAATATAATTTAACGGTTCTTTTACTTCGCCTGTAAAAATTATTCTTGATAGAAGTTTTTTTTCAGGATTCTCTTTATTTAATTGTTCTATTAATTTATTTAAATATCTTTTTTCTTCTCCGTCACCTGCAATAATTAAATTTGTATCTCTAACAAAATCTATTTTTGAAAAAGCCTTTATAAGCAATTTAAAATTTTTTTGCTTGGTTAATCTTCCTAGCCCAATAATATAATTACCAAATTCGTTTAGAGGTTTATCAGGAATTTTAAATTCATCTTGATTCTCAAAGTGAGGGTTGTAAATATAATTTAAATTTTTATATTTTTGTGTCATTTCAACAATTAAACGCTGCAGACTTTTTGATTCAGTAATAATACTATCAGCTCTTTTAAATACTCTCCTCCAAATCATTCTCCTTAATAAATTATTTCTTGGGTAACCTTGAATACTTACCACAAACTTTGTGTGTGATTTACCAGATATCTTTAAGCCAAGCCATGCAACAAATGGCATCATTGAAACAAATAAAATATTTGGGTTATTCTTTTTTAAATAATTTGAAAGAGCAAATATAGTTCTCAAAGCAACTAGAACAGAAACCAATCTAAAAGTTAAATACCCTTTAGTTGGAAAATTTTTAAATAACTTTGATAAATATACTAAATTCATTTTTTGACTAAAATTTAAATCTTCCCATTCCTTATGAACACTTAAAAGGTCTACTTCATAGCCATTTTCAGAAAATTTTTTTGATAAACCAAATGTCGCTCTTTTAACCCCAACCGGGTTTAAAAATGGCGAAAAAACAGCAATTTTATTTAAATTTTTATTTTTCATTTAAATCCATAACCTTATTAATGACTTTTTTTGACCTTTCTTCCCATGAATAATTAAGAGCAAGGCTTGAAGAATTATTAGATAACTTTTCTATTAGTTTATTATTTCCAACAAGAGATTCAATTTTATCAATTAAGCTTTTAGGGTTATCTGGCTCAAAAAGTAAACAATTTTCTTTGTCTTTAAGTATTTCTGTGTTTGATGGAATATTTGAAGCAATTATAGGTTTGCCAACAGAAAGGTACTCAAATAATTTCATTGCAGATGTATATTTTCTTGATTTTGTATCATTTGCGGTGGTAGGTAGTAAAAGAAAATCAGAATTATTTAGCAATTTAGGAACATCTGAGTAATTTATTTGACCAATAAATTGAATATTATTTGTACCTAATTTCATTGAAATTTTTTTGTAGTAATCTAATTCTTTTTTTAATCCACCAATTATGACAAAGTTCACATTTTTAATTAATTTTGCAGCATGAATTATAAGGTCTATTCCTTTAGATTTAGAAAGTGAACCGCAGTACGTTGCAACAGGCACATTGTTTTCAGAAACTTTCATACTCGTAAATTTTTTTATATCTACGCCATCATGTAGTGTATAAATTTGATTTAAATTTTTTAATTTTCCAAATTTCTTTGATAAATCTTCTGAAAGTTTATTTGTTACAGCAAAACAAACTGTTTTTTTTGAAAACATTAATCCTATTTTAAAAATAAACCTGGAAGCTAGAGGAGGAATATCATGAAATTCGACAACACATTTTTTTGAATAGAGCGCACTAAATAAAAAACTAAAAGGCGTATTATCCCTAAATATGTAGAAATCTCCTTTCAACTTATTTCCTAATCTAACAGATTTAAATCCCCATAATAAATTAACCATAAAGGAAAAAAGTCTATAAATAGGTTTTGGCATCAAGGGTCTATATAAATATGGATCAATAAAATTAAT
>MDTB01035016.1_pt1 | contig 16316 bp, 17 predicted proteins | sample 811161 | NCBI WGS metagenome assembly MDTB01 (sample SAMN05326650, study PRJNA326480) | marine metagenome | isolation source: seawater | place: Mediterranean Sea | collected 2009 | reverse complement strand
GCCAGTTGCCGACTGCGAGTATCGAGGACTCCCTGGCTATTTAAGTAGCGGGCCTGAAGCCAATAGAATTTTACTGACACGTCGGTGCGAGCAAATTGATGGGCCTCAGCAAAGGCCTCTTCAGCCTGAGCAAACTCGCCCTGCTTAAGGTGCGCATGCCCTAGTAAGTACCAGCTTTGAGCATCCTCGGGTGCATGGCCAAGCCAATCGCCGAGTACTGCCTGCCAGCGCTGTAACTCAGCAAGATCTTGCTCTGGCGAAAGGGCCAATACCGCTTGGGCACCTTGGATTTTTGATGCCCCAAAACTGCCCAATTGGGCGTAGACACCTACCGCCATAAGCACCAGTAAAACCCCGCTCATCAACAGCACATTTGCCGGCCGGCACAGCGCTCCAGCAGGTTCCGCGACAGCAGGAGGTATTGGGGCGTCGAGGGATTCAGGCGAGGTTTGTGGATATTCCGCTAGCAGCACTGCTGCCAGCTCTTCTGTTATCTCGATTTTTTGCGCCGCATCCAGTTCTTCCTCGCCCAGTTCCCGTAGGCGCTGTTCATACCAAGAGCGACTCTCGGCTGCAGCAAACTGTGAGCTCGATTGCTGATCGATGGCTTCTCGCGAGCGCAAGGCAGGGGCCAATACGAACAATAGCGCGACTAGCGCCAACAAAAAAAATATCAGCACTAGCGGTCACTGCCCTGCACAGGGTCGCCTGCAGACTCCGCCATAATGTCTTGCAGCTTGGCCTGCTGGCCAGCATCCAGCACTGTGGCAGCGCGTTGGCCCGCCCGCTGCATGCGCAACAGCACCAATAGAGCCAGCAATGCCAGTGCAATTGGCACCAGCCAGATGTACCAAGTGCGGGCATTGAACGGCGGATCGTAGAGTACAAAATCGCCATAACGGGTCTGCAGATAGTCCCGCACCTGCTGATCACTCATGGCTTCTATGACCACTAAGCGATACACGGTGTTGCGCAAATCTTGGGCTATGGGTGCATCGCTACCAGCAAGATTTGTGTTCAGACATTTGGGACAACGAAACTCCTCGATCAGCGCGCGATAGCGTCGCTGCTCTACCTCATCGGCAAACTCAAATGTGTCAATTTGGGATACCGCAAGGGTACTGGCTGCTGGAATCATTAGCGTCACTAACACCAGCCATCGCGCTGTCTTGCCCAGCAGGATGCTCATGGGGCTGTCGAGACCGCAGAGTCGCCAGACATCGACACTCCTAGCAGGCGAAAACGTGGCTCCAACTCGTCACGCCAGATACGCGGATTGATGTCGCCGACGCGCTTGTACACCACCTCGCCTTGGGCATTAAGCAAGAAGGTCTCAGGCGCGCCATAGACGCCCATTTCAATGCCCAGCAATCCGTCGCGGTCATCGAGCACCCAGTCGTAGGGATTGCCGTAATGGGCCAGCCACTGTTTCGCCGCATCCGGCCGGTCTTTGTAATTGACGCCCACGATTACGACATCTGTTGTCGCAGCTATGCGCATCAGTTCGCCATGCTCGCTCAAACAGGTCGGACACCATGTTGCCCAGACGTTGACCATGGCGGGCTTTCCCAACAAATCGTCTCTAGTGACAGTTTGCTCCGCGTCATCTAACAGACGCGCATTGAATTCTGGGAAGGGCTTGTTGATTAGCGCAGAGGGCAGTTCGTTGCGCGCACCTAGGTCAAAGCCGATATAGCCAAGGCCCATAATCAGCGCGAAGACCCCTAGCGGAATATAGAAGCTGGCGCGGCTCATGAGCTAGGGGTCAGCAAAGTGTCGTCGACAAGGGCCTTACGGCGGCGACGGGCATAGCGTTTGTCGAATACTGCGACTATGCCGCCAAGCGCCATAAGCAGTGCTCCGAGCCAAACCCAGCGCACCAGTGGTTTGTGATGCAAGCGTACCGCCCATGCCCCGCCGTCTAAGGGTTCGCCCAGAGAAATATAGGTATCGGCAAAGAAGCCTGCAGCAATGCCTGCCTCGGTCATGACGTTGCCTCCCGCAAGGTATTGGCGTTTTTCTGGCCGCAGCTCGTATGCATTGCTGCCATCCGGCTCGGTGAGGATAAAGACCCCTTGTTGAGCCCTATAGTTTGGCCCTAGCACGTCTTTCACGCCGGTAAACGTCACCCGCTGACCAGCCAGCTCGACAGTGCTCGAAGGCGTCATACGCACATCTGATTCTGTTGACTGGGTAGACGTTATCGCGATCCCCAGCGTCCCCATGGCAAACCCTAAATGAGCAAGTGTCATGCCAAAGTAGGCGGCTGGCAGACGTCCGCGTCGCCAGCGTACTGCCAACTGCTGGCCATGAGTGATTACTACCCATGCAGATAACGCCACCGCACTGGCCACCACCACCGAGGCCGGATCAAGGACGAACCAAAGCAACACGCCAAGAACCGCAGAAATCGCGAAGGCTTGGTAGACACTGCCCAAGGTCTCAGCGCGAGTGCGCTTCCAATTCAATACTGGCAGAAAGGCCAGAGCTACGAGCAACGCCATGCCCAGCGGCACAAAAAAGGCGTTAAAAAACGGTGTGCCAATGGAAATACGCCCGCCGGAAAGTGCCTCGTAACCGATAGGCGCCAATGTGCCCCAGAGCACGACTGCTAAAGAAACCACCATGACCACGTTATTGATAAGCATAAAAAATTCGCGACTGAGCATGCTGTAGCCCACTTTCACTGCGCCTTGGCCAGCTCTGGCCGCATACAGGGACAGGGACCCACCCACAACCAGAGCAAGAAAGATCAAAATATACATGCCGCGTTCCGGATCTACGGCAAAGGAATGCACCGAGGTCAGCACGCCAGAGCGCACGATAAAGGCGCCTAACAGCGAAAAAGAAAAGGCTGTAATGGCCAACAGCAGCGTCCAGCTTTTGAAGGTGCCGCGATTTTCCATCACCGACAAAGAGTGCACTAGGGCCGTGGCCGCCAGCCAAGGCATAAAGGAGGCGTTCTCGACCGGATCCCAGAACCACCAGCCGCCCCAACCCAATTCGTAGTAGGCCCACCAACTGCCCAGCGTAATTCCACAGGTCAAAAAGGCCCATGCCATATTGGTCCAAGTACGGCACCAGCGCGCCCATGTTGCATCCACCCGACCCTCCATTAGGGCTGCAACCGCGAGGGCAAAGGGAATAGCCAACCCCACATAGCCCGCATACAGCAGCGGCGGATGCACAATTAAACCAAAGTCCTGCAACAGCGGATTCAGGTCAGCACCGTCTGCCGGCGTTAGCGGCAGAAGGCGTATGAACGGGTTGCTGGTAAACAGTGCAAAGCAGATAAAGCCCAGATTCAACAGCGATAAAATGCCTAGAGTGCGCGTAGTGAAGTGTTGCGGGTACTGGGATGAGCGCAAACAAAACGCCAGCATCCAGCTGCCCATAATAAGAATCCACAGTAAGAAAGAGCCTTCATGCCCACCCCATGCGGCGCTGACTTTGTAGTACCAGGGCAACAGTGTATTGGACTGATTGGCAACGTAGGCGACACTGAAATCGTCAACGGCAAATGCGTATACCAAGGCTACAAAGGCCAAAAAACTGAAGGCCCACTGACCAAACACCATGGACATTGCCGAGCGCTGCAGTACTTCATCACGAGGCGCGAGCAGGCCCATGCCGGCACCGCCAAGGGCCAACACACCGGCAAGGGTTAGCGCGAAGTTGCCAAACTCAGGAATCATGCTGGTAGCTCTGAGTGGATTGTGAATCTCGTGACGCCGAGGGGTAGCCGGGCATACTGCTTGGCGGCTTAGCGTCGGGCTTTATACCCTGTAACTCCATGAGCTCTGGAGGCATATAATTCTCGTCGTGCTTGGCCAGCACCTCAGTGGCATAGAAAACACCGCCAGCGCTTAGCTGGCCCTCAACAAGAATGCCCTGACCCTCTCGGAACAAATCCGGCAAAATACCAGTGTACTGCACGCTAAACTCAGCGCCCTGATGATCTGTCAGTACAAAACTCACACCTAAATCTTCGCCACTGCGCACCACGCTGCCATCTTGCACCATGCCACCTGCGCGAAGGGTTTGTGCCACCGGGGCTTTGCCTGAAACCACATCCGCTGGGGGATAAAACATATTCATGTTTTCGCCAGAAATTTGAATCAGCAGTGCGGTAATCCCACCGGCAACCAACAACAAAAAAACGGTCAAATACAGACGCTGTTTACGTTTCGGATTCATCAGACCTCGCCAAATTTTGCTCTCGCTCAGAGGCACTCACAGCCCCCGCAGGCATTGTAGTACCCGCAGATGCTGGGGCACGGGCAGCCAGTTGGGCCTGCTGCTGCAAGCGTCGCGTCACCCTCGCAAGGGACTGTCGAGCACTTAGCCAAGTCCACAGCAGAACCAATGCAGTACTGCCGTAGGCTAGCCAAACATACAGACCGTGTTTGCCCATTTGTAAAAAGTCAGCAAAGGAATCGAAATACATTAGATAGCCCTGCGCCCGGCGATCCATTCGCCCACCCAACGCGCACTGCCCTCACGATGCAGAATTTCTGCCCGCATGCGCGTTAAAACTACAAAGCCTGCAAGTGCGTAAAACCCGAGTACCATAACCAGCAGGGGCAACCACATCTCACTGGGCATTGCGGGTTTTTGCGTGAGACCAAAAGACGCGGGCTGATGCAGGGTATTCCACCACTCCACCGAATACTTAATGATCGGAATATTTACCGTTCCGACCATGGCCAGCAGTGCGCTGGCACGAGCGCGCAGCTGCATATCTGCAATCGCTTCACGCAGGGCGTAAATGCCCACATAAAGAAAAAACAGCACCAGTGTGGATACCGTGCGGCCATCCCACTCCCACCAGCTGCCCCAAGTAGGACGCCCCCACACGCTACCTGAAAACAGAGCTAGCGCTGTTACAACCATGCCTAGAGGCAGGCTCGCTGCAATAAACACGTCGGTGAGTTTCATGCGCCAAACCAAGCCGATGAAGCCGGCAACGCCCATGCCGATATACAGACTCTGGGCCAGCATGGCTGCAGGAACATGCACATACATTATGCGAAAGCTGTTGCCCTGCTGATAGTCCGCTGGCGCAAAGGCCAGACCCCACACCGCGCCTACCAGCAAAAACAGCAGAGCCGCCCAGCCAAATAGGCTGACCCAAAAAGAGGTCAGGGCAAAAAACCAGCGCGGCGAGCCCAGCTTGTGCCACAGACGCTTGAGCGCTGCTAACACCGGGATAGCCTTGGATGTAATGATAGAGAGATCACAGGTTCTCCAAATTGCTGCAGCATGGCCTCACTGGCTGGTTTCCAGAACATCGCTACTGCATTTCCAAACTGATTTTCAGACCCGCCAGCGTAGCGAAAGGTGCCAGCGCGAGAGCACCAAGGCTGATTAACCCAAGCACGTAGGCTTGCGGCATAAAATCACGCCCTGCTTGGGCGGCTTCCACTAAGTCTGCGCCGAATATCAGTGTCGGCAGAAACAGCGGCAACACCAGCAAAGCCAGTATCACTCCGCCACGGTTGAACCCGACCGTCACACTTGCACCGATACTGCCAAGCAGGCTCAATGCAGGAGTACCAAGAAGCAGTGCCACTGCCATTGCTGGCAGCGTTTCTACGGATAAGCCGAGCAACACCGCGAGCAGTGGGCTTGTCAGCACGATAATAAACCCAGTGCTGAGCCATTGCATAAAAATTCGGCTTAAGACTGCGACAAAAGGTACCTGTGCTGTGACCAGAAGCTGTTCTAACAAACCACTGTCGAAGTCTCGGCGGTACATGCCGTCAAGAGCCAGCAACTGAGTCAACAGTACGAGGGTCCAGAGTATTCCAGCAGCGCTCGCACCTTGGCTCGTCTGTTGGATAACAAGCGCAGGCGCGGCGATGGCAAACAGCGTAGCGCTGAGAAATAAAAACGCCATCGGGTTGATAACAGCCCCCTTGGCGCGGCGCAGAATCTGCCATTCACGGCGTAACAAGCTACCAATCATGATGCAGTCTCTGCCAACTGGGGCGTCAACGTTAGAGTAGTCTTATCGGTGAGATCGAGAGGCTGGTGAGTTGCGCAAATCACCGCCCCACCGCTGGCGCAATGCTCTTTAATAATCCTGCTCGCCACGGCTTGGGCCTCTATATCCAGTGCCGTTAGTGGTTCATCTAACAACCAGAGTTTGCGCTGACTGAGCATCCATCGGGCCATGGCCACTCGGCGCTGCTGACCGGCTGACATAGCCGCGCAGTTGTCGTAGGCCTTGGTCAAAATACCGGTTTCCTGAAGCGCATCGAGTATTCTATCGAGGCTCAAGGTCGCCCCTTCAAGACCGGCAAACCAGAGCAGATTTTCCACCGGTGTTAACAGGTCATCTAGGCCAAGGCGATGGCCTTGATAGACCGCCGGAACCGTCTCATAACTACCGGAAAACTGAGAGTGCAGGCCCGCCAAGGTTCGCAGCAGCGTGGATTTTCCTGAGCCGTTAGCTCCTAGCAACTCCACATAATCGCCCGCCGCAACCCCTAGGGTCAGTGGCGCGAAAAGATCGCGGCCGTCGCGTTCACAACACAGCTGGTTCAGGGTGAACATGGGTGGCTGTTTCAATATCCGGCTGCTAGTCCAAGCTGATGCGCGCGCCGAGGTAAAACTGCCGAGGCATCGCCGGGAAAAAACGCTGACTGCCAAAAGCAAAATCGGCACGATCAGCATATCTTTCATCTAACAGGTTGATCACGCGCAAGCTGATTTCGGTACGCGCACTAGCCTGCCATTGCAGACGCCAATTGACCGCGTAGTGCCCTTTGTAGCGCGAGGTATTCGCAGCGTTAAGGAAATACGACCCGACCCGATGAACCTCCAGCTCATGGCTTAGTGCCTCGGTAAGACGGGTACGCCACGCGGCTTGGCCAATCCATCGCGGCGCAGAATCTAGGTCATTGCCATCCCTGATTTCTTCGCGACCAGTAGCCGAGCGATCAAAGTCATACTGGTGTCGAGCATAGGTCCCACCCAGCATCAACTCGTGACGCCCAAACTGCCGACGGCCACTGAACTCCACGCCCGCCGATCGCGTGCGACCGTCACTGACGTTAAAGGCCTCAGAATCTCTGAACAAAAAGTTGCGGGTGCGCTCGGCGAATACTGCAAGACTCAGGCTGTCGTTCTTAAAGCCTGCCTCAAAGGCCGTCAGGCGCTCACTATCCAAGTCTGCAATGGTCTGGCCGCCGCGCAGCCGATAAAGCTCTGTTACCTGGGGTGGCCGAAAACCACTGCTGACGTTTGCATATAGCAGACCCAAGGCAAGATCTCGTTCTAACCCCAAACGTGCGCCGACATTGGTAAAGGAATCGTCCCGACTCGCGGGTCTTGTATAGAGACAGCCACCAAAACCGCAGGCAGTGCCATCGTCTCGCGTGTTACCCACAATGTGATTGTTCGAGTAGTCGTAGCCCAAATGTTCTAGTCGCAGACTGTGTAAGACCCGCAACCCGTCGACCAACCGATAGCTGAGGTTATAGAAAGCCGCCAGCATCAGTGAATCTACATCGTAGTCGTAGTGCAGACCCTCTGGGCGCGTGGCCACCAAGAAAGCGCTACCGGTGGTTGGCGCGTCCTGATATTCCAGTAAGGCACCTGACATCACCTCGATATGCCCGCCCATGTTGGCAGTTAGTGCATCGCCTTCGATAGCATAATCGACGATAAGACCCGCACTGGTCTGATTATTTTTCTCCAGCGGCTGGCCAGGCAAAAAGTGCTGCAAGAAAGTCATTTGCGAACGTCTAAAATAAGGCTTTAGCGTCCATTGATCGTTTACCCACTCGCTGCTGGCTCGCAGCGACCAAGCATCGCGAAAGGCCTCCGGATTTGGATTAGATGAGCGCAGACTGGAATCTTTGTAGGCTTCGAACCCCCGTACGTAAGCACCGGTTTCCTGATTGAGCAACGTAGCAGTCAGCCGATTGGTCACTGACCAGCGACCCGCTTCGGTTATATGGGCAATTGAGGCCTTTCGCTGGCCATAGCCAGTACTGTCGCGGTAGCCGTTAGTCGTCGTGCCAACAAAAGTTGCCCCAACGGTGTGGTCTTGGCTGCTAAAGCCGCCGGATGCATTTACACGCAGAAAATCGTAACGGCCTACCTCAATACCCAGTGTCTTACCCTGGGGCATTGGGCTTACAGAGTTAATGGCCCCGTGCAGCGCGTTACCCCCGAGAACTGCGCTGGCCGGGCCGCGCCACACCTCTACGGCTTGGGCTTGCTCTAGGTTGAGCTCGAACAGATTGTTGACGTTGCAAAAACCCTGAGGCCGCAGCGCAATGCCGTCCTCAAGCAAGGCGAATTCGCCGCAAGCGCCCAAGCCCGTATACACAGCAGAACGAATCGCAGTAAGGTGCTCTTGACCGGAGCCCCGGTTTATCCACACACCGGGGACGCGATTAAGGATTTCACTGGGGTGGGTGGCTGCAACGTCTTTGACGGTTTGAGCGTCGATAACGCTGATGCTACCGCCTTCACCCAGTCGCTGTTGCAGGCTGGAAATACCCTGCACGACAATTTCTTCAATCGCCTGATCCGCCGCTGGCGTGGTTTCACACGCATATGCGCCAGACACCTGGAAGCTTATAAGAACAAGCGAAAAGCCGAAGCCTTTTAGTAATTTTGACATGAGAGCGCCGCTGGTTATATTCAACTGCGCGAGACCATACTGACCTAGCTTAAGCGATGCAATTGTCCTGCAGGGTCAATGCGCGACACTTGTGCCCTAGGAGCTGAATGTGCCCTACCTTATTTCCACGCTGATATCCGGCACGTCTTGCAACTCGGTCTGCTGTTCGATGCCGCGTACCAGTACCTCATAGCTAACCGAAAGCTGCATGCCAGCCAACAAAGGCTGAACATTTCGCAAACGCAACCTCTGTACCGGTCCCATAGCCTCTTGATCTGCCTCACTTGGCAGAACTTCGGTCTGATACGTAGGGACATCGGACACCAACTGCCACACCGCACTAGGCTGCGCTGGCGCTCTAAGCAGTTCTACCTCCGGGGCAATTTTTTCAATGATCTCTAGCGCCATGGCTGGCACGTCGAAGGCCGAGGTGTTGCGCACGATGAGTTCGTAACGCAGCCTGTCCCCTGCTGCCACCTCATCTTCGTTCGGTATCTCAGGCGCGCTGGCTCGGTCACCTGCCAGCAAAGATTCCGACACAGGCACCGATAATGGGACCGACACAGACGTAACACCTCCCTGATCTGGAACGAGACTCAAAGGCCCCATTTCTAGGCTCGCGCCGATAATGGGGTCCATTTGCGCCCCGGCTTCCACCGTACTGGCGTTTTGGCCTAAGGGCACATCAGGGCTAAATGCGTTGGCCTCGGTCTCTATGCCGGCAGTGGGTAATACCAACAGCTCAAACGACCCGTCCTCAAAAAGCCGATACACCTTGGTTTCTATCTCGATACCGCTGCCATAGCCAAGGGTGGAGCAAAGGGCTAAGAAGGCCCCAACAATGTGGCGTGCTGAACATAAAAGACGCATTGGACTACTCACTCACTGGTCTGCTTTTCGTTGTTTTTTTCTTAATCGCTTGTTCGTTCAGTCGTTCAGTCGTTCAGTCGTTCAGTACGATGTCTATATGTTCGTTTTCAGGATAAAAACAAATCTCTGCCTTACCGCCCTGCAACATGGCAATCACCCGCTGGCGTTTCTCTTCCAGAGTATAGTCTTGGTGCCCGTAATCGGTTCCCTCACGCAAAATAAAGGCATCGACAACGCCGAGCAAGGCTTCTTGCGTAAGTTCAGACATTGGGATGTTGATCAATGCTGGCTCCAAAGCACCTTCATGCAGAGCAACTAATCTAGCTGCACGGCTGCAATTCTCGCCTCGTCAGTACTAAGGCCAGCGAAGTCAAAAAGACGCCGATCGCCCAGATGCGAAAGCGTGACATTGTTGATGCTGCGACCGATGTTCTCCACCCGACCCGGGTGGGAGCGGTCCCAACCCGTGAGCATTTCCTTTATCACCTGCCGCTGCAAATTGTCCTGAGAACCACACAAATTGCAGGGAATGATCGGATACTGGCGATAGTCAGACCAGCGCTGAATCAAGGATTCACGACAGTAATAAAGGGGTCTGATCAAAATATTTTGGCCGTCGTCGCTGCGCAGCTTGGCTGGCATGGCTTTCAGTTTGGCGCCATAAAACATGTTCAGCATCAGGGTCTCTACCACATCGTCTAGGTGGTGACCCAGGGCGACTTTTGTCGCACCTATTTTCTTCGCGTGGCTGTACAAAATGCCCCGCCGCAGCCGCGAACACACCGGACAGGTGGTTTTCCCTTCCGGTGTAAGGGCCTTGACCACACTGTAGGTGTCCTGCTCGATAATATCGAAGGCCACCCCAAGATCAGACAAGTAAGCGGGCAGCACTTCTTCGGGGAATCCCGGCTGCTTTTGATCAAGATTAACGGCAACGACCTCGAACCGTATCGGTGCGTGCTGCTGAAAACTCAGCATCAGGTCCAGCAGGGTATAAGAGTCTTTGCCGCCAGACAGGCAAACCATGACCTTGTCGCCGTCTTCCAGCATACCAAAGTCGGTAAGGGCCTCGCCCACAAGCTTACGCAGCTTCTTGTGGCACTTGTTTTTCTCGTACTGACCCTTGCGCTGGTCTACAGCTCGAGCCAGCGCTTGGGGATTAGGTGTATGCAAGCCAACGGTTGAGGCCATATCGCACTCTTAGTTTTTATCAGCCCTGATTATAGACCACGCAGCACATTCATTGGCGGTGTATCGATGAGGCTGCGACTGCCTGCTAAGCCTACTAGAGTAATAATCAGCGCCCCAGAAACAGGCCCTAGCAACCAAATCCATGGATGGGCCTCGGCCTGCAAGTCGAAGACCTGACTTTGCAACATGGCGACAACGAGTTCCGCACCAAATACCGCGACGATGCCAGCAAAGCAGCCGAGCACTAAAAACTCGGCGGTCAGAGAGCCACCAATGAGCGCACGGGTACCACCCAACGCCCGAATCAGTCCGTGTTCGGCCATGCGGGTATCACGGCTGGCCTGAATGCTCGCTATCAGCACCAGTGCGCCGCTGAGTAATACCAAGGCTAGTACCAGTTCCACCGCCTGACTGACCTGCGCGACAATTTGCTGCACTTGGGCGATCAAGGCATCTATCTCAATTACGGTAATCGTCGGGTATTGACGTAACAGCGTGTTGAGGAAAATCTTTTCCGTAGGCTCTAAATAAAAGCTGGTCATATAGGTAGCAGGAAAGTCCTGCAGCGCGCCGGGCGAGAGAATAATGTAGAAGTTCGGCGTCATGCTCTCCCACTCAAGGGCCCGAATACTGGTCACCGTTGCCCACACCCGCCTACCGCCCACATCGAATTCCAGCTTGTCGCCCAGCTGCAGTGCAAAGTCTTCTGCATACTCCTGCTCCAGCGACACTTCTGCCGCCGCACTGTCGTCGGCCCACCAACGGCCAGCAATAATGTCGTTGTTCTCTGGCGCCAACACCGACCATGTAAGCGAGCGTTCGGATGTTAGCCGCGGACCCGAGGGCTTGCGTGGCAGCTGATCCTGCCAGTCCTTGGCGGTTTGCTCATTTACGGAAGCAACCCGACCACGAATCATTGGAAACAAAAATTCGCCCTCGGTGGCCTGTTCGCGCACCAGTTGGCGCACCCCTTCGACCTCATCTGCGGCGATATTCATCACAAAATGATTAGCTGCATCTTCCGGCACTTGGGAGCGCCACTCGTCGATGAGCGCAGTACGAATAAGCACCAATACCAACAGCAACATTATGGCGACGCCGAAGATCAATATTTGCGCCGTGTTCTCTGTACGCCGGCGCTGCAATCCTGCCAGCGCCAAACGCCAACCACTCTTTGCCTGCATACCGGCAACGCGCCCGCCCTTAAGTAAGGCCCAAGCCAACGAACCAAAAACAAGGCAAATGCCAACAATGCTCAGCAGGGTCCACAGGGTTAGCCATAGGTCCTTGGTGTACCACACCAGCAACAACAAACTACCCGCCGCTGCGGCGCCGTAGGATAGCCAACGGCTCAGCGGCGCCACCCCGAGATCTCGCCGGATTACTCGCATGGGGGCGACGTTTTTCAGATGCACAAAAGCAGGCATGGCAAAAGCTAGAGCACAGATCAGCCCGGTGGCACTTCCCAACAGGAATGGTCGCAACGTCGGCACCGGCAGTTCAACGGCAATCAGCGAGGATAAAATTTCTACGATGGCAATATGCACTAGCGACCCCGCAGCCAGGCCCATAAGGATGGCCACCAGCCCTACTAACAGCAGCAAAGACATAAAACCGCGCAAAATTTGCGCTGGGGTAGCACCCAGTGTTTTGAGCACGCCCACATGATCGAAGTGGCGTTGCGCGTAGCGATGGGCTGACAAGCCCACGGCGATCCCAGCCAGCAGCACTCCAAGCAAACCACCCAAGAGCAAGAAGCTCTCCGCCCGATCCAAGGCCCGGCCGATCCGCGGGCTGCTTTCGCGGACGCTGATCCATGAAAAATTGGGCTTCAGCGGCAGGCTCTCACGCAGATCCTGTAGCTGCGTATCGTCTCCGGAAAGCAGCAGTCGGTAGGACAGACGACTGCCGGGCTGCACTACCTCGGTAGCGGGAACATCCTGCATATTCATCAGCAGGCGCGGCCCGAGATCAAAAAACGAACCGCCGCGATCAGGCTCCGCAACCAGCACTCTAGCGACCTGCAGCTCGGCCATGCCCACTTCAACCGTATCGCCCAAGCTCAGATTCATTGCCGGAAACAGGCGCGAATCGAGCCATACGGTTCCTGCAGCAGGAATGCTGTCTGTCGGCGCGCCGCGCTGAAACGGTTGGTCGCCAACAATAAGCTCACCGCGCAGGGGGTACTCTGTATCCACGGCCTTGACGCTTACCAACTGATTCAGATCCCCGGCGAACACCATGGAAGGGAAGACAAGTGTTTGCGCAGTATTCAGGCCACGCTGCTGCGCCTGCTGCACGAAATCCGGGGGTATGACTTGGCTGCTGGATATTTGTCGATCAGCGGCGAGAAAATTCGACGACTCCGCCAGCAAGGCACTTTGCAAACGATCGACAAACAGACTGATTGAAGTAACCGTACCAACAGCGACCAAAAGAGCGACTAACAGCAGACCCATCTCACCTGAGCGCACATCGCGCCAGGCCATACGCGCTACCAGTTTTATGTTCATGATGTCACCGCTTGAGTCGTGGCATCAGGCTGAATTCGCCCTGCGGTGATGGCTATAGTGCGCCCACAGCGGGCCGCAAGCTGCAAGTCGTGGGTCACCATCACCAGCGTGGTGCCGTATTCCTTGTTCAGGTCGAACAACAGCTGGCAAATCAGTTCACCGGTTTGAGTGTCGAGATTACCCGTAGGCTCATCGGCAAATAGCACGGTTGGATTCGAGGCAAAGGCCCGAGCGATAGCCACCCGCTGCTGTTCACCGCCCGATAGCTGACGCGGGTAATGATCGAGCCGGTCCGCCAACCCCACCTTTGCCAAAAGTTCAGAGGCCTGAGACTGAGCCATAGTGTCGCCGCGCAGCTCTACCGGCAGCATGACGTTTTCCAACGCAGTCAAAGAAGCCAGCAGTTGAAAAGACTGAAAGACGAAGCCCACATGTTGGCCTCGCGCCAGCGCTCGAGCTTCCTCGTCTAACTCAGTCAAATTCGCATCGAGTAATCGGACTACACCTGCAGAAGCCGTATCCAAACCAGCAAGAATGCCGAGCAATGTGGTTTTACCCGAGCCAGAGGCACCAACAACCGCCACGGTCTCGCCCTGATTGATTTCCAAATCGATGCCATCCAAGATGACCAGATCACCGGCAGAGGTTTGTACTATTTTCTCGACACTTTCAGCGCTGACTACGATTCGACTCATGCGGTCCTTCTTCGTTGGTTTGCTTTCGATCGCCATAGCATCGACTGCTCTGTCAGTTCGTTACTGGGTCAAGTGCTCATGGCACGCCGTGCTGCTACTTCTGTTGGCGCTTACGAGCGCGCTTACAGGCGCTGCTTCGGAACCTTACTCTGCACTAACAGACCTCCAAAAAGCGTCAATTGAAACCACTAAGGACATCTCGGCGACGGTATCGGACACCGGCGATGCGGCCAAAATACTAGTGCTGGGCGACAGCATCAGTGCCGGCTACGGCATGAATATCGACGACGGCTGGGTCAATCTGATGAATCAAACCTTGGCCCAACGCGAATCCCGTTGGCAGCTGATTAACGCGAGCGTTTCTGGCGAAACCACAACAGGTGGACTAAGGCGCTTGCCGGAACTGCTGCAACAGCACCAGCCTGACATTGTGATGCTAGAGCTTGGCGGCAACGACGGTTTGCGCGGATATCCTACCACGAAAATCCGCAGCAACCTGTTGGCTATGACCGATCTGGTACGCGGTGCCGACGCTAAACCCATCATTATTACCATGCGCATTCCAGCCAACTACGGCATACGCTATACCCGAGCCTTTGAGCAGGTTTTCGGCGATGTCGCAACCCAGTCTAAAGCCGCCCTCGTACCTTTTCTGTTTGAGGCTTTTGCTCTGGACCCGGAGCTTATGCAGGACGACGGCATTCACCCTACAGCGAAAGCCCAACCGCTACTGGTCGACGGATTCCTACCCTACCTTGAACCCTTAATGTAGTCTGGCCTAGCGCTTCGGCTTGCGCTGATCTTGACCGATATGCTGTTGGCCACGCTGGGCCGCTAGACGCACTTGATGCTGGCGCTCACGAAACTGCTGACGCCGCTGTTTCGAGGTCTTATCTATGCAGTAGGAACAACTGACACCGTGTTCGAAGTCTGGACTGGCCAATTCCTGCGCTGAAAGCGGGTGCCGACAGGCATAGCACTGCTTGTACTGGCCTTGCTGCAGCTTGGCATCTACCGATACCCGTTGGTCAAAGACAAAGCATTCCCCGTTCCAGTGCGACTCATCCGCATCAACGTCTTCCAAATACTGCAAAATACCGCCATCGAGCTGATAGACATTCTCGAAGCCCTGATTCAACAAGTAGGAGGAGGCCTTTTCGCAACGAATACCACCGGTGCAAAACATCGCCACCTTGGTGTGCTGGTCGGGGTCTAGGTGCTCGGCAACCCACTGGGGGAACTGACGGAAGCTCTCGGTATGCGGTGACACCGCACGATCAAAAGTCCCAATATCTATTTCATAGTCGTTGCGCGTATCCACTACCAGTACATCTGGGTCTGCAATAAGCGCATTCCACTTTTGCGCATCCACATGTTCGCCCGTCAGGCTCATATCTAAGTCGTTAACACCAAAACTGACTATTTCTGGCTTCACCCGAACCTTGAAGCGATGAAAGCCAGAGTTGCCCGGCTGCAGGTCTGACCATTTTTGTGACTGCACGGCATACTGTGCGGACAAATGCTCAGCGAGGTTTTGCAGGGCCCGAGTCTCGCCTTCCACGGTGCCATTAACCCCTTCTTGGGCAACCAAAATAGTGCCTCGCAAGCCAAGTTCATCACCCAAACGCTGCAGGCTCTGACACTCTGCCTCTGGGTCCTGTAACGGTATGAACTGATAAAAGGCTAAGACGCGTCGCATCAATGCGCGGCCTTGCCGTCTTCGCCCCCGGCGCATGGCGGTGACATCGGCGCCTGATTGAAGCGCGCCTGCCATTCGTCCGCGGTATAAACGTGAATGGCTAGGGCATGCATGCCACCAGCAAACTCGTCCGCCAGCAGTTCGTTAACCTGACGATGTCGCTGCAGTGGCCGTTTGCCGGCAAACTGCTCGCTAACCGCTACGACTTTAAAGTGACTCTCGGCCCCTGCCGGCACATTATGACCGTGGCTTTCATCCGCCACTTCCAAATGCTGCAAAGTTAGGCCTTGCACTAAGGCTGCCTCTATTCGCTCACGTCTGTTCACTTTGTCATCCTTGTTTTTACCCTCGGCCGCGGCCCACCGGTGCGAGAGTATAGGGAGGCATCACGGCTCAATCAAAACCACGCTGATATTGTCCGTGCCGCCCATGTCCATGGCATATCCCAACAACACATCGGCGGCCTCCTGCAAATCAGACAGGCCGAGCGCCGAAGCCATTTTGTTAGGAGTGACTAAGTTGCTAAGGCCATCACTACACAGCATAAACCGCTGGCCAGGGGCATTCATAGCGCCATTACAGTTACCGGGGTCCAAGGGCTGACGCAGTCCCAGACCCTGAGTGAGCACATGGCCGTAGTGGGCTTCCACATCGACACCAGACTCCACCTCGCCGCTGTCGAGCATGCGCTGGGCCAAACTGTGATCGCG
>MDTB01221111.1_pt1 | contig 16317 bp, 18 predicted proteins | sample 811161 | NCBI WGS metagenome assembly MDTB01 (sample SAMN05326650, study PRJNA326480) | marine metagenome | isolation source: seawater | place: Mediterranean Sea | collected 2009 | reverse complement strand
TCTTGATAAGATAAATCGCCTTCAACCCCCCTAATAATTCTATCCATAATTTCAACAGACTCCACTGGAAATTTTCCCGCAGCAGTTTCAGCTGATAACATTAAACAATCTGCTGAGTCAAACACAGCTGAGGCTACGTCCGAAGCCTCAGCTCTTGTTGGTGATGGAGAGAAAATCATTGAGTCTAGCATTTGGGTAGCAACCACCACTGGTTTCCCCATTTTCCTGGATGTCCGTACAATTTTTTTTTGAATTAAGGGAACTTCCTCGGGAGGCATTTCAACCCCCAGGTCCCCCCTAGCAACCATTGCTGCATCGCTACATTTTAAAATCTCTTCCATTTTTTCAATAGCTAATGGTTTTTCGAATTTGGCCATTATACCAGTCTGATTACCAATAATTTTTTTTAATTTCTGAATATCCTTGGATTTTTGTACAAACGAAAGTGCAACATAATCGAGACTTAAATCAAGACATAAATCTAAATCTTTATAATCTTTTTTTGTTAATGGAGATAATTTAATAAATGATTTGGGTATATTTACACCTTTATTATCAGATATTCTTCCTCCAATAATAACTTCAGTTTCTATTATGTCTGAATTAACTCTATTTATTAACAATTTAATTTTTCCGTCATCAATTAGTATTTCAGAACGAGGTTGTACTGATTTAAATATTTCTGGATGAGGAAGAAAAACTCTTTTTGAGTCTCCATATGATGGAATTAGATCTAAAACAAATTTTTGTCCTGACTGAAGAATAAAATAGGGTTTTTGAAATCTCCCAATTCTAATTTTAGGACCTTGCAAATCTCCTAAGATGGCAATAGGTCTATTGATTCTTTTTTCGTATTGTCTAATGTGAAATACTTTTTTACGATGATCAAGATGGGTTCCATGACTGAAATTAAGTCTAAATATGTCAGCTCCAGCTTTGAAAAGTGAGTGAATCTTTGAAGGGGAGGAACTAGAAGGACCTAATGTGGCTATAATTTTTGTACTTCTTTCACGTAACATAATTATCTAATAGTATATATTAATATTTAAAAACAATTGGTAAAAAAAAAAAAATTATGATTTTAAAAAAAAGTCAATTTTTTACATTTTATGATTATGGTCTAAATTCTCAGAAAAAAAATAAATTCTTCTTTATATGTGATCATGCTTCTAATAAAATTCCCAAAAAATATAATAATCTAGGATTATCAAAGGAAATTCTTGAGTCACATATAGCTTGGGATATTGGTGCAAAAAGAATTACACTGAAAATTTCAAAGGCATTAAACACAAAGTGTTTTACATCAAACTTTTCTAGATTAATTATCGACCCTAATAGAAAAATAACAGATCCCGACTTAATATTGAAAAAATCATTTGAAAATAGAATTTCAGCCAATACCAATTTGACCCCGGAACTTAAACAAAAAAGGTTAAAGTTTTATAATTCTTATCATCAAGGCTTAGAACAGGTGTTAAAAGAAAATATTGATAAGAACACAATACTTATAAGTATTCATAGCTTTACGAGAAATTTTAAACAATCAAACCGTTCAACTGAGATTGGTTTATTATGGAATAAAAATATTTCAACAATGCTTGAGGTTAAAAATGAACTTATTAAAAATCACATAAACGTAGGAAACAACAGACCATATTCTGGTTTTTTTTATAATTATACTCTCGATCGTCATTCTAAACAAAAATTGAATAAGAATTTAAGCATAGAAATAAGAAACGATTTGATTTGTGATAAAAAAGGGATTAAAAAATGGTGTAATGCAATTAAAAATTCATTAATGAAGATTAAATAAATGAAAAATAATAAAGATTTGGAAGCTGCTACATTTAGAAGACTTCTTTCACACTTGAATAAAAGAAACGATGTGCAGAACATTGATTTAATGAATCTTGCCGGTTTTTGTAGAAACTGTTTATCCAAATGGATGGTTGAGGAAGCTAAAAAAATGAATGTTATTTTGGATTACGAAGAAACTAGAACTAAAGTTTATGGTATGGAGTACAAAAAATGGAAAGACAAATACCAAACTCCATTAAAAAATAAATGAATATATTAATCACTGGTGTAGCTGGTTTCATAGGCTTCCATTTAGCCAAGCGTTTATTGAAAAAAAGATTTAAAGTTATTGGTATTGACAATTTAAGCAGTTATTACGATGTCAATCTTAAAAAAAATAGGCTTAAGGAAATTCAATCCTTTAAAAACTTTTCTTTTGTAAAAGCAGATGTTCATAATAAAAATTTACTGAAAAAGTTGGGAAAATATAATTTTGAGTACATTATAAATCTTGCTGCTCAAGCTGGAGTCAGACATTCTTTTAAAGATCCCTATTCCTATATTGATGCAAATATAATGGGACAATTGAATATCTTGGAAATTGTAAAAAAAAAAAATGTAAAAAACTTTATTTATGCCAGCTCATCGTCAGTTTATGGTGGTAATAAAGAACTACCTTTTTCTGTTAAACATAGAGTTGACAATCCAGTATCTCTTTACGCTGCTTCTAAAAAATCATGTGAATTAATTACAGAATGTTACTCAAGGTTATTTAAAATAAAATCCATTGGCTTAAGATTTTTTACAGTCTATGGGCCCTGGGGTAGACCGGATATGGCTACATTTATTTTTACAAAAAAAATTTTAGAAAAAAAAAAAATCAATATTTTTAATTTTGGCAAAATGAAAAGAGATTTTACATATATTGATGATATCATCGATGGAATTGAAGGTTCATTAAACTTTAAGTCAAAAAAAGATTGGTTTCATAAAATTTATAATCTGGGAAATAGTAATTCTGAGAATTTGTTAGAATTTATAAATATTATTGAGTCAAATCTTGGTATAGAGGCAAAAAAAAATTTTTTACCCATGCAACCTGGAGATGTGCAAGAAACATTTGCAGATATTTCTGAGAGTAAAAGAGATCTTAAATTTTTCCCCAAAACAAGAGTGCAAGATGGAATACCAAAATTTATAGATTGGTATAAAAAATATTATTTATTTAAATAAAGTTTTTTAATTTCTTTTTCAAATTTTTCAAACACCTTTTCTCTTTTAATTTTTAGTGTTTGGGTTAGTAGACCATTTTGGTAGGTAAATGGTTCTTTAGAGATAATATATTTTCTTATCTTTTCATTAAAATTAAGTTCTTGATTTATTTTTGTTATCACATTCTTTATTGAATTATCTACAAAATTATTTGCAACGACAATAATTGCAATAATATAAGGTTTGTAATTACCATACACTATAGCTTGATCTATATATGGATTAATCATTAACAAATTTTCAATTTTATTTGGTGAAATATTGTCACCACCAGAAGTAATAATTAAATCTTTAATTCTTCCATTAATGATAATTCTTTTACTCTTATCCAAATACCCAAGATCTCCAGTGTGTAGCCAACCATTTTTGATGGTTTTTTTTGTTAAATATTTGTTGTTCCAATAGCCATTCATAAGATTTGGTCCTTTAACTAAGATCTCTTTGTCACTGGAAATCATAACTTCAACGTCTTTAACTGGAGCTCCAACAGTTTTCGTAGAGTTATTTCTCATATTATTACAACTAATCAAAGGACCAGCTTCCGTTTGACCATAACCTTGTAATATGCAAACACCGATTGAAAGAAAAAAGTTTCCTATTTTTGGACTTAATGCAGCCCCACCAGAAACAAAGGTTTTTAGTTTCCCGCCAAAAATATTTTGGATTTTTTTTGAAATAAGTAAATTAAAAAAGAATATTTTTAATTTTTCTTGTAATGACAAATTAGTTCTTTCAAGTGCATTTAATTTACACTTAAATAAAGCTTTAATTAAGAAATTTGACTTTAGGAATTTAGATACTAATTTTCTGTATACATTTTCATAAAATCGCGGTACAGCTGTCATCATTGTTGGTTTAATTTCAGTCAGGTTATTAATTACTTTTTCAATACTCTCACTATAAAATATTTCAGCACCAATACTCAAAGGAAAGTATAGCCCTGCCATTCTTTCATATGAATGAGACAAAGGTAAAAAAGATAAAAATCTTTCATTTTGGATATTAAAATCAACAAGCAAATGATAGGCTGCCTCGCAATTGTGAAGAATTGAGCCATGACTTAGCATAACCCCTTTTGGTCTTCCACTGGTTCCGGATGTATATATAATTGATGAAAGATCATTTCTTTTAATTTTGGGTATAATTATTTTCTTATGTTTCTTGTTTAGAATTTTTTTCAGTGAAAAAAAATTTTCGTGAGATTCAATAAATATTACTTTATTTTTATTTCTTAAAATTGTTTCGTTTTTTTTATAAATATTATAATTTTCTAAAATTATTAGTTTTGGTGAACAATCTTTGATAATAAAATCGTTATCAGAGGTATTATTGGTTGAAAAACACGGGACAGTAATTGCTCCAACTGCTTGAATTGCAATATCAAATAAAAACCATTCAATTCTATTGGTGCTTATTAATAGAATTCTATCTTTTTTTTTAATTTTATTTACTTGGAAAAAAAAAATTAATTTATCTACTTGTACTTTCAATTGTCTGAAGGTTAACCCAGTCCAAATTTTATTTATTTTCGAAAATACAAACTTTTTGTCAGGGTTGTTTTTAAATTGAAATTTAAAAAGTTCATAAAGGTTTGTAAATTTTTTATAATTGACTATATTATTTTTTGGTTTGCTGAACATTTAATATTAATATATCAAATTTCTGAGCTTAGTATATGGTGACAAAAGATTTACCAATTTGGAATTTAACTGATTTCTATCCATCAAATGATTCTAAAGAATTCGAGAATGATTTATCTGATTTAAGATTAAAAATAATAAATTTTTCAAAAAAATATAAAGGAAAACTAAAGGATTTTATTCCGAGTAAAATTAGTTCTGTTATATCTGATTTTGAAAATATCGAAGAATTAATCGGCAAAATAAAAAGTTATATTTTTTTGTTTTACTGTACAGATCAATTAAATTCAAAAAAAACTACTTTTTATCAAATGGTGCAGGAAAAATTAAAAGTTTTAGAAAGTCAATTGTTATTCTTTACTATAGAACTAAATAAAATTGATGAAAAATTATTCAAAAGTACGGAAAAATCCAAATATTATGTTTGGATAAAGAATCTAAGAAAGTATAAAAAATATCAAAAAAGTGAAACTACTGAAAAAATTTTATTGGATAAATCAACCACTAGTTCTAACGCTTGGATTAGATTGTTTGACGAAACGATGGCAAGATTGAGATTTAATTTTAGAAAAAAAAGTTTAAATGAAAGTGAAATTTTAAATCTTTTGTCATCTCCGAATAAGAGCAAAAGAAAAGAAGCTTCGATATCGTTTGCCACTAAACTTAAAGAAAATATTCATCTTTTTACAATGATAACCAATGTTCTTTCCAAAGATTTACAAATTGAAAATAAAATTAGAGGCTTTAAAAAACCGGACGATTCGAGACACCTTGGGAATCAAGTTGATGCTGAAGATGTAAAGTGCCTTAGTGAAACTGTTAAAAAAAATTATAAGAATTTATCTCATAGATACTACCACTATAAAGCAAAAAAGTTTAAAGTTAAAAGATTAGATTATTGGGACAGAAATGCTCCCTACCCAAATCAGTCTAATCAAAACATTGATTGGAATGAAGCTAAAGACATTGTTACAAAATCATACAAGAGATTTGACCCTCGTATTTCTAAAATTGTTGAGATGTTTTTTGATAAATCATGGATACATGCCTCTGTTATTGATGGAAAGACCTCAGGTGCTTTCGCTCATCCTACAGTTCCTTCTTGTCATCCTTACATTTTATTAAATTATCAAAATAAAACAAGAGATGTTATGACACTGGCTCATGAATTAGGTCATGGAGTTCATCAATATTTAGCTAACTCTAATGGATTGTTGTTATCTGACACTCCATTAACTTTAGCTGAAACTGCAAGCGTATTCGGAGAAATGTTAACTTTTAAGTTTTTACTGGAAAATAGTAAATCCATTGAACAAAGAAAAACTATTTTACGGTCTAAAATTGAAGACATGATTAATACAGTAGTTAGACAGATATCTTTTTATGAATTTGAAAAACAAATTCATGAGAAAAGACAATTAAGTGAATTAAGTGTTAATGATATTAATAATATATGGATGAGCACTCAAAAAGATAGTCTAGGTCCTTCAATTAAATTTGATAAAAATTATAAATATTTCTGGGCTTATATTCCTCATTTTATTCACTCTCCTTTTTATGTTTATGCTTATGCGTTTGGTGACTGCTTGGTAAATTCATTGTATAGTAAATATGATAATGGACATGTAAACTTTAACGATTTATATATAGATCTACTTAAGGCAGGTGGTACGAAACACTATTCAAATCTTTTAGAACAATTTGATTTGGATGCCAAAGACACTTCTTTTTGGCAAGGTGGCTTGAATATAATTGAAAATCTGATAAATGAATTAGAAAAGTTAGATTAAGTTAAAAATATTATGTTAAAATTAGCTGTACCTATTGAAAGGCACCCAAACGAAAAAAGAGTAAGCATTACACCAGATTGTATTTCACCATTAAAAAAAATGGGATTTACTGTTTTTATCGAAAAAAATGCTGGTTACAATTCTTCATTCTCTGATGAGTTATATTTGAAAGCTGGTGCTAAGATTTGTAAAACTCAAAAAGAACTTTTTAAAAACGCTGCGTTAATTATAAAAATTCAGAGACCCTTCAAAGACATGAAAATTAATGAGTTTAATTTAATTGAGTCTAAATCTAGTTTCTTAAGTATGATATACTCTAATAGATTTAAGAGTGATTTTAGCCTTTTGAAAAAAACCTCTTCTAATATTTTTGCGATGGAAATGATGCCAAGAATTTCAAGAGCTCAAAGTATGGATGTATTATCTTCCCAAAGTAATCTATCTGGTTATAAGGCAGTTGTTGATGCTGCTAGTATTTACAATAAAGCGTTTCCTCTAATGATGACGTCCGCTGGCACGGTAGCTCCAGCAAAAGTTTTAATAATTGGTGCTGGAGTTGCCGGTTTGCAAGCAATAGCAACAGCAAAAAGATTAGGTGCGGTTGTATTTTGTTTCGATGTTAGAAAAGCCACAAAGGAACAGGTGGAGAGTTTGGGGGGAAACTTCATTGAAGTTGATGACGAGAGCTCTGGTGAGTCAGAAACTGGATATGCAAAGGAAATGTCTACTAAATACAAAAAAAAACAATCATTATTGTTAGCTGAAAATATAACAAAAATGGATATTGTAATTACTACAGCCCTGATTCCAGGTAAAAATGCTCCTATTTTAATAACAAAAAAAATGGTAAAAAGTATGAAACCAGGTTCAATTATAGTAGATTTAGCTTCGGAATTTGGAGGAAATTGTGAACTAACCAAACATGGAAAGATTCTTGACACTGATACTTGTAAGATAGTAGGACCATTTAACCTACCATCAACCGTATCACAAGATGCATCGAGGCTTTATTCAAAAAATATATTAAATTTTTTAAAAAATTCATGTATTGACGGTAAATTTAACGATTTCAATTGGGATGATGAATTGGTAAAGGGTACTTGTATAAATAGAAATAAAACACTAAACAAAAAGCTATAAAAGGGTAAAATTATGAATACTATTGATCCACTTATAACACTAATTATTATTTTTGTTCTTGCATGTATTGTTGGTTACTACGTAATATGGGGGGTAACTTCAGCCTTACACTCTCCGTTGATGGCCGTGACTAATGCAATATCAAGTGTTATAATAGTAGGGGCTATTATTGCAGCAGGCCCAAATGAAGCGAACCTCTCTTCAACTTTGGGCTTTCTAGCTATTATACTTGCATCAATAAATATCTTTGGTGGGTTTGTTGTATCCCACAGAATGTTATCTATGTTTAAAAAGAAAGATAAAAAGAAAAGTAAATGAATATTAGTCCCAACATAACTGCTATTGCATACCTAATCTCGGCTATCTTTTTTGTTTTTGCCTTAAATGGATTGTCAAATCCTGATAGCGCGAGAAGAGGAAATATATTTGGCATAATTGGTATGTTAGTGGCAATTGTAACCACTCTTTTGAATCCAGGAGTTGTCTCATACGAAATGATAATTTTAGGTATTCTTATTGGTGGAATAATAGGAACTATAATTGCTTTAAAAATTGAGATGACATCGTTACCAGAACTTGTTGCTGCTTTTCATTCGTTGGTAGGGTTAGCTGCGGTTTTTGTTGCAGCAAGTGCACTCTATTCTCCTGAAAGCTATGGAATCGGAATTGCTGGAAATATTAATTTAGCTAGCTTGATTGAAATGTCAATTGGAGTAACCATTGGAGCAATCACTTTTACAGGGTCTATTATTGCTTTTTCAAAATTACAAGGAATTTTATCTGGTGCGCCAGTGTCTTTTAGTGGACAACATCTCCTTAATTTATTGTTGGGATTAACTATAATTGTATTGATATCTTTTTTTTCAATGAATGAGTCACGACTGATTTTTTGGATTATTGTTGCCTTATCTTTATTAATTGGAATTTTATTGATCATCCCTATAGGAGGAGCCGATATGCCAGTTGTTGTTTCAATGTTAAACTCTTATTCGGGCTGGGCTGCTGCAGGAATTGGTTTTACACTTAGTAATCATTTATTAATAATAGTTGGTTCTTTAGTTGGTGCATCTGGCGCGATTCTTAGTTATGTAATGTGTAAAGGTATGAACAGGTCTTTTTTCAATGTGATCCTTGGTGGTTTTGGTGTTGAAGAGGGTTCTAATGCCACAGGAAAATTAGAACAAAGAGCGGTTAAAACTGGAAGTCCTGAAGACGCGGCTTTCATTTTAAGTAATTCAAATTCTGTGATTATTGTTCCAGGGTATGGTATGGCTGTCGCACAGGCTCAACATGCTTTAAGAGAAATGTGTGATGTTTTAAAGAATAATGGAGTAAATGTTAAATATGCTATTCATCCAGTTGCTGGAAGAATGCCAGGTCATATGAACGTTCTTTTAGCCGAAGCAAATGTTCCTTACGACGAGGTTTTAGAATTAGAAGAAATAAACAGTGATTTTTCTAATACTGACGCTGTCTTAGTTATTGGAGCTAACGATATTACGAACCCGTCTGCAAAAACTGACAAATCTAGTCCTATTTATGGTATGCCTATACTTGATGTTGAGAATGCTGGAACTGTTTTATTTATAAAAAGGTCGATGGCTTCCGGTTATGCGGGTGTTCAAAATGAGCTTTTTTTTCGGGATAACACTATGATGTTATTTTCAGATGCTAAGAAAATGGTTGAAAATATTATAAAAAATATAAATTAAAAACCTTCAAATTCGATTTTTTTTCTTAATAATTTTTTAAATCTCCTAGTAGATTCATTTTGTAATCGCGCTTTTTTTTCTGAAGGTTTTTCGTAAGCTCTTCTTTGCTTCATCTCTCTGAAAACACCTTCTCTTTGCATTTTCTTTTTCATTGCACGCATAGCTTTTTCGACATTATTATCTTTAACGTGAACCCTAATTATTTTAATTCTCCTTTTAAAAAATTCTTCTAAGTTATATAAAATAATTAATTAATGTAAACCTTTTTTTTTTTTAGTATGTATAAAAAATCTGATAAAGATAAAATTGTTTTAAATATTATTAATAATTATTCAAAAACGGATGATTTTGATTTATTATTTAAAAAAAGTCTTAAACCAGTTTGTGGTGAAACTATAAATATTAAAAGGGCTCAAGCTTTTTTATCATTGTATAATTTAAAGGACGTAATTTTATATTTTAATAATTTAATTTTTAATGAATTGAGAAAACAATCAAAAGTTATACTTAAAAATAAGAAGACAACAGAAAGTATTTACATTTTAGTTGTAACAAGATTAAGTATTCTTAACAAGTTTAAATCTTTTAGTTTAAGAAGTAAGAACTACTTATTAAAAGCACAAAATATTTTTTTTTCTAAAAAATTATTATTTGAAATTTCTGACCAAATATGGTTTCTCGCTGGAGACAAATCTTTAGATATGAATTTTTATTCTAAACGAATCATACTTATGAAGGTTTATTTTTTGACATTCAATTTTTGGTTAAAAGACAACTCCAAAGATTTTTTAAAAACTAAAGATTATTTATCAAGACAATTACAATTTGTTTCAAAGTTTGGAAAGTATAAATTTAAGTTAAAACAATACTTAATGAAAATAAAACCTAAGTTTTAAATTTTTCTTTAATAGTAAAATGGGCCATTTTTCTTTTGGTTTTTATTTCTTTTTTAAAATAATCGTAAAACGTTATTTGCGGTTTATTTTTATTAAAATGTGTAATTTCATCTCCCAAAATATTTTGCATTTTTCCTTTATATAATATTTCAGGTTCCTTGGTTTTTCTATTAGTTATAGCTAAAATTAAATTATCAAATTGATTGTAATTACAACAATCAAGTGTCCAATGGCCTGAATTATGAGGCCTAGGTGCTAACTCGTTTATAATTATGTCATCTTCTTTTAATACAAACATTTCAATAGCTAATAAACCAATAAGATTTATTTTCTCCGATATTTTCTGAGCTTGTTTAAGTGCTTTTTTCTCTGTATGCTTTTTAATATTAGCCGGGAATTCTGATGTTCTTAAAATACCATTTTCGTGAATATTTTTTACAGGTGGAAAAAATTGGATATTTTTAAATACATCTCGTGCAACAATCACGGATATTTCTTTCTCAAATAAAACAATCTTTTCAGCGATAAAATTTTTAAGGCCAAAGTCCTTAAAATTATCAATATTATATTTGTTTATTTTGAATTGATTTTTCCCATCATAACCAAACTCACACGATTTTAAAATAAATTCCTCTCCAAAGATTCTCATACTTTCCGTTAAATCCGAGTAACTATTAACTGTTTTAAACTTAGTTGTTTTAATTCCATCTAGAGAGTTTATAAATTTTTTTTCTTTTATTCTGTTTTGACTAATAATAATTGTTTCAGAAGAGGGTCTTAGTTTTCCTTCATTCTCTATAGTTAAGAGAGTTTTTTTTGGTATATTTTCAGTTTCAACCGTCACAATATCAACACTTTTGTAAAATTCTTTAATTTTATCTATGTCCCTAAAGTTCCCAATAAAAAAATTGTTACAAAATTTTCTAGCACTAAAGTTTTCTTGTTCTGAGAAAACTGAAACCTTAATATTAAATTTTTGTGCAGATATACACAAAAACATTGCTAATTGACCTCCTCCTAAAATTCCTACGGATTTTAATTCATTTTTTGACATATTTAATTTTTTGGCATTTTGGCGACTGATTTTGTTTGTTTAGTTCTGAATTTGATTAAATTTCTTTGAATTCTTTTGTTTTCAATTCCTATAATGGCAGCTGCAGACAAAGCAGCATTAATTGCGCCAGGTTTCCCTATGGCCAATGTAGGAACAGGGATACCAGCTGGCATTTGAACTATAGAAAGTAAACTATCTATACCTTTTAATGATCTAGTTTCTATTGGAACACCTAAAACAGGAATATGTGTCAGAGATGCAATCATTCCAGGTAGATGAGCGGCACCTCCTGCTCCTGCAATAATTACTTTAACAGAAGTATTTTCAATTTTTTTTGCATAATCAAAAAGTCTAATTGGAGTTCTATGAGCAGAAATAATTTTTTTTTCATATATTATTGATAGATTATTAAGTATTGCTTCTATTTCAGATAAAGTTTTCCAATCAGATTGACTTCCCATTACAATTGAAACAAGTGGATTTTTTTTACTCATGAATTTAATTACTTAAAGCTGTTTCAAACCTTATCAGAGTTATATTTTTTAAATAATTCATCTAATTCATCTTTACTACAAAAACCAAGTTCAAAAGGACTTTGAGCTCTAATATTTTGCGAGTTCCAGTGAGTTCTTTCTCTTATTGATTTTATGGTATTTTTAGTAGTTCCAATAAGTTTACATATCTTAGAGTCAGGTAAATTTGGTAAGTTTTTTAACACCCATGAAATGCCGTTGGGTTTGTCAGCTCTTTTAGATAATGGTGTATACTTAGCCCCTTTAGTTTTTACTTTCGGTTGTGGGATAGAAGTTTTTAACATTTTTAAATTTAATTTAGGATTTTTTTCGCATTTTTTGATTTCATCCGAAGACAAATCACCGCTTTCTATTGGGTTTTTGGCAAGTATTCCAGCAGAAACTTCTCCATCTGCAATAGCTTGTATCTCAAGATTGTGAAGACCTACAAAATTTGCTATTTGATCAAATGATAATGATGTATTGTCTATCAACCAAATTGCTGTGGCTTTTGGCATTAATGGTTTTTTCATATTAGTTCCCCTAAATTTTTATTTCGCAGACAAAATTATCTTACCAATATGTTTATTTTTATAAATATATTTATGAGCAAGATTGGCATTTTCTAATTTATACACACTGTCAATAATAGGTTTTATAGTCCCATCTTCTATTTTTGGTAACACAAACTTGTTTAAGCTTTTAATTATTTGTTTTTTAAAATTTTTACTTCTAATTCTTAGAGTAGATCCAGTTAATGTCAACCTTTTTAGCATAACTTTAATTAAGTTTAATTCAATTTTTGATCCTTTTTGATAAGCAATATTTATAAGTTTACCTTCGTTATTTAAAAGATTTATATTTTTTTGTATATAATCACCCCCAACCATATCTAAAATAATATCTATCCCTTTAATTTTTTCTTTCCTTAATACATCGTAAAAATCATTTTTGTTATAATTAATAGCCATGTGAGCTCCAAGTTTCTCACAAAATTTTTTTTTCTTATCATTACCAACAGTTGTAAAAATATTAGAGTTAAAAAGCTTAAGGATTTGAATTGCAGTAGTGCCAATTCCACTTGAACCTCCATGAATTAAAACATTTTGGTTTTTTTTAAGTTTTCCTCTTACAACTAGATTTGACCAGCAGGTTATAAAACATTCAGGAATTCCCGCAGCCTCTTCAAAAGAACAATTTTTTGGAATTTTAAAAGTTTGTTGTGGGTTAGCAATACAATATTCAGCATATCCTCCACCATCTAAAAGTGAACAAACTTTATCTCCAATTTTAAAATCTTTTACTTTTTTCCCAATTTTTTTTACTATTCCAGACGCCTCTAATCCAAGTATTTTTGAATGACCAGGAGGAGAAGGATAATTTCCTTCTCGTTGAAGAAGATCAGGTCGATTTATACCAGAAGCAAAAATTTCAACTAGTATTTCACTGTCTTTGGGAAATGGTAAGTCTGACTCAACCACTTTAAGAACATCAGGTGGACCAGGGTCGTCATAATGAATAATTCTCATAAAGAGTTGTTATTTTTTTGTAATGTTCAAATTTTGAAAACGTTTATTAAATCTAGCAACTTGACCTTCAGTATCTAAAATTTTTGAGGAACCACCAGTCCAAGCTGGATGAGAAATCGGATCAATATCAAGTTTCAATTTGTCACCATCTTTACCATAAGTAGATCTGGTCTCAAAAGTAGATCCGTCTGTAAGTTCGACAGTAATTTTGTGATAATCAGGATGTATTTTATTTTTCATAATGCAAATTAAAATAAAGAACATTACTGTACAATTTTATTTTTATTTTTCAAGTCAACAAAAATAATTTTTATGTTTTAATTGTCTATTTCTAAATTATATTTGATTGATGAGTAATAACTTTTTAGATCTAGCTAATCATACTTTGAGTGATTTATTTGATTTATTAAGTGAAAAAAATAATGATTTAGAAATAGACTTTATAGACAAAAACATAACAATTGAAATAGACGATGGAAAAACCTTTATTGTGAGCATTCACGATCCAACAAAACAAATCTGGTTATCTTCTCCTCTAAGTGGTGCCCATCACTTTACCCTAAGCAATAGCAACGATCTTAGATCTTGGATTAGCACAAGAGATAATGAAATAAATCTATTTAAAATTTTACAAGAAGAAATTGATGAAGTCATTAATGAGCATTAAAAAAATAAAAAAAGTTTTAAAAGTAAAAAACTCTTTTCAGTTGTTTATGGTTATGCTTGTTTTTGCTATTACTGGATCTCTATCGGTTTATGTTTCTATTTTTGTCTTAAATATATTGAGTTTGGATGACGAAAAGTTAAATTTTTGGGTTTATTGGTTTTTAAGAATACTTATTATTTTCCCTATTTATCAAATTCTTTTGATATTTATTGCAGCGTTAATGGGGCAATTTGAATATTTTTGGAAATTTGAAAAAAAAATTTTAAAAAGAATAGGATTCAATTTTAAGTAACTATCTATTTGTCAACTTAATCTCAATTCTTCTATTTTTTTCAAATGCTATTTCAGTGTTTTCTTTTAATAAAGGCTGATATTCGCCAAATCCAGCTGCCATTAAACGTTCTGCAGGTATTCCTTCATCAATTAAGAAAGAAACAATTTTTATTGCTCTTGAACTAGATAAGTGCCAATTTGAAGGAAATTCTGAATTAGATATGGGTCTTATGTCCGTATGTCCGTCAATTCTGAGTACCCAATCAATTTCTTTTGGGATAATTTTTGATATTTCCGTTAAACCTTTTGCAATTTTTTTTAATTCTAAATTTCCTTCTATTTCAAGCTTGTCACTTGCAGTTTTAAAAAAAATTTTTGACGGAAATATAAATCTATCACCTGAAATTATAATATCTGATCTATGGCCTATTAAATTTTTCACTTTTTTTAAGAACATAGATTGATATTCACTTAGCTCTTGTACTTTTCCTGCTAAAGCTAAATTTAATTTTTTACCCAGATTTCTAATTAGTACTTTATTGTCCTTATCTTCTTGCTCAGCAAAATCAAGTTGTTTAGAGAGTTCATTCAATTGTTTTTTTAATTCTAAGATATTTAAATTAAGTGTTTTGAGAGTTTCCTTATTATTTTTTATTATATCTTTTCTTTTTGAAATTTCAGTTGTTAGAGATTTTAAATCTTCGTTTTTATCTCTTATTTTTTTTAATAAATTTTCATTATTTTTAATAATAGAGAAGTTTTTTTGACTAAGTATTTTTTTTTCTAATTCCTCTTTTCTTAGATTTGAAATTAGATCAGAAATTTCCTTTTTTTTTTGTTTATTTAATTTTTCAAGATTAAAATTAATTTCTTTAATTTTCTTATTTTCATTTATTTGCATAGATAATTTTTCTGCAATTTCTTCAATTTGCATATCTAGTACAGATATTTCAGTTTTCTTTTTTCCAATTACATCATTAAAATAAATTTGAGCAATTCCTGAGATCATTATTGTGAAAATTGTTACAATTAAAAGAGTCGCAAGAACATCCACAAAACCCGGCCATATATTTAATTGAATTAATTTTCTTTTTGCTAATTTCATTTATTAGAATTTTTATATGAACTTGCAATGGTTTTAGACAAAGTTTTTATTTCATCTTTTATTTCTTTATTTAAAATATTATTGTTACTTAAAAACTGACTCATTTCTGTTAATGATTTTGAAATAAGCTTTTGATTAATATTCTGTTGCTCTATATCAATCGTAGATTTTTTTAAATTTTCTGTGGTTGTCTCAACCAGTGACTCGATATATGCTGGTCCAAAATCATTTTTTACATTATTATCTTGATGTAACGACAATTTTGTAAAAACAGCTAATTTTTCTTCAATTTCATTATAAAATCTGTTTGAAGCTTGAGAGGATTGTAAATCTAAAAAACCTAGTATTAAAGATCCACCTAGACCAAATAAAGATGAACTGAATGCAGTTCCCATTCCACCCAAAGGCTTTTCGAGTCCATTTTTTAGCACTAGAAAAAGTTTATCAGTATCTTGAGAAAAATCTAAACTTTTTATTGTTATACTAACTGAATTAATAGTCTCGAGAAGACCCCAAAATGTACCTAAAAGACCTAAAAAGATTAATAGACCAACAAAGTACCTTGAGGTTTCTCTATTTTCAAAAAGTCTACTTTCAACGCTTTCCAATATAGATCTAGCGCCTGTTTGAGTGAGTATTAATCTTTCGGATTGTGATTTTAAAATTTGAAACACCGGTTTTAACAATTCAGGATTTTTTTTACTTAATTTATTATTTTTCTTTGTGGATATATAAGAATTTAGCCATTCGATTTCAGGATATAAGCTAATGACCTGTCTAAACATTAAAAATATACCTAAAATTAATAGAGTCAAAATCAAACCATTAAGAGTGGGATTTGTTAAAAAGAAGATTTCCAAATATTCGTTATTATAGGCTAGAATAGAAGTTATTATTAATAAAAAAATAACCATTCTAATAAGATATTTT
>MDTB01130750.1_pt1 | contig 16317 bp, 17 predicted proteins | sample 811161 | NCBI WGS metagenome assembly MDTB01 (sample SAMN05326650, study PRJNA326480) | marine metagenome | isolation source: seawater | place: Mediterranean Sea | collected 2009 | reverse complement strand
TTTCAACAATCTGAAAATCTTTATCTCGGTAGTATGAAAAATTTTCTACAAGAAATTCAGCCAAACCGTACTGATAGAGATTGGTTATAATGGGATCAACATTTTCATATCTTTTAAACTTAAAATCATATAAATCAATTAATTTGTCTTTTAATTGCTGATTCTCGATATACTTCATTTCGCTATTTGAAACAAGCGATCTGTAAACACCGTATCGTGGAAAAAGACTGTTGCTGCCTTTAAAAACTGATACAAGTAGAGTCATTAGCTCTTTTGGTTTTATATTTTTCGCATCAGAGCAATCAAGGTTTATCAATATCTCCTGCGAATCAATAGACCCAAGCATGTCTTTTAGTACAAGCTGTGCATAATCCATGTCTTGATTAAGGCTTACTTGCAAGTCAGATAAAAGACTTTTTTCGGTTTTTAGCATCGATGATTCTTCTATCTGTTTATCAATGTATAAGGATAGTGTTATGCCTAAAAGCACCGCGATAAACTCAACCCCTCCCCTTGCAAGCGTATTTTTCATTGAGCAGGTGCTATCTTTAGCTCTTCTTCAACTAATATTTTAAGATCGGAAAGAGTTTGTTTAAAGTTTCTTATAAATAACATTACAAAGTACCTATGTCTGTTTTTTAAGTTGATGTAGGTACGAACATAATCTTTTGTTAGAAAATATTTGAGCTGCTCTATTTGATCATCGTAATTGTCTACGTTATCTCGAAAACGGTTTCTCAAGGTTAGTTGAGAAATAGATAGCAGTTCAGCTAATTTCGGGTCATTTTGATTAATCAAAGTATTCCTAAAATCAATTTGCATATCTATCTCAGTTTGAACATTCTTCAAAACAAACTCTAAGTCTGTTTTGACTAGTTCATTAATTTTCTTTCTGATTTCCATATTTTGAATTTCTTTCAAAGATCCATCTTGCATAATCAATTCAATTGATGAAATGGGAGGATGAAATTCACGAAAGTCTAAAAAAGTGTTATGAAAACTACCTCTTGTACCATTTTTGCTTAACGCTACAGCTGCCGAATCAATATTCATAGTGTCCCAATTATTGGCAAAATAATCCATCCACGTGCTGTCTAATTGAAAGGCGGGGTCTCTTCTCTCTTTTATGAAATTTTCGGTTTGAACGATATCTTCGTAGACGGCCTCAAGTATCATAACTTGTTTTTCATTTAAATCGCGAGCTTTTCTGTTTTCATCTATCCAAAGTGAGCTAGTGATGCCTAAAAGAACAGCAATGAACTCAATACCTCCTCTTGCTAAGATATTTTTCACAGTTCTAATTCATTTCGTAATAATTCGCGTATAGCAATTACCTTTGCAACCTGAACTTCGTATTGTTGTTTTGCAAATTTTTGCCAGGTAAGCATATTGGATGCAAAAAACCGTATTTTATTTATATCGGGCATTTTATACAGACTAACTTTTGGAAAATTCTTGTATACTTTATTTTTAGAATTATTTTTGTCGTAAAGGTTCTCATTTGCAAAGTCGGATAAATATGGAATAATTTGATTTTGGACGAAGTTATTTTGGTAATGATCCAGTGTTTTTATAAATCCAATATCTGTATAATATCTATGAAGTTCTATTACCAGGTCTTCATTTGATATTAAATCAGTTCTTCCAGAATTTTTTAATGCCATATATTCTTCATCATTATGAACAAAAATGGTTGCAATCATCATCGCAGATAGGTCCTTCTCAAAATCGTTATTGATACTTTCAAGCGTTGGATTGCTATCGCACCACTTAATAACGTTTGTTGAGCCCTGAATACCTCTTTCGTATGCATTGATATTCCATGATCCATCTGAGGAGTCAGCAACCAGATTATCGTATAATCTTCTAAGTATTTTTGTATTTTGCTCTTTCTGGTCCTTTTCTTTTACGATACTATCAATTGAAAGAGATCCGCTAAGGCCTAATAAAACAGCTAAAAATTCAATCCCTCCTCTTGCAAATGCATTCTTCAATGGGATAGCTCAAGGTTTTTAGGTTGCTGATGCCATTCTAGCTCACCATTAAAAAATTGTACCTGTGTCCATAGACCAACATTGAAATTTACTTTTGCCATATTTGCAGTAGTAAAGTTGATATAGTTTTTGTTTGTAGCTTTTGAAATGAAAGATGAAAAATTGGGTTCATGCCCAACAAGGCAAATTGAATTATAAATATTATCCTGACTATGAATTAGTCCTAGCAAATAATCTGGTGAACCACCATATATACCTCTTTCTAGAATTAGTCTTGATTTCCATTGTGCATTATCGATCGCTAATTGGACTGTAGTGTGGGCACGGACCGCTGTTGAAGAAATAATAAGTTCAGGAACTTGGTTTTTATCTGCTAAAAATTTTCCCATTTTTTTAGCAGCTCTAATTCCTCTTTTATTTAAAGGCCTATCGTGATCAGTTCCATAGCTTGCACTCCAATCGGATTTACCATGTCTAAATAAAGTAACTGATTTCATGATATTAAAGTAATAATAAAATTAGCTAGATAAGAAATCCTTAGTTTGGTTAGTATATATATTTATTTTTAATTTTACATATACCAAAGGAGTTAATTATGAAAAAACTTAGTTTAATATTTTTATTATTTATTTCAACGGCATTTTCACAGCTAAGAGTTGGTCTGGATGTTTCTCGAACCTCAGATATTTCGGTTAAATGGATGGGTATGGAAGAGGGAGAAAAAGGTTCGCCTGATGGAATGGGCCTTACTCTTGGTTATGAAAAAACACTTCTTCTTAGCTTAATCGGGGTTGGGGCTGAATACAATCTATCCGTTGGAGGAGGTGATGATCACGATGATGAAGGCGGAGTCGGTGGTCCAGGTAATTTTGCTTTTGTCTATGGTGTTGCAAAGCTTCCTGTCGGTTTTCCGATGGTTCGCGGTATTGTTCGTTTGGGAACCACTCTAGCGCATCAAGAAGAGGGACTTAAGGGCGGTTTATCTTACGGTTTAGGTGTAAGAGTTAAGCCTCCAATATTACCCGTAGGAGTTGAAGCGCACTATACTATGCACAACTTTGAACCTGACAATACAGATTTTCCATCAGGTGCAGAAGTATCAGCGAGCTATAGTTCTGTAAATCTAACTGTGACATACAAATTCTAGTATAATTTATATAGAAATAAAAAACCCAACTCAATCTAATTAGTTGGGTTTTTTATTTCTACCTTTTCTGCTATCAATTGGCATTTTTCCGCATCAGTTTTTTCTACCATTCCAAGAAATACCTTCTTCCCTTTCTCGTCTTTGCGATCATACCGTCTATACAGTCCTTTTGGAGAAACGCCTGTTAGGGCTTTTAGAAATACGCAAGATGCTAAATATACCCCAACCGGAGATGGGTGTTTATTGTCGCTTGTAAATAATGAAATACTCGGGTATTCCTTTTGAAATAATCGAAAGGCTGTACCTACCGGCACTACAATAATATCTTCAGACACTAAAGGGTTTAAGGCTTCTTGAATTGGATCTATACCTGGGTATTGCTTTCCATCCATTAGTGGGACTGGCCATGTCCCATATAGATATACCTCAACGTCTTTTTTCTTTAATAGTTTAATAAATTTTTTAAAATAGCTCAATGACTCTTCTGTTTTCATTACAGGATTTGTACTGTAATCCTGTAACACAACTTTAGAAAATGATTTTTTTTGAATTAAAGATCGCGTCGAAAGCTTTCTCTTTCCGCTCCAATGATCCTTTAAGCTCGCGCCCCCTGCAGTGGATTGAGAGACATCTAAAGGAATGCCTTTTTCTTTAGCCATTGATTCAACGACTAAAGGCAGATTGAAATAAAATGTAAAACTGTTTCCTATAAACAATACTTCTTCGGGTTCGCTCTTTTGCGCATTAACAAGAATGAATAGAAATAAAAACCCTATATAGCGAATGTGTTTCATGATTATTTTCTTTCACACAATTTATAAATTTGAATAATAAAAAATAGGCAAACATAATGAAAAAAATTATAGCTATATCACTTTTTTCTTTTTTAATCAGCTGCACAACTGACGCCAGTAAAACGTTTAAGATTGATTATGAGATGTTTGAACTTGATAATGGACTTACCGTAATCATGCACCAAGATAAATCAGACCCTTTGGTTGCTATGGCAACCGTTGTTCATGTTGGTTCGAACAGAGAAAAACCAGGAAGAACTGGTTTTGCGCATTTCTTTGAGCATGTTTCCTTCACAGCTTCTGAAAATACTCCAAGAGGCGCTCATAGATTATTGATACCCACATGGGGCGGTCAAAGAAACGGTGGTACTAGTTTTGATTTTACTTATTATTATGGAGTTGTACCCAAAGATGCCATGGAAAAACTAGCATGGGTAACCTCTGATATGCTGGGGTTTGTTCTAAATACCGTTGACGAGCAAACTCTTGAGGGTGAAAAACAGGTTGTAAAGAATGAGAAGCGTCAGCGAGTCGACAATCAACCCTATGGCCATAGCAGGGGAATTATTCTTAAGGCAATGTATCCCAAGGGGCATCCGTACAGTTGGTCTGTAATTGGCGATTTAGAAGATTTACAAGCAGCTACAATAGATGATGTTAAAGAATTTTATAATGAGTTTTATGGGCCAAGCAATACCACCTTAGTTATAGCCGGCGATATCGAATTCAAAGAGACTAAACAAGTTGTTGAAAGATGGTTTGGGGAAATTAAACCATCGATGAATCTGACCGATGATCCGAAGCCGCAATTAGTAACATTAGAAAAATCAAAAAAATTATACCATCTAGATAAATTTGCAAAACTTCCAGAACTGCGGATAGTATACCCAACGATTCAGAATTATCATCCTGATGCCTATGCACTTAATACATTAGCCGACCTGCTATCTGATGGCAAAAATTCACCATTTTACAAAGAAATTGTTGAGAATCAAAAAATAGCCCCTTCAGCTTCAGCCTCGAACTATTCTTCTGAGATTTCTGGAGAATTCACTATGCGAGTCAGAACAAATCCAAATGCAAGTCTTGATGCAGTTTATAAAGCAATTAATACGGCTTTGGAAAACTTTGAAAATAACGGCATCAATGATAATGATTTACTGAGGATCAAGGCAGGTCAGGAAACTGCATTCTATAATGGAATTTCAACTAATTTAAATAAAGCACTTCAGCTTGGACTTTACAATGAATATGCTGGCGATCCGGGATTTATTGGTCAAGACATAAAAAACATACTCAATGTTTCAAAACAAGATGTCCAACGTGTTTATAATAAATATATAAAAAACAAAAACGCTATCTATCTTAGTGTCGTGCCTGAAAATCAATTAGAGTTAATATTGTCAGGATCGGAGGAAGCATACATTAAAGAAGAGAAAGTTGTTCAAGGCGCTGAAAAACAATTTCAAATGAAATACGGAGAAGAAAGTGCAGACTTTGATAAAACTCCTACTATTTATGATCGCTCAGAGCCAGAATTAGGCGAACTACCTCTTCTTGAAGTTCCTGAAGTATGGAGAAGCAGTCTGTCAAACGGCATTAAGCTGTATGGAATAGAGAATAATGAATTACCTCTTGTCCAATTCTCAATGAGAATTGATGGCGGGCAAGTGCTCGATTTTCAAGGAAAAGAAGGTACAGCATTTATGCTTGGCGCAATGCTAAAAGAGGGAACTAAAAGAAAAACTCCAGCAGAACTTGAGGAGGCAATTGACCTTTTAGGTTCATCTATTTCTTTTTCTGCTGGATTAGAAGGCTTGTATGTATCTGGTAATACATTGGAAAAAAACCTAAACAAAACAATTGCCCTTCTTACTGAAATACTCACAGAACCAAGATGGGATAAGCAGGCTTTTGAAATAGTAAAGAGTCGAAGACTCAGCATAATTAAGCAAAGAAAAACTAGTGCGCAGACCGTTGCTTTTAGCGCATTGTCAAAGCAGCTATATGGACCGGGCCATCCCGCATCGACTCCGGTAGGGGGTACTGAAAATAGCATAAATTCAATCACCATGAATGATTTAAAGAAATATTTTAAACAAAATATTTCTCCAAGAGTTTCCCATTTTCACGTTGCCGGTAAAATTACTCAAAGCGCAATAGAAAAATCATTACAGGAATTATCAGAAAAATGGACAGGAGATAATGTTGATATTCCAAAAATTACACCTTCTAAGATTCCATCACGGTCTAAAGTCTATTTTATCGATATTCCTGGATCAAAACAGTCCGCTATAACGCTAGGAACATTAACTGTTCCAGGAGGCAATCCTGAGCTTTACAAACTTAAAGTGGTTAACAATAGGCTTGGCGGAGGAATGGAAGCACGGCTTATGCGAACGCTCAGACTTGAAAAAGGGTATACATATGGCGCAGGATCTTTCTTCCGTGAAAATACTTACCAAACACCCTTTTATGCCTATTCACAAGTAAGAAGCAATGTAACGCTTGAATCATTAGAAATATTCAAAGACATAATCAATGGTTATGCCAAATCATACAATAGTGAAGATTTAAAATTAACCAAAAATAAACTCATTAAGCAGAATGCATTGCGGTTTGAGAGACTTGGGAGTTTATTAGATTTGCTAGACACTATGAGTAAATTTGATTATCCAGATACATATATTCAAAACCAACAAGATATATTAAACTCAATGAGCTTAATTGATGCTCAATCATTAGCAAAAACACAGTTTAATGCGAATAAAATGTATTTTGTAGTAGCTGGAGATGCAAAAACCCAACTAAAGAGAATTGAAAAATTGGGTTATGGAAAGCCGATTGTTCTTGATAGAGAAGGAAATATAATTAAATAATCTCAACTTAACTATAGGCTAAACCATCACTGATTGGACACTTTTTGGGCTGATATTCTTTGGGATATTTACCGTTCTTGGATTTGCAGAGATTCTTAGAATTCAATTAAATAAACCAACTAACTCCACCAGGAATTTTATACATATATGTGTTGGTTTAGTAGTTTCAATATGCCCTTTTATATTTAAAGTAAATTATCAACTAATTCTTTTATCTTTAATATTTATTGTAGTTAATACTTTTTTATATATAAAAGATTCAGCTAAAAGCATGAATAGGGTTGAAAGAGATACTTTTGGTACTATTTATTTTCTAATCTCAATACTAATCCTTTCTTCTTTCTTTTGGGATAAGCCCATATCTTTCTTTCTTGCTGTTTTAACACTTACTTTCGCTGATCCAATTGCATCGATTGTCGGTTCAAGGTCAAAGCATCATTTTATTCCCTGGATTGATAAAAAATCCATTAATGGGTCTCTAGCTATGTTTTGTACATCCTTTATTATTATTACTATTGGAACTGATGCGATGGCTAGATACTATGGCTCAAGTTTTTACCTTCCTCTCCATATTTTAATTGGGTTAGCTATTTTTACATCAATGTGTGCCACTCTTTCTGAAATTATATCATATAAAGGCTCTGATAATCTTACAATTCCTCTAATTTCTTTTTTTTCTTATGAGATATTTTTAATTAACTATACCCATGGAAACCTTTTTCATTTATTGATTTGGACTATTTTATCTTTATTAATTTTTACATTCGCCTACAAATACAAATCTCTAGATTTTAGTGGAGCTATAGGTGGTTTTTTAATTGGCGCTGTAATCTTTGGCTCTGGGGGGTGGAAATTAATTTTACCGCTCGTTTTCTTTTTTCTTACCTCTTCGCTTCTGTCTTCATTAAAAAATAAACCACCATCAAACAGGGATGTAATTCAAATACTTGCCAATGGGTTTATACCTGCATTATTTGCTCTATGTTATTTTTTCTTTCCTAATGGTATTTTACTATTAGGCTATATAGGTTCTTTATCTGCATCTACTGCAGATACATGGGCTACTGAAATCGGCTTTCTGTCTAAAAAAAATCCGTACCTAGTCTTTTCTTTTAAGCAAGTCAGTAAAGGCGAATCAGGCTCTATTTCAGCTATTGGAACAATTGGATCAATAGCAGGTGCACTCATCTTAGGTATAATATGCTCATACCTATTTGAGTTTAACTACCTTATAGTAATGGTAACTATTGCTGGTTGTATGGGGTCATTTATAGACACTTTACTAGGACGCTATTTTCAAGGTAAATATATCTGCATCAAATGCGGTCAAAAAACCGAAAATAAGTTGCATTGCAATACTGAAACTAAATTGAAAACTGGCTATAGATATATCGATAATAATTTTGTGAATTTCATTGCCAATCTAGCTGGCTCACTCGCAATAATTTTGATAAGTTTAATGTATGGATAAAAGTGCAAAATATAAAAAAGTTATTAGCGATCTATCCCGCTATTTTCAAGGATATAAAATAAGTAAAGTTGGTAAAATGTCCATAATCGCGTCTACTCTCTCAAATGAATTCCCTGAATGGATTTTCTGCGGCTTCTATAGAGTGGTTAGCAAAGAATTATTAGAAATTGGTCCCTATCAAAGCTCTATAGTTCCATGTGGCCATATTAAGTTTTCTAATGGTGTTTGCGGTAAGTCTGCGAGAGAAGAAAGATCTATAGTTGTAGATAACGTAAATAATTTTACAGGCTATATATCATGTGACGATCAAACTGTTTCAGAAGTTGTTATACCCGTTATTTCTGAAAATGAATTAATTGCAGTACTAGATATTGATGGGCGCAAAGAGGGACAATTTGATCAGGTAGATGAAAAACATCTCAAGAAAATTGTTAAATACTTGAAATAAAAAAAGCCCCATAAAGAGGCTTTTTTTATTTTTCTACTATTGATTAAATGACTTTATATACAATAAGTCCAACCATCACAATTAATGAGACAAAAATTAAAGAAACACCCATATTGCCATTCTTGATTTCTTCCCACTCATCAATATCTGAAGATAGCCAATCAAATACTTTCAAAGATATACCAACACCTAAGCCAAAGCCTACAGCAGCAGTTATTGCCCACAACAATGAACGCCCATACTGTGCAAACATACCTTCCAAACTCATTGGATCTAACATTCTTACTCCTTTGTTATAATGTTTGAATTGAATTTTTAATTAATCTCATAAAACTAGCAGGGTCAATTTGACCTTGGGCTAACTTTTTAATTTGATCAGGTGACGCTTTCGCGGATATCACAAGACCTTCCCTTGAAATAGAAGTAATTACCGTTACCTCTGTATTCGCAGGAATTACGGGTTTAAAATTTTGTTTTTTCTTGGCAAAGCTTTCTTGGTGGCTTATCGCTTGACCCACAGAAATAAATGCTACTAGCATTGGGGTTTCAAAGTCATTACGAAGCTTTGCTTTCATCTCAATTGAAAAACGGTATGAACCATCATCATTTTTGGTTAATACCATCTTTTTCTCATCAACAGGCATCCTGTACAATTTACATGTATTTACAATTTGACGATAAAACGCATAATTAGCCCACGCAAACTGTGATGAAAAAATAATTAATGCTGAAACAGCAACGATTTTTCTAACAGACATTCTTCTTACCAAATATTAATTAAAGTTGAGCTTGATTTTACAAGACAAGCTAACTCGCTGTCAAGAACCAAATACTAATTTACCATTTTTTATTACATGACGAATCGGGTGATTAGAGACGTAGTAAGGAATCTCAGATAAATCTGAAATATCCCAAACAATAAGATCGGCTTTCTTTCCGGTCCTTATAGACCCAATCTCATCCTCAAGGCCAATTGCTTGTGCACCATGAAGGGTAGCACCTAAAAATGCTTCTTCAATGCTCATTTGCATCTTCATAACAGCTAAAGTTAGGATAAATGGCATAGACTGTATATGGCAGCTACCTGGATTAAAGTCTGTGGCTAATGCAACTGTAATTTTATTATCAATAAGTTTTCTAGCGGGTGCATATGAATCTTTATTTAAAAAGAATGTTGTCCCAGGAAGAAGTGTTGCAACAACATTATTTTCTTTTAAGGATTGAATTCCTTTTTCATCAATTTTCATTAGGTGATCTGCTGATATAGCCCCCACCTCTCCAGCCAAAAAGCTTGCTCCAAAATTATAGAATTCATCCGCATGGATTCTTGGAATAAGGCCAGCAGACTTTCCCGCCTCCAATATTTGCTTAGACTGGTCAACACTGAAATACCCCTCTTCACAAAAAACATCAATAAATTTAGCTAAACCTTTGTTGTTGATTTCTGGAATCATTTTATCGATTATTAAAGAAACATATTCATCTTTTTTATTTTTATATTCAACTGGAAATGCATGCGCACCCATAAATGTGGGTAAAATTTTAATAGGATGGGCATCTGATAATTCATTAATAACTTTTAAAGACTTAAGTTCTGATTCAACATCGAGTCCATAGCCAGACTTTGCTTCTATTGTTGTTGTACCCATAGATAAAAAACGATTCAATCTTTCATACCCCTTATCAAAAAGCTTTTTTGGTGATGCAGACCTGACACTTTCAACGCTAGAAACAATTCCGCCACCCTTTTTAGCGATCTCTTCATAGGATGCTCCGGAAAGTCTTAGTTTGTGCTCCTCTATTCTTAGGGTATCAAAAACGAGATGGGTGTGGGAGTCAACAAAACCAGAAGTGACCATCTTGTCTTTACAATCAATTACGGTATCCGCATTCCCTGAACCTATTGACGCAATATATTCATCTTCAATAGTAAGACTGCTGCCATACTTACAATCTAAACCCTCATTGCCTTCAACAACTAAACATCCAATATTTTCTAGTTTTATGGATTGACTCATTTTAACGAGGGAATATCAACACCCCACTTTGAAGCGTTGCTAATTGCATCTTCATACCCAGCGTCAGCATTGCGAATAATACCGGTAGCAGGGTCGTTTGTAAGCACTCTATGAGCCCTAGTGGCCATTTCATTACTGCCGTCAACACAAATTACCTGGCCTGAGTGTATTGAAAGGCCCATGCCCACACCACCACCTTGATGAATTGAAACCCACGTTGATCCGCTTGCTGTGCTTAATAATGCATTTAACAATGGCCAATCCGCTACCGCATCAGAACCATCCTTCATTGATTCCGTTTCTCTGTAAGGTGATGCAACTGAACCACAATCAAGATGATCTCTGCCAATTACTATAGGCGCTTTTAACTCGCCGCTTGCAACCATTTCATTTAATTTAAGTCCAAACTTCGCTCTTTGACCATATCCAAGCCAACATATGCGGGATGGTAGTCCTTGAAATTCAATTTGATCTTGAGCCATATTTATCCAATTTGATAAAACAGAATCATCTGGAAACATTTCAAGAACTGCATTGTCAGTTTTGTAAATATCTTCTGGATCTCCTGATAGCGCAACCCATCTAAAAGGTCCTTTTCCTTCACAAAATAGTGGTCGTATATATTCTGGGATGAAACCAGGAAAATCAAATGCATTGCTAAGTCCAGCTTTTTTTGCTTGACCTCTTAAATTATTGCCATAATCAAATGCTATTGCACCCTTCTTTTGTAATTCTATTATCGCTTCGCAATGCGTCACCATTGATTTGAAAGATTCTGATGCATATTTATCTGGCTCTGATTTTCTAAAAATCTCGGCTTTTTCAAATGAAATACCACTTGGTATATATCCATCCAATTCATCGTGCGCAGATGTTTGATCGGTAATCATATCTGGAACAAAGTCGATTTTAATCATTTTTGGTAGTATTTCAGCAGCATTTCCTAAAAGGCCTATAGTTATAGCCTTTTTCTCAGATCTGGCCCTTTCAGCTACGCCAATAGCCTCATCTAGTGTTTCTACAGATACATCTAGATATCTAGTTTCAATACGTCTTTTAATTCGAAAAGGATCAATCTCAATACAAAGAGCTATGCCGTTATTCATCTTAACAGCTAAAGGTTGAGCGCCACCCATACCTCCTAGGCCAGCTGTTACAACAATTTTTCCAGTTAAATCTGAATCGTAATGTTTTTTTGCAGCTGAAGCAAATGTCTCATAAGTGCCCTGAAGAATACCTTGTGTGCCAATATATATCCAAGATCCTGCGGTCATCTGACCATACATCATCAAGCCTTCTTTGTCTAATTCATTAAAATGACTCCAGGAGGCCCATTCAGGTACTAAATTAGAATTAGCTATCAAAACTCGCGGAGATGAAGTATGTGTTCTTAAAACTCCTACGGGCTTACCCGATTGAATAATAAGCGTTTCATCTTCATTAAGTCTTTGAAGTGTTTTAAGAATATTTTTATAAGAACTCCAATCTCGAGCAGCTTTGCCTTTACCGCCATACACAACAAGTTGATCGGGGTTTTCTGCAACATTTGGATCTAAATTGTTCTGAATCATTCTGTATGGAGCTTCAATTTGCCAATTCTTACAACTAATCTTACTTCCAACTGGTGATGATATATTATACTTTGACATTACATACTTAAGTCTGTTTATAAATTAAAAAGTATACAGATTTTACCCAAAAAACTATTTATAAATATAGTTTTTGATCGTTTGGAAATAAGCTTTGCTTTGTGCAAGTGAATTATATGAAAAGAAGGCTACGGATGAAAATCGAGTTACTTTTGCATACTTTACTTTTGTCAGAGCTTCTTCTGCCGATTGATTATAAGTGGCGATACCAACAACAACTCTATCTCTATATTTTTTAGGTAAGTTGTCATACATTATATCAATATTTGCAGCGAATATTTTTAAGTCAGCTGCATAGTTCATAACAAATGCTTTATCTAGATAGCCTGCAACTAACCATACATCCCATTCTTGCGAAAATCTTTCTCTGGCTTCGTAAAGGCTTGGTTTAACAGCAGCTGAAAGCTCTATTCTGGAATTAGATAGCATTATCATGTCTTTGGTATCGCTGACTAGCTCTGTGATAGATTTACGAAGAAAATCATTCCATTCTTGACTAGAATACTGATCTAAAGATAATGCATCAATTTGGTTATTAGAATTATTATACTTTCTAAAGTTTGCAATAGCATAGGGATTTTTTCCATACCCCTGATCATGAAGCCTTATATAGTCAAGGTGGATACCATCAATATCATATTCATCAACAAGCTCTTTAAAGACCTTAAGGAGATATTTATTTACATTGGGATGCCCAGGAGATAAATATATACCCTCAAATCCATTTTTTCTATTTTTATTATCAATTAAAAGCTCTTTAAGTGATTTATTCTGCAACTGATTGTGATCTATCCACTCAATCTTAGTATTGGCTAAATGCTCATTTTGAATTGGCTTAACGCTAGATGACCACAAAAGATATGTATTCAACCAAACATGTACCTTTAAACCTTTTTCCTTTGCCGCAGGTAACACATATGCAAGCGGGTCAAAATCCAAATCTTTAATTAAAGACGATTTAGGAACAAACTTTGAATTATAAAAAGCATCTCCTCTACCGCGAACCTGAATAACAATATTATTAAATCGATTAAGAACCGCAAACTGTATCATTTCATCTATGCTTTTTTTAGAAACCATTGAAGTTCTAACTACCCATAAATAACGATCTTTAAAAATTGAACTTTGGGAATACAGTGAGGATGAAAATATAAAAAGAAAGGCAATAATAAATATTGCCTTTAAAGATAAAGAAGAAAAGAATTTGCTAATCAAATTTACTTTTCAGATTCAACTGCTTCAGCTTCATCGACTGAAGAATACTCTACAAACTCTATGATAGAAACAGATGCTCTATCATTATCCCTAAATCCTCGTTTTATTATGCGAGTATAACCGCCATCTCGATCGGCAAATTGAGGCGCAATTTCATGAACCAGTGTATGCACATCATCCTTGAAGGGTAATTTTTTTAATATCTGCCTTATTGAGTTTAAATCAGCTTTTTTAGCTTTTGTTAGCAATGGCTCTATGAAAGTACGAAGCTCTTTAGCTCTAGAGTCTGTAGTTTGGATTCGCTTATGCTTTATAAGGTTTGATGCAAGATTGCGAAGCATAGCTTTCCTGTGCGGTGGATTTACTCCAAGCTTTCTACCTTTTTTTTGGTGCCTCATACTTCTTAGACTTCAAGTTTTAAGTATTTATCTACATCCATACCAAAACTAATCCCCATATCATCAAGTTTTTCAACTAGCTCAGTGAGAGATTTTCTGCCAAAATTTTTATATTTCAGCATTTCGCTCTCTTCTTTGCTAACAAGTTCATAGATATGCTTTATGCCTGCGGCTTGCAAACAATTATGGCTTCTTACAGATAGTTCCATTTCATCTATCGTCAAATTGAGAAGATTTCTTACTTTGATAATTTCTTCACTAATTTTCTCAGTAACCTCTAGAACTTCAGGTTTTGCGATAGCTTCAACCAGCCTTAAATGATCCATAAGAACTGTTGCTGAATAACTTATAGCGTCCTGAGGAGTGACTGATCCATCAGTTTCAACTTCAACTGAAAGTATTTCAATTGGATCTTTCGCGCCAGGAACAGGCTGTACGTTATAGGTTACTTTCGTAACAGGGTTGAATATGCTATCCATAGCTAAGGTACCAATTGGAGCATTGGGTAACTCATTCTCTTCGGAAGGAACGTATCCTTTTCCAACGCCAATTCTTAATTCAATTTCAAATTTTCCATTAGTGTTTACTTCTGTAATATATTGATCTTGATTTAAAACCTCAAACTGGTCTGTGGCTTTCTGAATTTCTGCAGCGGTAAAAACTTTTTTACCTTTTAGCGATATTTTAACATTGTCAACATCAGAATCTGAAAGTTTAAAGCGAACACTCTTTAAATTCTGTATAATATCAGCCATGTCATCTTTAACGCCAGGAATTGTTGAAAATTCATGTAGCACGCCGTCTACTTTTACATTAGTTATAGCGGCACCAGGCAAACTTGTCAACAATACTCTTCTTAAGGCATTTCCAACGGTAACGGCATACCCTCTCTCTAATGGCTGAAGAACAAATTTACCATAGGTATCAGTTAGTGAATCTTTTTCTGTTTTAATTTTTAATTTGTATTCTTTTTTTGACATAGAATTAATAACCTTATTTTTTATTTTGAGTAAAGCTCAACTACTAATTGCTCATTTACGGTTAACAACATTTCTTCTCTATCTGGAATAGCGATAAATGATCCTGTCATTTTAGCTTTATCTAATTCCAGCCAGGAATATGAAATATCACCCTTGACCTTTTTAATTGAATCAAGGATAACATCTAATTTTTTTGATTTATCTCTCACTTTAATAATATCGCCTGGCTTTATAGAGGCTGAAGGAAAATTACACTTGCGATTATTAAGTAGAAAATGAGAATGCGAAACTAGCTGCCTCGACTGGGATCTCGTTGAAGCAAATCCTAAGCGATAAACGACATTATCTAGTCTGCATTCAAGTAATTGCAGTAGACTAGTACCAGTTTCACCATCCATTTTTTCAGCTTTATGAAAATAATTACGAAATTGCTTCTCTAGAACCCCGTACATAGCTTTAATCTTTTGCTTTTCTTGTAACTGAGTGCCATAATTTGAAAGCCTTCTCCTTCTATTTGGTCCATGTTGGCCAGGAGTATATGGTTTTTTGTTTAGCAATGTATCATATTTTGGATTTCCAAAAATATTCTCCCCAAACTTTCTAACTAACTTGCCCTTAGGCGTATCTACTTTAGACATAGCTATTCCTACACCCTTCTTCTTTTAGGTGGCCTACAGCCATTGTGTGGCAATGGAGTAACATCTTTTATTGACATAACCTCTAAGCCAGCAACAGCAAGAGCTCTAATAGCTGATTCCCTGCCAGCGCCAGGCCCTTTGACTCTTACATCAATAGTCTTCATACCCATTTGAACAGCTTCCTGAGCCGCTTTTTCCGCTGCTAATGTCGCAGCAAAAGCCGTACTTTTTCTAGAGCCTTTAAAACCACTAGTCCCTGCTGTAGACCATGCTACTACATTTCCAAATTTATCGGTCAATGTAATATGAGTGTTATTAAAAGTTGCTTTAATATGCGCAACTCCAGCAGGATCAACGCTGCTCTTCTTTTTTCTTCTTTTTGTATCTTTAGTTGGTTGAGCCATAAATTTTACACTTTCTTTCCAAGTCCAATAGTTCTACGTTTTCCTTTGCGTGTTCTTGAATTTGTTTTAGTTCTTTGTCCATTAACAGGTAGACCTCTTCTATGCCTTAGCCCTTGATAACACCCAATATCTCTCTTTCTTTTTATATCCATTGAAACTTGGGTTCTTTGTTCGCCTTCTACCCTTATCTGTAAAGCAGTAATAGCGTCTCTTATTGCGGAAACTTGGTTATCGGTTAATTCACTTACTCGTTTATTTTCATCAACCTTAGCATATTCACAT
>MDTB01099354.1_pt1 | contig 16317 bp, 14 predicted proteins | sample 811161 | NCBI WGS metagenome assembly MDTB01 (sample SAMN05326650, study PRJNA326480) | marine metagenome | isolation source: seawater | place: Mediterranean Sea | collected 2009 | reverse complement strand
TATAAATGCTACTTTTACCAACGGTGTCGTCTTTGTCTTCAGTCGCCAACCGCCGACAAGACAGCTTTGGCTGGCAACTCCCGGAGGCGGGTTTCACTACCAATGGAGAAATGATGAACGCGTTTGGGTCGATACAAAAAGCGGTGAGTCACTTAATGATTGCCTACGGGATCAGGTCCAACAGCATACGGGACTCGTAATTAAACTTGAGCGTGCTTAATAGGCCTAGAACAGAGCAACGCCAGTATTTTCTGCGTGCGTCCATGTTACATGGCCTCTATCGTCTTAAGGCGATTCACGTTTAGGATCACTCACCCTCAGTTAGTCTGCGAGGAAGACTTAAACGGTAATCTGTTCCCCTACTTAAGGATTAGTTTCCTCGGATTCGGGTAGCATTCGAGTCACTTAACATTTCAAGGGGCTGCTGTGGATGACTGATTTTGGATGGTCAATCGAAATTCGGTTTGTGGTTTGGCGATATGGTTTTACGAATAATTGAGATTCGTAACCTAAGGTACTCCAGATAAGCCACAGCTTCAAAACCACGAACAATTTGATTTCTTCGGTTGGCCTAATCCGCTTTGACTCCCTAATGATGATCGAGATAATTATCCAGCTGATTAACTTCTACAATATTCTCGCCTTCCCCACAATTTTCTCTGTTGATCGACTAGCATCGGGCCTGGGTGACATCGAATTTTCCACACACTATGCAATATTTGAGAAACACGCTGCGGGGGTTCCTTTTAGTCTTAGATTGATAACCGGGGCGAGCCATGAGGCCGACTAACTAGGTAGTGTTACAACGGAATGTCATGGTCTGATTTGTCTTCAATAGTCCACAGTGGTCTAGCTACTTAAGGCTTTATGGATATGGCCGGTAACGTATTACTAAAGCTGGAAGCAGTTGCCCATTGGGCGATCTAAAAGGCTCGCCACTATGGTTCGCCAGTTTGTCAGTGGAGTGACGTTCCTATGAAAGATGGTTTGACTTGATTCTGTATTATGCCCCTACTGCTTTGGATAATTTTTTGTCCGACGTTGTCATTAAATCACCCGGGGTGTTCAGCTCGGTTGCCAGATGTCGACCATCGATTAATTTAGCATTGATTTTTACTAAGGTAAAAATTTAATCGTCTGATCCGCTTCGGTCATTTTATTTTTATGGGCCGAAGTTAATCGTTAGAAAGTCGACGCTTACTGAGGCCTTGGTAGGCTTCGCTAACCGCCCTCAAAACTTGCTCTGGGGCAGTCCCTCCCAAGTGTTTCCGAGCCTGAACAGAGCCCTCTAAGGTAAGCACGTCGTATATGTCCTCGTCGATGAGCTTGTGAAAACCCTGTAACGTGTCTAATGATAAATCTGCTAGGTCTATGCCGTTTTTAATGCAGTATGACACGGCTTTACTAACAGATTCATGTGCATCTCGAAACGGCACTCCCACTCGAACTAGATAGTCTGCGAAGTCAGTAGCAGTCGAGAAGCCTTGAAGAGCTGCGGCCCTCATTTTTTCCGCATTAGGGGTAAGTGTTGGCACTAACTCGGCAAATGCTTTTAGGCAATCTGTCACCGTGTTAGCACTATCGAACAAAGCCTCTTTGTCTTCTTGGTTGTCTTTGTTATACGCAAGAGGCTGTGATTTCATCAATGTTAGCAGGGCGATTAAATTGCCATTGGTTCGTCCAGATTTTCCCCGAATGAGTTCCGGTACGTCAGGATTTTTTTTCTGCGGCATGATTGAAGATCCGGTGCAGAATCGATCCGGAATTTCGACAAAGTCAAACTGCGCTGAAGTCCACAGAACTAGCTCTTCGCACATCCGTGAAAGATGGGTCATCACAAGAGAGGCTACAAAGCAAAACTCGATTGCAAAATCACGATCCGAGACACTGTCTAGGGAGTTTTTTGTTGGAGCCCTGAAGCCTAAGGCTTCAGATGTAGTGTTGCGATTTATTGGGAAAGATGTCCCTGCGAGAGCTGCTGATCCCAGCGGACAGGTGTTGAGCCTGCTGCGACACTCGGAAAGGCGGCTATAATCTCGTTCTAGCATTTCGAACCAAGCTAGTAAGTGGTGACCAAATGTAATTGGTTGTGCAACTTGCAAATGGGTAAATCCCGGCATGATTAGTTCTGCGTGTTTTTCTGCAAGTTCTACTACGCTGAGCTGTAACTGGGTGAGCTCGATTAGCAGCTTGTCAATCTTTGCTCGAAGGTAAAGTTTGAGATCGGTAGCGACTTGATCGTTACGTGAGCGGCCAGTATGAAGTTTCTTTCCTGCGTCACCGATGAGATCAATTAATCTCGCTTCGATATTCATATGAACATCTTCTCCCTCTGTATCCCAATTAAAATCCCCAAGTTGTATTTCATTCTCGATTTGGTCTAGGCCGCTTTGGATAACTAAGTCCTCCTCTGAAGATAGGATACCCTCTTCAGCTAGCATGCGGGAGTGGACCCGCGAACCTTCGATATCGTACTCTGCTAGTTCCTTATCAAAGCCTACAGATGCAGTGAACGCTTGAACGAAAGAATTTGTTGGCTCACTAAAGCGACCGCTCCAAGCATTTTGCCCTGTTGTTTCCTTGGTATTTTTCATCTGTATAATTTTCTGTTGTTTAAAAGATTCGATATTGTACCAGTCGATATTAGACGTCTGCGCCACATAAGAACGGTGAAATGTTGGTACATGATAAACTGGGGAAAAAATGAGGGTAAAACGTGTCGAAAATAACTATAGCTACGCGACAGAGTCCACTCGCTTTGTGGCAGGCGAATCATGTCAAATCTAGACTTGAGGCAATTCACGCAGGGACGGAGGTGGAATTGTTCGGTATGACCTCATTAGGCGACCAAACGTTAGATCGCCCACTCTACAAAGTCGGCGGAAAAGGTTTATTTGTTAAAGAGTTGGAGCAGGCACTGTTGGAGGGGCGCGCAGACTTAGCTGTTCATTCAATGAAGGACGTTCCAATGACTGTGCCTCCAGGACTCACCCTTGGCGTTATTTGTGAGAGGGAGGATCCGCGTGATGCGCTAGTGGGCTCTAATAGCTTTGGGGAATTAGCGCAGGGGTCGCGAATTGGGACTTCGAGCTTGAGGCGATCCTGCCAGCTGGCGTGTCATCGCGCTGATCTCGAAGTTAGATTTTTGAGAGGAAATGTCAATACCAGACTTGCCAAACTGGATTCAGGGGAGTTTGATGCTATTTTGCTGGCTTGCGCCGGCTTAATCAGACTAAATTTGTCCTCCCGGATCGGCTGCGCGATAGACCCCCATCTCTCTTTACCTGCCGCGGGTCAGGGTGCGATTGGAATAGAGTTTCGTCAGGAGGATGAAGATTTGCGGGATTTACTTGAGCCATTGCATCATCATAAGACGGCTAGACGGGTTCTGGCTGAGAGAGCTGTGGTCCGGCAGCTTGAAGGTGGTTGTGACGTTCCGATAGCTAGTTATGCTGAGTATCAGGGCGGTGGTGATCTATTTCTTAGGGCTCGAGTGGGGTCCAGTGATAGCTCAATTGTTCTTCAGGCTGAGGCTTGCGGAACTGATCCTGAGCAGCTTGGACAGGGGGTGGCTGAGCATCTACTATCCCAAGGTGCCCTCGAGTTAATTCGTGCTGCTAGAAAATGAACGTGACGGTAGTCCTAACTCGAGCCTTTGAGGATAGTCGTCGGTTGTCCTACCGAATGGACGAACTAAATATCCCGACTTTGGTTATGCCTTTACTCGAAATTGAAGGCTTCTCTTCTGATCTACTTTGCCCGGTTCCGCCGGTTCGGAAGGATACGATCGTCATTTTTATTAGCTCGAATGCGGTGCGATGCGGGCTTCCCTATTTGAGGCAAAATGTAAAACTGGATGCTTCAATTATATGGGTAGCTGTAGGCGTTCGCACACGATCCGCTCTAATGGAGATGGGTCTCCAGGCCCAATCTCCAGTCCGAACTGATTCGGAGGGAGTTTTAGAGATGGAGATTTTTTCCAAAATTGATCGCCGGCATGTAGTGATTGTTAAAGGTGTTGGCGGAAGAAAGTTGCTTGCTGAGGAACTTTCTTGCCGAGGAGCTTTGGTAGACGAGTGGTGTTGTTACAGGCGCAATTGGCCTGCAGTTGACGTCAGTGTTCTTGAACAACCTCACGGATCCTTTATTTTCCAAGCCGCTAGTGGGGAAATTTTAAACCGATTGACGGGACTATTAACCCTCTCTGGAATGACGTATTTTTTCCAGTATCCGGTAGTGGTCCCATCGCCGCGAGTTGCCGATATCGCAAAAAATGCAGGTTGGGAGCTTCCAGTATGTGCGGAGGACGCAGGAGACCGAGCCTTCGTCGATTCGATAAACTCATTGATGGATAGCAATCATGGCTGAAGAGCCATCCCCCCCAAAAGTGCCCCTTACTAAGTTGGATGAATTCGAAAAGCGAAAAATTGGCCGAGGCTGGCTTGTCCTCCTTATGGCCTTTTGTGTATTTAGCGGCCCAATAATTTTTGGATATTTTTATGCTTGGCCATTACTACAAAACCACATCTATCGGCAGACCGAATTGGAGCAGCAGTTCTTTGCTCTCGAAAAAGCTTCACTGAAACCTAATGCCACGCAGCAAATGCTATCCGAAAGGGAGTTCCAAACTTTCGAATCACTAAAAAATGCGCAAGAAAGCTGGCAAAAAACCATTGAAAGCATTAGGACCGAGCAGAATTTGGCGAGAGCAGATAATAATCGTCTTTCTAATCGTCTGACGAAAATAGAAGGGCGATTAGAGCGAATAACAAAAAAAAATCGTGATGTTTTGCTCGGTCATGAGGCTGGTTTCCTAGTTCGCCTGGCACGTGAGTATCTATTTGTTACTCGTAATATTGACGATGCTTTAGTGCTACTCGAGCGCGCTGACTATCTGCTTATACTTTCTGATCAGCCTCTATATGATGTGGCACGCGGAGGCCTAGCCAATGATATCTCCCGACTAGATATACTTATTAAGTCCGATCTTTCGAGAATACATTCGGAGTTGGCGTCTTTGCTAGAAACTGTCGTTCAGTTGCGAATGAGCTTTAGAGCGCGTATCGATGAGTCATTAATAGAGCAACCAAAGAACCAGGGTCAGGTGGACGTAGATGCGGCCACTGGGTGGCGAGCCGCGCTTCAAAAAATCTCTAACCATTTTTCAATCACCAAGGCAAATAATTTGGACATTTTGCCAATGTCTGGAGAGCAGGAGGAAGTTGCTAGACAAACTCTATTTATGGTTTTGGAGCAGTCACAAATGGCGGTGTTGTCAAGTAACCAAGCTCTCTATGAGAAATCCTTGTCTCGTGCAAAGACTTATTTAGAGCTTTTCACGAATCAAGATGCCTCAGCAGTCAAGAACTTGCTGGCTGAGATCGACCAATTAATGAAAGAGAATGTGGCGCCAGATTTGCCGCAACTAATTGAGACCAGCACCGCAATTGAGTTTGCAATTAAGCGGCTGGAAGTTGAGGCGTCTGAATAATGAGGTGGCTCATTTTTTATCTTGCCGTTTGTCTGATGGTGGGGGCAGTATTGATCGATGTCGTCTGGAATGATCCAGGATACGTTCTTATAAGGTGGAATGGTTGGCAGCTTGAGAGTTCGATGTGGCTCGCTTTCAGTTTTCTCATATCGCTCACTTTAATATTTTGGTTATTAGCGCATTTGCTCACAGCCATATTTGGTTTTCCGTTCGAGGTCAGTCGTCTTTTTGGAATTAAGCGGGGGCGAAATGCCAAAAAACGCCAAGAGCAGAGCTTTGTAGCTCTCCTTGAGGGTAGATGGTATGCGGCGGAAAAGGCATTTCGAGGAAGCGCTAAGACTGATAGAACAATACCTCTAAGCCAAATTTTTACAGCAATATCAGCTCATCGTCACGGAAAGAAAAATCAAGCAATAGAGCTTCTTAATCGACTAGAGAAATCGGGATCGGCAGGCGGGCATTTACTATGTTTGACCCGAGCCCAGCTTTTTTTAGAAGCAGGGGAATACGCTCAGGCTAGTAGTGCACTTGATTGCTTGGACGAGGCTTCATCGCGGATGCCTACATCTTTGAAACTACGTGGTGAAATATATCTCTGTCAGAAAAATTGGCTAACTTTGATAGGTATGCTGCCTGACTTAAAAAAACAGAAGGCGCTTCCTGAAAAACAGCTGGTGGAGTGGGAGAGCATCGCCTGGATTTCACTTATGAAGGATGACTCGGTTGCGATAGAGCAACGTTTATCTGAATGGAAAAATGCTCCGATACCATTGCAGTCGGAGAATAGCCCTCTTGTCAGCAACCTGATCCTTGCTCTTCAATGCGCAGAATTATGGGGTCCTTTGGAAACAATATTGAAGCGAAGGCTTGAGTTATTTTGTGAGGATTTCGTATTAAAAGCGTTGTACAGCCTTCCAAAAGGATATGGTGGCGAGATTGTGAAAGTGCTCAAGAAATGGCTAGAAGATGATAAGGATGGCCGTTGTCATCGTGTGCTAGCACAATTAATGACCGGCCTTGATATGCAAGGCCATGATTTGGCACGATTGTGGGCAATTGCCCATGGTCGTCAACCATCCCCGACGACTGCTCTTGGGTGGTCCTCGGCGCTGCGCGCTGTAGGTGAAAAGCAACGAGCAGAAGTCATGGAAAAAGAAGCTATGCAACTTTTGATCAAATCGGTTTTATAGAATTTAGCGAACCAAACCAAGCAGATTTATCTCCCCGGCAAAGTAATTCCCAAAGAATCCCAAAGTTGATTTACTCTAGCTTTCGTGGCCTCATCCATGCTTACCACCTCGCCCCATTCACGATGGGTTTCCCCTGACCACTTATTGGTTGCGTCCATGCCAATTTTTGACCCTAATCCGGCTATTGGCGATGCAAAATCTAGATAATCGATGGGAGTATTCTCGATTACTGTACAGTCGCGTTTCGGATCCACGCGGGTTGTAATTGCCCAGATCACGTCTTCCCAACAGCGTGCATTAATATCATCGTCGGTGACAATAATGAATTTTGTGTACATAAACTGACGTAGAAAGGACCACGTACCGAACATTATTCGTTTTGCATGGCCGGGATATTCCTTCCGCATAGTGATAACAGCCATGCGATAGGAACAACCTTCTGGAGGGAGGTAAAAATCGATAATTTCTGGGAACTGCTTCTTTATCAATGGGACAAAAACCTCATTCAATGCTACCCCCAAGATTGCCGGCTCATCAGGAGGACGTCCGGTATATGTGCTGTGATAAATCGGATTCTCGCGAGTTGTAATCCGGTCAACTGTGAAGACTGGAAAAAGTTCGACATCGTTGTAGTACCCAGTATGATCTCCGAAGGGCCCCTCATTAGCTTCCTCATCAGGATCGATATACCCTTCAAGTATAATCTCACTATGAGCGGGAATCATTAACCCATGTTCTCTACACCTGCTAGTCACACAGTGAGCGATGTCTGTTCTTTTTCCGCGTAATAACCCCGCAAAGGCATACTCCGATAAGCTATCGGGAACAGGAGTGACAGCGCCAAGAGTCGTGGCGGGATCAGCGCCTAGCGCAATAGCAACTGGGTATGGTTTTCTGTCTGTTTTGATTAACCAATCCCTGAAATCTAAAGCTCCGCCACGATGGGATAGCCAGCGCATGATCAACTTATTGCGCCCCAGTAACTGCATTCTGTATATTCCGAGATTCATTCGATTTTTTTCTGGTCCGCGAGTAATCACTAGAGGCCAAGTCACTAAGGGTCCAATATCACCGGGCCAACAAGTTTGAACGGGAAGCTTGGCAAGATCTATATCTTGATCGGATATTATCTTTGTCTGACAGGGAGGGTTTTTTAAAATTTTAGGGCCCATTTTCAAGACTTTTGTTAACAACGGTGCCTTATCCACAAGATCCTTAAATCCTGTTGGGGGGTCAGGCTGACGCAAATAGGCGAGTAGTTCCCCTATCTCTTTTAGCCCGCCTATGGATTCCGCCCCCATCCCGAGAGCAACTCTTCTTTCGGACCCAAACAGATTGGCCAGCACAGGAATGTTGTGACCTTTTGGGTTTTCAAAAAGAAGCGCGGGCCCACCTCCTCGCAGAGTGCGATCAGCTATTTCGGTCATCTCCAAGTGGGGGTCTACTTCTTCGAGGATTCTGACAAGATCCCCACGCCGCTCAAGCTCCGCTATGAATTCACGGAGATCATTAAAACCGGTCATTGCGACGCTCTATTTACGCTTCATAGACTTGAAGAATTCGTCATTAGATTTTGTATTTCGCAACTTATCTAATAAAAACTCGACGGCCGGCAAATCCTCCATGCCATGTAGCAGCTTTCGGAGAATCCACATGCGGTGAAGTTCCTCATCACCCGTTAAAAGCTCTTCTCTCCGTGTGCCAGAACTGCGGATATTCATTGCTGGATAGACACGTTTTTCAGATATTTTCCGATCCAGGTGCAGTTCCATATTACCAGTGCCTTTGAATTCTTCGTATATTACCTCATCCATCTTTGAGCCAGTATTTATCAGTGATGTAGCAATAATTGATAGACTTCCACCTTCCTCAATATTTCGGGCTGCTCCAAAAAATCTTTTGGGTCGCTCAAGTGCATGAGCATCTACTCCGCCAGTTAAAACTTTACCCGAGCTGGGTACCACTGTATTGAAGGCGCGGGCAAGTCTTGTGATTGAATCGAGTAAAATCACGACGTCTCTCTTGTGCTCTACAAGACGTTTTGCCTTTTCTATGACCATGTCAGCGACTTGAACGTGGCGAGAGGGCGGTTCATCAAAGGTCGAGGCTACGACCTCAGCGCCCTGTGCACCCACTGATCTTTGCATTTCCGTAACTTCCTCTGGCCGCTCATCAATCAGCAAAACAATGACGTAACATTCCGGATTGTTTGAAATAATCGCCTGTGCAACATTTTGCATCATAATAGTCTTACCGGCTTTTGGCGGCGCGACCAGGAGTCCTCGCTGGCCTTTACCAATGGGGGCGACCAAGTCAATTATTCGACCAGTTAGATCTTCGGTTGATCCGTTACCCTTTTCCAAAGTCAGGCGTTCATTAGGGAATAACGGGGTGAGATTTTCGAACAGAATTTTACTTTTGGCGCTCTCGGGAGATTCAAAATTAACATCTTTCACTTTTAGTAAAGCAAAATACCGCTCTGAATCTTTTGGGGGCCTGATCATACCTGTAACTGTGTCACCTGTACGTAAGTTGAAACGTCTTATTTGACTTGGGCTCACATAGATATCGTCTGGACCAGCTAAGAAAGAGCTGTCTGCAGATCTCAAGAACCCGAATCCGTCTTGAAGGATTTCTAAGACCCCGTCACCCCAAATGTCCTCACCGCTTTTTGCATGCCTTTTCAACAGTGCGAAGATAATATCCTGTTTTCGTGAACGGGCTATGTTATCGAGCCCCATTCCTCGAGCCATATCTATTAGTTCTTGAGTCGATTTGTCCTTGAGTTCAGTAAGACTCATCGGATTTTCGCTCGGGGTATGCGGTTCTCGTCGAGGTCGACGCTGGCGGTTTCTTCGCCCTCTGGTTGGTTGGGACTCCTCGACAGTGGGCTCAGGTTCCTCATCACTATTGGGCTTAATAGAGGCACCGTCCAAGGGGCCATCATTGCCATCTTCAGTCTTATTTAATTTCAGGGTCTTGCCGGTTTTTTTAGGCTCCGCGTTATTAGGTTCCGCAACTTGATTATCTTTTGACTTTGTCGTGCTGGTATCTGAGGTAGTTGGAGCTTCCTTTGTGTGCTCTTCGGAGTGTTCAATGAATTTCTGCTCACTAGCATGTTGATCTGCTGTGATGGGATGATCATTCTTAAGTTCAGAACCAGGTTTGGCTTGAATCGGTTCCGTAGTGGGGTTGCTTTGATCTTCCACGAATAACTTCCGGGTGTCTATTTAAATGGGAAAAAAGTTGTAGATATGTTCAGTGGTTTGTCCACTCTGACTATTAGTCTTGACGACCATCAGGTGATGACCCTTTGCCATTTTACATCATGTAAATGTTGTTTGATCCATGATTTTCAGACAGCGCATATAGGGAAGGATCACCTGAACAGTGGACTCATATTCTAAACCACCGAATAACGGTAGCACTACCTTTGTTTCGAGTCTAGGAAAATCAACATTCTTTTTAATGCCAAATTGTTTAGATCGTGGATTCGATGAACTCAGTCAATTGGGCTTTTGATAATGCCCCCACTTTAGTATCTGCGACATTGCCTTGTTTAAACATCATTAATGTTGGGATCCCCCGAATGTTGAATTTATTCGGGACATCGGGATTTGCATCTACATCAACCTTACAAACTTTTATTTGTCCCTGGTATGCAATTGCGATCTCCTCGAGGATAGGTGCAATCATTTTACACGGCCCACACCACTCAGCCCAGAAGTCGACTAATACTGGTAAATCTGAGGAAATAACCTCATCATCAAAATTACCGTCGGTAATGTGTAAGATTTCATCGCTCATAGCGTCTCCAAGTTTTTACTAATTCAAGGTGTGTCTAAAAGTGAGTGATAAACGCTATAGCACTAGTTCTGAGATAGCAAGATCTTCATCTGAGAACACCAAAGGGAATTGGACTGTTTATTTGCTGATGTGCTCTGACAATACGCTGTATACTGGGGTCACCACAGATTTAACTCGAAGGCTCAAGCAACACAATGGGCAATTAGCCGGTGGGTCACGTTACACCGCCGCAAGGCGGCCCTGTAAGATACTGTGGTCATCGGTTTGCGTTTCAAGGGCGGACGCCCAAAGGCGGGAGGCGAGTATCCGCAAGTTGACTAGGTTAGAAAAAGAGCAGTTGATTCAGATGCCTTTGCCGGATGAGTGAGAAATGGATAGATCACTTTTGGGCTTGGGCGCTGTCTCGCTATGAGTCAAAGAATTTACAAAATCAACTTCTCGAACTACAGGCTGATGCTGATTTGTTGATTTTAGAGGCGTTAACAGCAGGCTGGTTTGCACAAAAGGGCTGGAGATGGAGGGAAAAGGATTTAACTGCGCTGCGTGATCACACCCTTCCATGGGTCTCCAAGGTGATAAAACCTCTAAGGGCTCAGCGATTTCTTTGGAAAGAATCAACTAGGATGAAGACAAGTCAGATATTTCTGACAAAGCTTGAGCTTAGTGCAGAGTGGTATTTGGCTTGTTTGATGTTTGAGTTTCTCGAATTAAACTTTGAACCTAACGCTGAAGCTGGAGATTCAACCATCGAGCTTTATCGAGAAAATTTGTGGATATTATTACCATGGGAGGAAAACGGACTAGAGAGCCAATTAGATCGGTTGGTGGAACTTTTTTGTGAGTCCGGGTAAAGTCGAGGCTATATTAAGTTTTTTTGGACCTCCTCGTGCAAATAAATCTACACTCAAGTACAGTTTTCTTTAAGGCTTTTTTCTTAGGCCTTCTTTTTTTTTTGGTGAGCTGTGAATCGGCTGAGCCAAAACCTGAGTTACTTCTAGAATCCCCTGATGCTCGATTGAGCTACGGTATTGGTTTTAGGATGGGTAAGCGTATGACTGCTGACGAGATGCCTATCGATATTGCTGCTTACACAGCTGGTCTCAGTGACGCAATACTCAACCTGGAGCCAGGTTTAACCGATGAAGAGATTGATCAAGTGATGATGTCTTTTCAGGATCAGAGCCGTAAGCAAGCGGAGGAGAAAAGATTACAAGTCGCGGAATCTAATAAAGACGAAGGCCGAATATACATGAGTGAGATGAAGACTCGAGGGGATGTTAAAGTTACCGCCTCTGGCTTGCAGTACATCGTGATAGATTCCGGAGAGGGTGAATCGCCCACGCTCACAGATTCGGTCGAAGTTCATTACGAAGGCAGATTAATTGACGGCACCATCTTTGACAGCAGCCTCGTTAGGAATAAAAGTGTAACTTTCCGGCTAAATCAAGTAATCCCCGGATGGACAGAGGGACTGCAATTGATGAAACCTGGGGGGAGATTTAAATTTATAATTCCATCAGAGCTTGGTTATGGTGAGGGTGGCGCAGGGGAGACGATTGGACCGAACGCCACATTGTTATTTGACGTTGAGTTGATTGAGGTAATCGAGTACGACTGACTGGAAGGCGTCGTACATGCCGAAACTTGCGTCGCGGGCCTCGGATGATATTTTGATAAGGCCTAACGCTTAAAGAGTCTACTCGAGGAAACTAAAGTGTGCTACCTTGGCTTACTGGATATTCAAAGAGCTAAGGTTTTTGCAAGTTTTCTGATTTCCGTTTTCTTTCAAAAGGTTTTCGGGCCGGTGAGCCATTTATTGGTCGAAAATCAAATTCAAACAATCTATCGTCTTTCGTGGTGACATCAGTGTCCCGTGTCTCTGGCTCGGAGCCAATTTCTAGCTCTGGACTATCAACAATTGATGCCTGACTCAAGTATTTCCCTGAGTACGCTTTGAGACAAGCCGACGCAGCGGCCAGTTTTGCCGCTCTAGCGGACTCGTCAGTCCACCAAGATCCCGCACCAATTTCTAATTCCTTCATTGTATCCGCAATAATTTCTCTGCAAGGCTCAGCCTGATTGCTCATTGCGAATACCCTCGAGCATAAGATAAGCATTACCAGCGAGCGTAGCATTAACTTCATATTTGTGTGCCTTCCATTCTTATGGGTCTTGAGGAGCAGAGTTTAGCCCAAATTAAGCCGTGAAAACGATTTAATCTCATGCTTTTGGTAAGTCTCGGTTGCGCTCTATTTTTGTGCGGCCCTGCACCAATAACGAGCCAGCATCAAGGTGTTGGAATGTTTCGGAAGCGTTATTTCGTTGGGCTCGCATCTTTTAAGGTGAATTAAATCATATGGTTATGATTTTTGGCCTGGGTTTTGCAACCTTATGGTTGATCCATCTTTAGACACATCGCTCCAGGTCCGTTGGTCGATGAACAGATTTACTAGTATGACATCACGAGGAACTACCATGAAGACAAAAAACTTTCGATCAAGATTACTTAGCTACGCAATTCCCGCGGTTGCTTTTGGCGTCAGTATGCCCTACGCACATGCAGGGGAGTGGTCCGCGAATGCTTCAGTGACAAGCAATTATATTTGGCGAGGTCTGACCCAGACTGGAAACGAGTCGGCGGTGCAAGGCGGTATTGACTACGCCGCGGACAGCGGCTTCTATATTGGGACTTGGGCTTCTAACGTCAATTACGGTGCGGACGACGTGTACTCTTATGAACACGACATATATGCTGGATACGGCTTTGAAACAGGAGGTGTCAGTTGGGATATTGGATATCTTTATTACAACTACGATAAAGAAGCCGAATTCGATTTCTCAGAAGTTTACTTGAATGTAGGCTTTGGGAACTTTGGTGCTGGTATTGCGGTTTTGGCTGACACCGAAGCTGCCGAGGGGCCTGGACAAGATTTTGGGTTTGGTGAAGCTTACTATGCCTCTTTAGATTATGGATTTGAGGTTGGTAATGGCGTAGCAATCGGGCTGCATCTTGGCCATCATGATGGGGATTTTGCAGAAGCTTTTAATGGTAATGCAGAAGGATACACTGACTACAACATTAGCATTTCCAAAGGCGGATTCTCATTTATGATTTCTGATACAAATGTTAAAGGAGGGGCTGCAGAAGGCGCCTACGACAATGATCAAATGAAATTTGTCGTCTCATATGCAGTGGATGTTGCTTTGTGATGCATAGGTGAATCCTTGAAAAGCAGTGTTGGGAGGTATATTTCATTATTAATACCTCCCAAACAGCTAGCCGCTACTGAAAATTGCTTCCTTCAGGCAGTTGGGCATCGCCCAACTGACAAGAGGGGCCTCTTACTCCCCTGGGGGCTTTGGGCAACAAGACCAAATTACCGCCATAATACTGGCTAGGGAAGCCGGTCGTATTGCCGGTAAAACCGCCTCAAATAATCCGAAAAGTTCATCAGGTCACTCGACTCCAGGACATTCTGCCTAGCAACAGAGTACTTCGCTTCACGAGTAAAGCGGTCGATGACGGATTGCGGAAGGGCGGCCGAACTGTGGACTTGATGCCACTTCCTTGAATACTCTATCCCGAATTGTTGGAATCCCTGTCTCGAGCTTTCCATACCTGCTAGCACTTTGGCAGAAGGGGTTTTACTAGCATCGTTGACCTTATCGCGAGCGTCCTGCAAGGTTTCCTTGAATCTGGCTTCACCAACCGCTTCATCTAACCATTGAGAAATTTCCTCCATTCTATTGAGAATTGGCAAAGCTAAGTCCTTTACAGAGGTTTCCACTCCTTCATCTGAGACCAGAGTCAACCCTGGTTGCCGACCTTGATTTATTACACGTTTGAAGTTTAGCTTTTGGCGTTTTTGTGCATTCTCATCACAGAGAGGGCTGTCCTCGATGAGACAACTAATTAGGAACAGATCCAACAAGTGCATGGTATTGGCATCGATACCCAAAGATAAAAACGGATTGACGTCGATGCATCTTATCTCAACATATTCTATGCCATCTTCCTTTAGGGCAACTAAAGGTGCCTGCCCGCTTCGAGTGACCCTCTTAGGTCTTATTGGGCTGTAGTATTCATTCTCGATTTGAAGCATCGAATCATTTAATTGCGAAATCTCACCAACTGGGGATTTAAGATTACGATATGATTCATGGGGAGTTAAAATAGCGGTTTTGAGGGTGGATATGTATTCCTCTAGGCTGTTGTAGCATACGGCCAGCGTAGCTTGAGCGCGACTTGTATACCCTAGGTCACCCATACGCAGCGAAGTAGCGAAAGGCAGGTAATAGCTGTGCTTGACTGTATCACCCATGGGCGTGAGCGGGTGTCCTGGGTTTCCATCTAGGAAAGTTGAGCATACGGCTGGGGAGGCGCCAAGCAAGTAGATAAGAAGCCATGATCTAGTGAAGAAGTTTCGAATTAGTGCTAGGTAGCCATCAGTTTGTAGGTCCCTCAAAGATAGTCGCTGATTCGACGTTTGCCAAACCGCCTTCCAAAACGTCTCCGGCAGCGAGAAATTGTAATGAAGGCCAGCTATCGTTTGCATTCTCGGTCCGTAACGAGCACTCAATCCATTGCGGTATATTCTTTTCATCATTCCCACGTTAGAGCTTCCAAACTCTGCGATCGGGATTTCCTGGTCGCTTCCGAGTCCACACGGCATGCTTGCATTCCAAAGCAATTCCCCACTAAGGTTTTGCGATGTAAATTGATGCAAGTGCGCTAATGCAAGCTCACAGTCTTCAACCGACTGAGAGACTGGGGTGATAAATTCAAGTAGTGCCTCGGAGTAATCCGTCGTTATTGAACTGTGTGTCAGGGCAGATCCCAGATTGAGCGGATGACGCATTTGTGAGAGTGTCCCGCTAGCGCTGTCTACTCTCAGGCTCTCTTTTTCTATGCCGCGACGTATCTCGGTGAGAAATTCCGGGTTCCTTTTCAAGATATCGCGAAAAATTCGTGTGTGCTGGGACACGCATGCTCCTAACTAACAAAATGATATTTGGTATGGATCTTTGTGGGTTATCAGCCGGATGGCTGCGTGTGGGATCAGGAACAACCCGCACGAACCCTCAGTATTCATAAGGGGAATTGCTAAAGAAATATTTGCTACGTTTTCTGGCTACCGAACCCCCAATAATAGTTTGTCTATGATTCGCTGTAATTGGATGAGGTTATTACACTCAGCAGCGATATGGCAGTGCTTTTTTACTGTCAACATTTCGGAATCCCCCGTACCCCATAGATTTCTTGATTCTGGATTAAGCCAAATTAACTGCCCGCAATTAGCTTTAATTTGAGATATGGTCTGAAGGGGCAACATAGCATTATTGTTTCTTGCATCGCCAAGTATTATCACCGTAGTGCATGAATTGACCTCGCGCAACGCAAGTGAGTTAAAGTCTTCAAACGCTCTAGCATAATCGGTGGCACCGCCATATTTTAGGTTTACCTTTTCAATTGCGATTTCCACGGGCTGTGTAGTAAACAAATCGCTAACTTCCCCGAGCGCGGCGGAGAACGCAAAACTTCGTGTTCTAGGAAGAACATCCTGTAAGGCATAGATGAACATTAGTAAAAACTTTGCATATGCAGAGACCGATCCACTGACATCACAAATGGCCATAACTTGCGGGCGTTTCCGCTCTTTAGTCCGCCATTGTGGGTAAAGGGGTACACAGTCGGTCTGTATCGACTGACGGAAAGTTCGACTGAAATGAAGCAGGCCACGTTTGCTCTTTTTTTTACGTCTACCATGTTTTGCTATCAGTTTACGTGTCATACGTTCAATAAGTCGTTTTAAACGAACCATTTGGTTT
>MDTB01225731.1_pt1 | contig 16318 bp, 14 predicted proteins | sample 811161 | NCBI WGS metagenome assembly MDTB01 (sample SAMN05326650, study PRJNA326480) | marine metagenome | isolation source: seawater | place: Mediterranean Sea | collected 2009 | reverse complement strand
GATTAGCCGCGAATACCCATACGATTGAAATAAAATAATGATTGAAAGTCGTGACGCAATCTAGCGAGAACGTGCTTTAGCTCGCGCTTATTGTAGCTGGCCTTTATTGTAGATGGCTCTTATTTTAGTTAGCCCAATTTAGCTGGCCTCATTTAACTGGCCCAATTTAGCTAGCAAGAGTCGAGGGCTGATCTTTATCTTTGTCATCATTATTTTCGATTGTGCCAGCATCTGAACCCGTGCCACCTTCATCGTCAGCGGCATCTGGTGCTGTCGCTTTATCTGCGGCAGAACTACTGCTCTGATCATTATCTCGGCCATTAGCACTAGCTTCGCTGGCATTATCCTCATGCTCGGAGGAGCCGGATGATAGCGGCGGTTGTTGCTGTGATTGCCGCCGATCTTCCATATTTGCCATGATGGTGCTATGGACACGGAAATAATGATCTGCATATTGATAATAGGCTTCAGCAGTGATGCGTTCACCTGCGGCAGAAGATTCATTTCCTAGAGAGGTGTATTTTTCATGCAATTGTTGCGCGTTTCCTCGTAAGCGGACATCAGGCCCATTTGAGTCTAATGTTGTGTTACGATTGATTTGACCGAAGTTATTATTTCTACGGCCACCACGCCCACGCTGCCGCGTGTTCTTTCCAGACTGTCTCATAAATTTTTACCTAAAATAATTGAACCTTCACCGAAAAGAAGGCGTTTCTGCCGTTAAAGTTAATCGGGAAATTCGGTAGTCATCTCATGACTAGGTATAGACATTACTGATCAATGATAGCGATATCAAGCATAAATTTACGATTATTGCATCTTAATTAGACCCAAGACACGGATAATACCTGACAAATCACGCCATTGCTGGTGACATATCAGCCCAACATCTTGTGCTAAAGCAATGACAGAACAGTCCTGACCTTTGCCAATTTCGACTAATGCCATGCCTTCAGGCTTCAGACGGGCACTGATTTTGGGCAAGATCACTCGCCATGCCGCATACCCATCGGAGCCACCATCTAATGCCAGCGGCGGATCATAATCGCGCACCTCTGATTTAAGCGCTTTTATGTCATTAGTCGGAATATAAGGCGGATTGCTGATAATAATATCGGCTTTCATATCCTTCTTAATCGCGGCACACCAATCTGAGACAACATATCGCGCCCGCTTGTTAAGCTGATGGTAGCGCGCATTAGCCGTGGCGGTTGTGATAGCATCCGGGCTTTTATCAAGGCCAATGCCTGATGCCTCATGCCATTCAGAGAGGATGGCAAGCAATAAGCATCCTGAGCCTGTGCCATAATCCATGATAAGCGGCGCCGTGGGCTGATGCTTTTGTTGCTCTAAAGCCGCTGCCACTAGTGTTTCACTATCAGGTCTGGGATCAAGACAATCAGGCGATAAGTCAAAGCGCATCGACCAGAACTCACGCCAGCCTCTGATCCGTGATATTGGCACGCCTGCAAGGCGCCGCGCCAACATCGCGTCAAGCCGCGCCATCGTATCAGCATCAAGCACCATATCTTCATGCGCATAGACTTGCCGGTCTTGCCCTAAAGCCAGCCCCACCAACAGCCTGGCATCCAGTAAAGGCATTTCAATATCTGCCATCTTGAGTTGAGCAGTCAGCTGAGATAGCAAAGCTCCAAGCGTCGTCAAGATTGTATCCTCATGCGTTTGAGGCGAGCGCCGCCGCCTGATCTTCGGTGATCAGAGCATCAATCATTTCATCGAGATTTTCCCCTGCCAGTATCTTTTCCAGCTTATATAGGGTGAGATTAATCCGGTGATCGGTGACGCGGCCCTGGGGGAAGTTATAGGTGCGTATCCGCTCCGACCTGTCCCCTGACCCGACCTGCCCTTTGCGTGATGCCGCCCGTTCAGCCTCAGCGCGTGCCCGCTCAGCGTCATATATTCTCGCACGCAGGATTTTCATCGCTTTAGCACGGTTTTTATGCTGTGATTTTTCATCCTGCTGGCTGACAACAATTCCGGTTGGTATATGGGTAATCCGAACCGCGGAATCGGTTGTATTGACCGACTGACCGCCAGGGCCTGAAGCACGAAAGACATCTATTCTTAAATCTTGATCATCTAGCGTCACGTCAACATCTTCGGCTTCGGGCAGAACCGCTACCGTTGCCGCCGATGTATGGATACGCCCGCCTGCCTCAGTTTCCGGCACGCGCTGCACCCGATGAACACCTGATTCAAACTTTAGCCGCGCAAAGACACTATTGCCAGTGATCGTAGCAGAGGCTTCTTTATAGCCGCCTATTCCGGTTTCAGAGATTTCAAGCACCTCAAATCGCCAGCCCTGATTGGCGGCAAAACGCTGATACATAGCAAACAAATCAGCAGCAAATAACGCCGCCTCATCACCACCTGTTCCGGCACGGACTTCTAAAATAGCGTTACGCGCATCATCTTTATCTTTTGGCAGCAGCATAATCTTCAACGCATGTTCAGCGTTTTCCAACCCTGCTTCAAGCGTCTCTATTTCTTCTTCTGCCATGGCTATGATATCCGCATCGCCATCGGCTTCGGCTAATAATGCCTGTGCCGAAACTAAATTGGCGGTCATGGATTGCACCTGTTCCGCTTGTTCGGCAATGGGGCGCAAATCTGATAACTCTTTGGATAATTGCATCATCTCATCTGATGACATATTGCCAGCATCATTGAGCTGATTTTCGATATCCTGCCGACGTTCTAATATTCGCGCCAAATTGGTTTGTATTGACATTGTGGATTGTCCTTATCTTCAACTTAAAATATGGGGACTTAAACGATTTGGCGCATGAAATGGGAGCCGAGATCATCTATGGCAATCTCACTCTGCTGACCATCAGCCATGGATCGCAACATAACGACATTGCGCGCCGCTTCATCATCACCAAGGATAACAACATATCGCGCCTTGAGCCGATCAGCGCGCTTCATTTGCTTGCCTAAATTGGTAGCATATGCGGTTTCAACCCGAAGCCCATGGTCACGAAGCGGCATGGCAAGCCGAAACAATGTCGCCATATGCACATCAGACATGCCAATCATCATCACATCAACAGGCTTTAGCGGCGGGATATCCGACAACATAGCCAGCCGTTCAATGCCAGCCGCCCAGCCAACACCACTGACATCACCGCCACCCAGCATAGCCGCCAGGCCATCATAGCGGCCGCCAGCCATGACAGTCCCCTGCGCCCCCAGAGCATCGGTTATAAACTCAAATGTCGTATGCCCATAATAATCAAGCCCGCGAACAAGCCGCGAATTAATCTGATAGGGAATATTGACCGCATCAAGATAACCGCGAGTCGCCGCAAAGTGATCTTGTGAGGACGGGTTAAGATAATCGCTTAAGTCAGGAGCATTAACCAAAATGGCCTGATCCCCCGCATCCTTGCTGTCAAGAATGCGAAGCGGGTTTAAGTCTAGCCGCCGTTGGCTGTCCTCTGATAAGGCGGTTTTATGATCACTCAGATAATCCACCAAGGCCTGCCTGTAAGCCGAGCGGCTTTCCATATCGCCCAAAGTGTTGAGATGCAAAACACAATGCGTCGCCACCGCAAGCTGATTGAGGATCATATGGCCAAGCGCGATCACCTCAGCGTCACCAATAGCAGAGGGGACGCCAAGTAACTCAACCCCGATTTGATGAAACTGCCGCATCCGGCCTTTCTGTGGGCGTTCATAACGAAACATCGGGCCAGCATAAAAATATTTCTGGGGCAATGTCTGGGTCAAGCCCGCGCTGATCAGTGCCCGAACCGCGCCTGCTGTGCCTTCGGGGCGCAGCGTTAAGCTGTCGCCGCCACGGTCTGCAAATGAATAGGTTTCTTTTGATACAACATCACTGGCCTCCCCTAAAGGCCGGGCAAACACCTCTGTGAACTCAAATATAGGAGTCGCCATTTCCTCATAACCAAAGCTAAGGCTGACTGATCTGGCCGTATCGGTCACATGGCGGTGGCCGTTCATAACGTCAGGCAAAAGGTCTGTCGTCCCGCGTGGTGATTGCAATTTTGCCATTATTAATCTTCCTTAATTTGATCTACCTTTTAGTCATTTCGGGCAGGTCATCTCGGGTTAGTTATTTTGGGTTAGTCATTTTGGGTTGGTCATCTCGGGCACGTTGGATAGCCTCAGCCCGGTCCTCGACCAGCGCGACAACATGATCAACCAGATCACCGTTTTGAAGCCTATGGTCAGCCATGCCAGACAGATATATCTGATGCGTATCTTTGCCGCCACCTGTTAATCCGATATCTGTCATCCGCGCCTCACCCGGGCCATTAACCACACATCCGATGATAGATACGGTAATAGGCTCATTAATATGCGCTAGCCTATCTTCAATCTCACGAACTGAGCTGATCACATCAAATTGCTGCCGTGAACATGATGGGCAAGAGATCACCGTCACCCCGCGATGCCGCAACCCAAGTGATTTCAGCATTTCAAAGCCAACTTTGACTTCTTCAACCGGATCAGCAGATAAAGATACCCTTATCGTATCGCCAATACCTGACCATAATAAATTGCCAAGCCCGATAGATGATTTTACCGTTCCGGCACGCAAGCCTCCCGCCTCAGTGATGCCGATATGGAGCGGGCAATCAATCGCATCCGCCAAGCCATGATAAGCAGCAACAGCTAGAAATACGTCTGATGCCTTAACCGATATCTTGAAGTCATGAAAATCTTTATCCTGCAATAGGCTGGCATGATAGAGCGCCGATTCTACTAACGCATCAGGGCAAGGTTCACCATATTTTTCGAGCAAGTTTCTTTCCAGTGAGCCGCCATTAACCCCAATCCGCATAGAACAGCCATGATCACGAGCCGCTTTAATGACCTCAGCCACCCGATCTGATGAACCAATATTGCCCGGATTTATCCGGAGACAAGCAGCACCAGCCTTGGCCGCTTCAAGGGCGCGCCGATAATGAAAATGAATATCCGCAATAATAGGAACAGGGCTTTCTCTGACAATTGTTTTGAGCGCCGCCGTGCTATCTTCGTCAGGACATGAAACCCGCACCAGATCAGCCCCAGCCTCAGCCGCGCGATTGATCTGATCAAGTGTTGCCGCCGCATCAGAAGTAGGCGTATTAGTCATGGTCTGCACAGAAATCGGAGCATCACCCCCAACCGCAACATCACCAACCATAATCTGCCGTGATTTACGCCGCTGAATATCGCGATACGGGCGATAATTTGTCATATCAATACCTCTCCACATGATTTTTAGCACATGTTTAGCGCGCTGGACAAATGCAATGGCCATTGCGCCAACTCGGTTAATCCTAAATCATATTAACAATGTTTTAATTATTGTTCCGAAGCAAGGTATCAATGGGTTTCTTTTCCAGAACTTGTCCGGCATCGCCTAATGCTACCCATGGCTCATCTTGATCCACAAACCCAAGGCTGATAGCACCCGCATTACCAGTGGTCAGAGCATAATTCTGATCAGTTGGGAGTGCAATGGTTTCACCAGTTATCATTAGCTTGGCAACGACCTTATCCCCAAGCGGTGATGATACCTCAACCCAAGCATCAGCTAATGCTATAATGGCTAATCCTTCGGGTAAGGTCGGAGATGCTTCTAAAACGCTATCCTGGCTCTTGTCTTGTGAGGCATAGGCTTTGATTGATGAGGCCGAAGGTGAGGCTAAGGATGCGGCCAGAGATGCGTTTGGTGTTTCTGCTGACTCTGACCCTGGCGCAATATCTCTATCTGCTGTCTGCTCTGCATCAATCGATTGATTATCGGCAAAACCAGCATCTGATATTTCAGTTTCGACAATTTCTGGCGCTATCCCAGAATCCACATTAGCATCCACATCAGACACGGGTTCCAGTGACGCATTGCTGGCAGTCTGATTTAGAACTGGCGTTGATATCGTATCCTCAGCAAGCTCTTGATCACCACTTAATCCAACGTCGGGGATATAGTCACCTCGCATAAAATACCAGCCAGTATAAGAAATAACGATAAGAAGAACGCCAATCATGATTATATTGCGCCATTCATTGCCTTCTGACGTTTTGGCTTCCACAAAAACGTATTCGGGCTGGAGATCGGTTGATGACATGCCTGCAATTAAAGTCTGGCAGAGCGCATCAGACTCAAGAGATAGCAATTTTGCATAAGACCGAACAAAGCCAAGAACATAAGTTGCTCCGGGCAATTTATCACGGTCACCAGTCTCAAGATGCTCAAGATATTTAACAGAGATACGCAACTGTTCCGAAATCTCAGAGAGAGAGAACCCCTGCGCCAGGCGCGCCGCCTTCAATTCTTCACCAACAGCTATAAAAGGGTTTATATCAACGGCGTTAGAATCCATCATGCCTCACAAAAAATCTCATGTATTTCTTACATAAAATTAAGCTTAACTTAACTTTTAATTATTTAAAGGTCAAATATATCTTAAATCCCGGTTATCCTTCCTTAGCTTGCATCGAGATGAAACGCCGTATGCAGGCTTCGGACAGCAAGTTCTTTATACTCTGACGCAATCAAAACGCTGATCTTAATCTCAGAAGTTGAGATCACCTCTATATTAATACCTTTTTCCGCCAATGTTTCAAACATCGTTTTTGCGATACCGGGCTGGCTCCGCATAGCCACACCAACAACAGATATTTTGCAAACATGCGATGATGTGATCATGTCGGCGCAGGTGATGACTTTCCTGACCTCATCCAGAACCTTGCGTGTGCGCTCTAAATCTGTTTCAGGAACGGAAAATGTAATATCCGTCTTGCCCGGCTCACTAGCGGCGGTTTGCACAATCATATCAACATTGATATGGGCATCTGCCAAATCACCAAAGATCTTTGCCGCAATCCCGGGAGAGTCCTCAATAGCAACAAGCGTTACCTTGGCTTCATCAAGACTGAACGCAATGCCACTGACTAAATTTTTTTCCATTTTTGATTTCTCCTCAATAACCATTGTTCCGGGGCTATCCTCAAAGCTGGACAAAACCTGAAGCTTTACCCCATGCCGCATCGCCATTGCGACCGAACGGGTTTGCAATACCTTGGCGCCACCAGAAGCCATTTCCAGCATTTCCTCAAACGTAATATTATCCAATTTTGTTGCCTTCGGCACCATACGTGGATCACAGGTATAAACCCCGTCAACATCAGTGAAGATATCACAACGATCAGCACGCAGTGCCGCCGCTAATGCTACCGCCGATGTGTCAGAACCGCCACGTCCCAGCGTTGTGATCCGGTGATTTGGGCCAATCCCCTGAAAGCCGGCAACAACCGCGACCTGACCCATACTAAGCCGCTCACTCAATATTGCCGTATCAATAGACTCAATTCGCGCCGAGCCATGAGCATCATCCGTATGAATAGGGATTTGCCAGCCCAGCCATGAGCGCGCATCAACACCAATATCCTGAAGCGCAATAGCCAAGAGTCCGACCGTCACCTGCTCACCTGATGCCACAACAGCATCATATTCACGCGCATCATGAAATGTGCCGCATTGTTTTGCCCATGTCACCAATTGGTTGGTCGTTCCTGACATAGCAGACACCACAACAGCGACTTCGTGGCCGGCGTCAACAGTAGCCTTTACCTTTTGCGCCACCGCCTTGATGCGCTCAACTGAGCCAACCGACGTTCCGCCAAATTTCTGTACAATTCGTGCCATCTTGATGTAACCTCAACAAATGCGCTACCGCCATTCCTGATAAAGCGAAATGGCAGATATTTGCCATTCAATAAACGGAATCATCGCTTTGGGCAAGAAGGGTTTGACATCATGACTAATGCTAAAGTGAATAATGATCACACAACTACCGATCCTGATGAGATTGCGCGTTTTGATAAAATGGGCGCGGATTGGTGGGATGAAACAGGTATTTTTCGCGCTCTGCATCGCCTGACGCCTGTTCGTATGCGCTATATAAAGCATCATTTGGCTCGCCTGCGGCCTGATAGCATCAACCGCAAATCATCAACACCTCTAGCCGGGATATCAGTTGTTGATATTGGCTGCGGCGGCGGCTTGCTGGCTGAACCATTGGCTCGGCTAGGAGCAAATGTGACGGGCATTGATATGAGCAAAGTCGCCATTGATGCCGCTAGCGCCCATGCAAACGCAGCTAATCTGCCTATCACCTATCGGTTAATCAGCGCCGAAGATTTAGCTGGCGAAGGCGCCCAATTTGATATGGTGATTGCATCCGAAGTCATCGAGCATGTTGCCGATCGGGTGGCGTTTCTGACCGCTATGGCTAATTTGGGGCGCCCCGATTTACCCGCCATTGCCATCATAACCACAATTAGCCGAAATATAATCGCAACTGTGCTGGCCAAATATGCGGCGGAATATCTGTTGCGGCTAGCCCCGCCCGGCGCCCATGATGCGGCAAAGTTTATCACGCCAAAAACATTGCGGGGTGCGGCAAAGGCAGCTGGCATTGACATTGACGATATTACTGGTATTCGGCCAAGTCTTTTAAGCGGATTTGCATTAGGCGGGCCGCCGGTGATGAATTATGCCGCCGCTGGATTAATTCAGCCCGAATAAAGCCGTTCCTGAATATCAGTTATCTTTAGGCAAGTCGGGCATAGGGAAAATCTCAATCCCCTCATCAATCAGCTCTTCGACGTCATCATTGCTGGCATTGCCATAAATACCGCGTTCTTTCTCATCACCATAATGAATACGGCGAGCGGTATTGGCAAAATCATCACCAACATTATCAAAATTATCCTCAACCTGTTTGCGCATGGCACGCATTTGGGTAATTAGGGCGGTGGCTTGTTTGGCAAGCTGGCCTGGATCCATTTGCGCGGCGTCAAATTCAGGCTGATTTAGCGGGGGCTGATTTGGTGCTGGAAGATCAGGTGCTGGCAGATTGGGGGTAGGCAGATTAGGGGGCGGAAGTTGAGGCATTGAATTGCCTTTAGCCCCTAGATTTGGTGTCATTAAAGCTTTTGATATGTTGTCATCACCGCAGACAGCACAGGTTACCCAGCCCGCTTCATGCTGACGTTCATATTCAGCTGAGGAGCCAAACCACGCTTCGAATTCATGGTCATTTTTACATTTAAGCGTAAACTTGATCATAATTTTCATATATTGGAGTGATCTCTGATTTTCAAGAGAATTCCAAAAAACGCTGATGAGCCACGCCTGCCAGAAACCGCTTAAAGCGCCCCGTGGCAGTGTTTGAACTTCTTCCCGGAGCCGCAAGGACATGCGGCATTGCGTGGGGTTTTGCCTGATATAGCGCTTGCCGCCCCGGCGCGATTAGCCGCCGCTTTTTGGGCTGGTGTTTCGATAGGCGACACAGCAGAGCCGTCCGTTGCCTCTAATGCTTCTTCTGCGTCAGGCTGGCGAAACTGAATATGCGCCATGACTGAGGTGATTGTTCGGCGCAAATTATCCAGCATATAATTAAACAGGGTAAACGCCTCACGTTTATATTCATCAAGGGGGTTTTTCTGTGCATAGGCACGCAATGAGACACTCTGTTTCATATGATCGAGAGCCAGTAAATGCTCTTTCCAGCTTTGATCAAGCACCTGAAGCAATAATGATTTTTCGGCCTGACGCATAATATCAGCACCAATCGAAGCGGTTTTTTCCGCCTGCCGGTGATCGGCCATCTTAATCATTCGCTCTTTAATGGCTTCTTGATCCATGCCATCCTCAGCGAACCAGTCTTTTGCCGGAACTTCCAGTCCAAGCAAGCGCACCGCGCTATCGGTCATGCCCTCAGCATCCCAGCTATCATGATAAGTACCATCAGGAATAGCCTCTGCAATCAAGTCATCAATGACATCATAACGCATATCTTTGATTGTTGCGGCAACGTCTTCGGCATCCATAATCTCTCGCCGTTGCTCAAAAATGACTTTTCGTTGGTCATTCATGACATCATCAAATTTCAACAATTGTTTACGCATTTCAAAATTACGCGCTTCAACCTTTGACTGGGCTTTTTCAATGGCTTTATTGATCCATGGATGGATAATCGCCTCACCTTTTTCAAGCCCTAATCGGCCGAGAATCGAATCGAGACGCTCAGAGCCAAAGATTCGCATTAAATCATCTTGCAGGGATAGATAGAACTTCGATGCACCCGGATCACCTTGACGCCCTGAACGGCCGCGCAACTGATTATCAATGCGGCGTGATTCATGACGTTCCGTGCCAATCACATAAAGCCCGCCAGCATCAAGCGCTTTTTGCCTGGCTTCTGTTACCTCAGCCAAAATCTCCTGACGCTTCTTATCATCGTCAACATCGGCAAGGCGGGCATCAAGATTGCCGCCAAGCTGAATATCGGTGCCGCGACCAGCCATGTTAGTGGCAATGGTAACACTGCCCGGAATACCAGCATCAGCGATAATCATCGCTTCTTGTTCATGAAACTTCGCGTTCAGCACCTGATGCGGAATTTTCTGTTGCTTCAGCTCACGCGACAGCAGTTCCGATTTTTCAATACTGACCGTGCCAACAAGAATAGGCTGACCACGATCACGGCAATCCATAATCTGATCAATCACCGCCTGGTCACGTTCGGCGCTGGTCCGATACACTTCATCATGATGATCTTTTCGGGTAACGGGTTTATTGGTTGGAATAGCGACCACAGATAATCCATAGATTTCTGAAAACTCGCCAGCCTCGGTCATCGCCGTTCCTGTCATCCCGGCCAGTTTTTTGTAAAGCCTGAACAGGTTTTGATAGGTGATAGATGCCAGTGTCTGATTCTCTGGCATGACATCAAGCTCTTCCCGCGCTTCTAATGCCTGATGCAGACCTTCGCCAAATCGGCGGCCTTCCATAGCACGTCCAGTAAACTCATCAATAATGACGATTTTGGACTGTTTGATCATATAATGGGTGTCGCGCTGAAACAAATGATGCGCCCGCAAACCCATATTGATGTGATGCAACAGCGAAATGTTTTCCGCATCAAAAAGACTGCCAGATGTGATTAATCCAGCATCTATCAAAATCTGCTCAGCATGTTCAGTGCCTTCATCAGTCAAGGTTACATTGCGCTGTTTTTCATCAACAACAAAATCACTCTCAATAAACTTGGGGATGAGCTTATCAACAGCGACATATAACTCCGATGAAGTTTCCGCCTGACCAGAGATAACAAGCGGCGTTCTTGCCTCATCAATGAGAATCGAGTCAACCTCATCAACAATCGCAAAATAAGGCTCACGCTGAACCATATCTTCGAGCCTGAACTTCATGTTATCGCGAAGATAATCAAAGCCAATCTCATTATTCGTCGCATAGGTGACATCTGCCGCATAAGCGACACGGCGCTCTTCATCTGTCATGCCTGATTTGATACAGCCGACAGTTAATCCCAGAAATTGATAAATCTGCCCCATCCACTGGCTATCACGCTCAGCCAGATAATCATTCACGGTCACCACATGAACGCCTCTTTTGGTCAAGGCATTTAGATAAACGGCCAATGTCGCAACAAGGGTTTTGCCCTCACCTGTTTTCATCTCAGTGATCTGGCCTTTGTGAAGCACGATGCCGCCCATCATCTGAACATCAAAATGGCGTTGGCCAATGCTTCGCTTAGCTGCCTCACGGACGGTCGCAAAGGCTTCGGGGAGCAGCTCATCCAATGATGCGCCATCTGCGAGTTTTTGGCGCAATACATCAGTTTGCGCCCTTATTGTCGTATCATCCCATTCGGCAATCTGATCTTCGAGTCCATTGATCTTGTCAACCAAGGGTAACATTTCCTTGATATTGCGATCATTGCTATTGCCAAAAAGGGCTTTTTTGAGAGAAGAAAACATGTGACTTAACTTAATATAGGTGTTTCCAAAATAGAGTACAATAGTCATACCCCATAGGGTGCGTCTTGGCTATTGTCAATATTTGCTATGGATTAAAGAGCAAGGCATAAAAAATCCTTTTTCTGAACAGTTGCTACAACAGCCTCAACATGATAGCGATAGTGTATATTAATACCTGTTATTTCAAACGTCTTTTCATCCCCGGTCAGACCTTAATGGTCAGACCTTAACGGCCATACCTTTACGGCCAGACCTATTTTAGGAGCATCCTATGGCTATTCTTACATCACCCCAGCGTTTATTGGCATGGTTTGGCTGTTGCACCGTTTTTATTGTATCAACCGTGATCGCAACGGCGGCGTTTCAACCCATGGCACAGGCACAAGACACGGGCTCAACCGCCGATCCAACCAATGATATCTCAAAAATTGTTGCGACAATTGATGGTGACGATATTACGCTAAATCTGGTGATAGCCATGATGAGCCAACTGCCTCCGCAATATCGCAACCAACCTTTTGAAGTCTTATATGAGCCTGTGCTTGATGACATTATTGACACACGGCTTGCCGCCGCCGCCGCCAAACGAGGCGGCATTGCCGATGATCCCTTGATTGAGGAGCTAGCGCAACGAGCATATGATCGGGTGATGGCAGAAGCATGGATTAGCCTGGAAATTCAGCAGAATATTACCGATGAAATGGTTGAGGCGCGGTATGCTGAACTGGCAAGTGATTTGACGCTACGCGAAGAGATTAGCGCGCGTCATATTCTGGTGACTAGCGAAGATGAGGCTAATGCCATCATCACGCGGCTTAATAATGGTGAAGATTTTGCGTCCCTTGCCACTGAATTATCAACCGGGCCCAGTGCTCCTAATGGCGGCAATCTAGGGTTTTTCAAACGTGGGGATATGGTTCCTGATTTCTCTGATGCGGCCTTTGCGCTAGAGGTCGATAGCTATTCTGAGGAGCCTGTTGAAAGCAATTTTGGCTGGCATGTTATCAAAGTTGACGATAAAAGAGTGCTTGATTTGCCGCCCCTTGATAATATCCGTAGACAGCTGGTTGAGATTATGACCTCTGAGCTGGCAACGCAGCTTGCTGATGAGCTATATGAAAAGGCAACAATCAGACGTCTTAGCGTTGATAAAATTATATCAGCATCAGAGGCAACCGAATAAACGCCAATAAAAGCATTTGTATAAGATATGGTATAAGAAATAGTAACGCAAATTTAGGTCATGTTATGAAACGATCTCCATTGGCGCCCTCTGTCCAGTCGCCGCTTACTGCTGTTGATGGCGCTCAGCTCAATACAGCGCATACAGGAATAAAATATAAAGACCGCGATGATGTGATGATCATGTGCTTTGATCAGCCGGTTGCTGTGGCGGCGGTATTAACCCGATCGCTGACCGCATCTGCGCCTGTTGATTGGTGCCGAAAGGTTCTATCGAAAGGCCAGACCAGAGCGATTTTATGTAATGCCGGTAATGCCAATGCCTTTACCGGTGCGGCAGGGGCGGTGGCGGCAGAACGCTGCGCGCAAGCTGTGGCAGAGGCGGGTGGATATTCAGCCGACCAAGTTATGCTGGCCTCAACCGGGGTCATAGGTGAGGTCTTGCCAGATGATCTGATCATCCCGCATATTGCCGCGCTGATGGCAAACTCAGCCAGCACCGACAGCAAATGGCTAGCTGCCGCTGAGGCTATTCGGACAACCGATACATTCGCCAAAGCCGCCAGCCGCCAAACCAACATTGGCGGTACCATTATCACCATCACCGGCATTGCCAAAGGCTCAGGGATGATTGCCCCTGATATGGCCACCATGCTTAGCTTTATTGCAACTGACGCTGATCTGCCATCAGCGGTTCTGCAAGATGTGCTGTCACGCCTCACCGACCAAAGTTTTAATGCCATAACCGTAGATGGGGATACCTCAACCAGCGATACGGTCATCATGGTAGCCACCGCAAGCGCGAAGCACCCGCCTGTTGCTTCTGCTCATGATGATGTCTTGGCTGATTTTTGTGAGGCGCTGAAAAGCCTGATGGTAGAGCTGGCAACCTTAATCGTTCGTGATGGCGAAGGCGCCACGAAATTAATCCAGATCAATGTTAGCGGGGCAGATCATGATGCGGCCGCTAAACGCATTGGATTGACGATTGGCAATTCACCACTGGTCAAAACTGCGATTGCTGGCGAAGACGCCAATTGGGGACGGATTGTCATGGCGGTTGGCAAATCTGGCGAAAAAGCCGATCGTGACAGATTAGAAATTGCTATTGGCGGTGTTGCGATCACCCGTGATGGGATGTGTCGGCCTGATTACGATGAAAGCATGGTGACTGCCCATATGAAAGGTGATGAGATTTGCATTGACGTCAATCTCAATATCGGGGCAGGGCAAGCGACAATCTGGACATGTGACCTGACCCAGCAATATATTATTATCAATGCTGATTATCGAAGCTAATGCCGCAACAGCCTAAAAATCCGAACCCATTGGCAAAACCGCAATTATTAGTTAGCGCCGCCGCCTTAATTGATAGTGATGGCAGAGTGTTGCTAGCCAAGCGTCCAGAAGGCAAAGCTATGGCCGGGTTGTGGGAGTTTCCGGGCGGCAAGGTTGAGCCGGGCGAGACCCCTGAAAAGGCCCTGATCAGAGAGCTGAAAGAGGAGCTGGCGATCAATACAATCACGTCATGTCTGGCGCCATTGGCGTTTGCTAGTCATGATTATGATGATATGCATCTGATCCTGTTGCTTTATGCGTGCAGGCGCTGGCATGGGCAAGCTATCCATCAAGAAGGGGGTGAGATCGCATGGGTGAGAGCCCCGCGGTTACGCGACTACCCCATGCCGGCTGCGGATATTCCGTTAATATCCATGCTTCAGGATTGGCTTTAAGGCTGGCTTTAGGATACGGCTAGTCTTGTTGATTATCCTGATCTGAGTTTAGAAAGTCCCCTAAATGCACTTCTGCTGACCCCGGTTTAAGCGGTTTCGGCTGATCAGGTGATGGCGACCATGCGGTTAATGTGATCAGCTCAATCTCCGCGCTGATCCGTTGATCATCGGTTTGAAAGCGGTCTTGATAGAGCTTTATAGCCTGCATCATTGTATCTTTTCTGGTCATATGGTTAGCTCGCCCCAATAGCGCATTAGTCTCCCCCATTTGCCGCAATTCGCGCATCATATGAAAGGGATCAGGCCAAGTAATCGAAAGCGTGTCACTATCAGCAACCGGCAAGCCAAAGCCCGCCCGCCCAAGCAAGCCGCCTAAATCACGGATATCAGCCATTGGTAAAACGCGAGGCGATAAGCCGCCAGCGGTTTGGCTTTCCGCCTCAGCAAGACATGACCGCAAGCCGCTAAAGCTCACCCCTCCTGCCATTGATAACAGCAGTAATCCATCAGGCTTAAGCCATTGCCGCATCCGCGCCAGCATCCCCGGCAAATCATTAACCCAATGCAGTGAGAAGGCCGACATAATGGCATCAAATGTCGCCTCACCAAACATCATATTATCATAATCAACAACACATGATGGTGTATCAGCCGCCGTGTAGCGCGCCATACCATGCGCTGGATCAGCGCAAATCACCCGATCAACTTTTCCTGATGCAAGGGCCGCTTTGGTCATTTCACCATGATGTGAGCCTAGATCAAGGACAAGCGGGAAATGGCGTTTAACGATCTCCAGGCGATCAGCCAATCGGTCGGCGGCAGCTTGTTTAAGAAAATTGACATTGCCAAACCCGGCGGCGGCGCGTTCACGATGCCGGCGATGGGCAAGCGTATCAATTAATTGAGGAACATGTGCGGTCATGGCTGTCGTCACTATCAATAGTTATATTATCATAACATGCCTTGATCATAAAAACACCGCTGCATTAGGGTTTTATTAATCTTTTGCAGGCATAATATGTTTTATGTGTGCATGGTCACCTCTCATTCGTCATGGCATTCGTCATGGTATTCGTCATGGCATTAACCTGCTTATTCCGCCGCAATGTCCTGCCTGTCATGCGATTATTGATGATGACGGGTTATGTGGGCAATGCTGGACACATATCAAACGCATAACGCCGCCATTATGCCAACAATGTGGGCGCGGCTTTGCCTTTGACTTTGCCGATGGCGTTACAGATTGCTGGGATCGATGCGGACGGTGCCTGACTGAGCCACCTGATTTTGATCGCGCTATTGCTGCGTTCAAATATAATGCAATGTCACGCCTGCTTATCTTAGGCTTTAAATATGCGAGGCGTCATGACGTTACCCCAACTATGGCGCGCATGATGGCTAATGCTGGGGCTGAATTATTGAACCAATCAGACTGGATTATTCCCCTGCCCTTGCACTGGACACGCTATGTTCAGCGCGGCTTTAATCAATCGGCAGAACTAGCTCGGGCGACAATGAAAGCCGCCGATATTGCCGCCCAAAAATATCGCCCTGATATCCTCAAGCGGATAAAG
>MDTB01085341.1_pt1 | contig 16320 bp, 13 predicted proteins | sample 811161 | NCBI WGS metagenome assembly MDTB01 (sample SAMN05326650, study PRJNA326480) | marine metagenome | isolation source: seawater | place: Mediterranean Sea | collected 2009 | reverse complement strand
TATTACATCTCCACAGGGTACGATAGTTTCGGGCCTGATTCGTTATGTAAAGTTATTTATATATTGTATCATCTTATACCTGTACGGTCAACCCCCTTGTGACAGTTGTATAACTGTCACAATACTTTTGTTGAGATCGGAACAGCTTTTGGTATTATTTTAGTAAACTCTATATTAAATGATAAACTTACCCTTTCAACATCTGTGGTATTCATAGTAATGCCATGAGAAGCATATCCAGGAAACATTATTATCTTACCTTCTTCTGCTGTAAGATGTGATTTATCATTTGCTTCAATAGGAGTAAAAGGCCATCCACCAGCTTCAGCAAAATAAATGCTTCCATCAGATCCTGTAGTCTTATAATAATATACTCCAGCAATATCAGCATTTCCATGATCGTGAAGCATACCGTGATCTCCATTGTTAAACTTAGATAGCCAAGAAGAAACTATATTATAAGATCTATCACCACAAAATTCTTTTATATGAGAATCCAATTCCTGTTCAAAATATTTTAAGTTCAGATCTTTAACAATATTCTTACAGAAACCACTATCAGTAAGTGAATGTACTTTCCACCTACCAAGACGATAATTCTCATAAACTCTATCCTGCCACTCTACACCAGAGATAGACTCACTTATCTCCCTCTGAATATTTTCAAAATCTTTCACCTCATCAAGATATAAATCAAATTGCATTAATTTAAGAATATAGGTTTACCTTTAATTGCTACACTAGCTGGTATTGCTTTATCAAATGCAGATGCAGCAGATATAGCAACACCACCTGCTTTTGTACTTATTGCTAGATTACCAACCTTAACACCCAAAGCAAATCCAGACGTTCTATTTTTAACTAATGGTACACCACCAACAGGGGCTACATTACCAGCAAAATTAACATTACCAATTCCAACAGCACTTAATTTAAAATCACCAAGTGACTTAACATTCATATGTCCAGATGAAATAAAGTTTACACTAGCTCTAGGATCTATTTTTACATCAGTAGTCTCAGCAGCACCATCTGTGAAAACGCTACTAGTATATCTTCCTTGTCTAGTAGCAGTAGTCTCTGATATATTACCAGCCTGTATCTTAAGATTACCACCACCATTAGGTCCAGCCTGTATGTTAATACTTCCTCCCATCAAGGTTAGATTATCTGTTGCATCTATAACAATATTAGTTGCTTTTAATCTTAATTCTCCATGAGTTTCTGTCCACCAGTTACCATAATTAACATCAGAACGTGCTATCTCATTTTTACCAGCACCAGGAGTAGTTGTTGATCCTTCTCCTTGTACTTGGTTTTGTGGATCAGATGTACACTCTGTAATTATAGGACCAGATTTAACTATCTGACCCTTCTGAGCACTAATACAGATCCTACCACCCAATTGTCCATTAGGTGCTGAACCACTAAGAAGATATATATCACCATTCTTACCAATGTGTATACCAAATCCTTCTGTCTTATTTCTAATCTCTAAATTGCCAGCATCATCAAAAATCTTATAATTATGGTTATTTACAAGAGTAACTACCTTGTGTTCACCACTAGTAAAAGTTGACTCCTCTTCATCAGCACTAGTAGATGTCTGTAAGACTTCACCAGCAGTCTTATGCCTTAATTTTTGATCTAATTGACCATCAGATACTATTACGTTATCAAAATCTGCCATAATACCTCTTAAGGACAATCAATGTAAGAACCAGTTCCAATCTTAGCAGAACCAACTCTAACACGATCTGGTGGACTTAGACAAGAGAATGAAGGAAGGAACTTAGCACCAATACCTCCACCACCTTTAATCAATACTTTAGGATAAGTATCAAAAGTAAGTTCTCTATTCTTAATTCTAATACTAATAACTTTACCAGATTCAATCAATGCTTCTGCTACTGTTGGATCACCATCAACATATATTGTAGGTGTTTCTGTATATCCTCTTCCTGGACTAATCATTGTAAAAGAATCAATAATACATTCCTTCTTTACTTTAGATGGAGTATTTACTTTATATCCATAGCCAGGATCTGTAATACGTATCTCAGTAATTCTTCCATTATCATCAGCTAAAGGAATACCAGAACCATTGTAACCATTACCAGTTATAAGAACAAAAGGTAATTCTCTATATGGAGATCCTGGTGTATCTACTGGTATTGATATTATTTCACCATTAGGAGTAGTAATAATTTCACCTGCTGATGGCACTTTCAATTTTCCTGGTACTATATCAGAAGTGTCCTTAGATTCTTCTTTTAATTTTTCTTCTTCACTGAATGTATTATCATCACCAAGAATTAACACAGAAACAGATGCCCCTGTTCCAGGTATTGAGAATATTAATGTTTCTGAAGATTCAAACTCAGCATCCTCAACAATACCAACAACTACTATCGCAGTATTATCTTCTATAACAAAATATCCTTGTGTATTACCTGTAATAAAATCGCTACCTGTTATATTATTTCCAAACAAACTATACTGATACCTTGATCCTGAAGGTACATTAGACGTAGTAATAGTATAAGTAATAAAATCTCCTTCCTTTACAGAAGTCTTATCTGCATCAACTGTATATGTCTGAATAAATTCATTGGTTATAACATTTTCAGTATCTGGTTGTTCTACTGTCTCATCATTTTCTGGAACATCTGCATCTGAATAAAAACTTTCATTAGCAGGATCAATTGAAGTAAAGAATGGATTATTTAATGTATCACCATCACCAAGAAAATCAGGACTTCCCAATTCGTCACCAGTAGAAGTTACAGTTTCTTTTATAGTACATCTAGCAACTGTACGATCACTAATACTAGAAACAGAAGTTGGAGTATCTTTATCAATTCTCACAAAGAAATCTTCATTTCCTTCTTTATTATAATCCAAATAAGTTCTAACATCAATAGACTTTTCAGTAACACCTGGAGAAAAACCTAATATTCCTTCTACCTTTTCATAATCAATTCCAGCTCTTGCCGAACCATCTCTAGTTGAATACCTAACACTAGAAGAAACATCGGTTTTACCACTTCTCTTAACTTTAAAATACGCCTTCTCCCCCTCTTTCACAACAACATCAGATATATTATACTTAATAATATTTGTAGATGTATCTTCTTCTTGTATTCCACCTACAAAAACAACTCCATTATCATCTAATTTTGTTCCATCCCAAACATCATCACACGTATACTGAGACCAATCAGCTTCAACATCAGCAAGAGGTCCATCCTCTTCCAAACTTGTCAATAATCTATCAAGAAAATCTTCACGTTCACTTGGTTTCTTACCATGTGTACATACTCTTGTATTCTTAGCACAATCTTTATTAGGTCCACCACAACTGATACCTAAAAGATTCAATACATAATTAATCGCATCTCCAATCATATTCAATGGAGAAGCAATCATACCAAGAATATCCTGTAATGGTCCTAAAATATCACCAAGTAATCCAGTCATCAAAGATTGAATCTTTTTAATTATACCGTTAACAAAAGAATCAACTTGACATGCGGTTTGCTTATAGATGTTAAAAAGATATCCAAAAATAAGATCTGATATAAAACTTACTAACCTATCAGCAAGATCTTCCATAGTACAACCAACCATGTCCAAATGCTTATTAAAGAAATCCATTACTGGTTTCAATGCATTTCCTAATTCAGTTGGTCTCAATAAAGCATTAGTCAACCAATCTACTGCTTCCTTAATTTTTTCTAATACAAATCCCTTTATCTTAGCAACAAAAGTTCTTATAACTTTTATAGCTTTATTAACATACTTTCTTCCAATAGCAGTATGATCTTGTAATCCACCAGTTAATTCACCAACTAAGTAATTACCCAATTTACCATCATTATTTTGTATCTCATACAACATCTCCGCAAATAGATTTGTAAATGTTTTTCCTAGATCAGATTCCTTACCACAAGGATCTGCTACATCAACACAAAATTTTATACCTGCTGAATTTGTTTGTGAATTATCTGAGTGTATTGATCTTACGCCATTGTCAACGCCAGAACTATTATCTCTTTTAATACCATCAGAACCTGATCCAGATTCAATAACAGTGGGTTTATTTTCATCATCAGGATCAACATCATAAATTATTTTATTTTTCTCATCAAGAAAGGTAATAAAAGATTTACATCCAGACAATCCAGGAGTAGGATCCTGTTGTTCAATGTAATCCGAGAAATGAGAGTTAGGATCTCTACCAATACTTCCTAGAATAGCTGGTTGTTGCTTTTCAGTATCTAAAAAGAATCCAACTACCCATGCACCTGGCTCAAGTTGTGTAGACACAGAAGTTGCACCACCAACTAAGTGAGGTGCATGTACTGGCATAACAACACGAGCCCAAGGAAGATCCTCTGTTGGCACATCATTACAAGTCTTTGGATGAAGTCCAACAATTCTTACTTTCCATCTATCCCCACCTTTATTGTCATCTGCATTAGTAGATTCAACCTGTCCTATCCACCAATTGAAGCCATCAGCTCCAATCTGGTTCACAGGATAAAGGCTACTTAATGCATCAGTCATCGTATACTAAACACTCTGGTTCATCTGGATTTTGGTCACAAAATAATTCTAAGCAGTTTGGATCATGGTGATCTCCTGCTACAATCTCTTCATGATGATGCTCTTCATACTCAATGAGGTCATGTAACTCCTCTTTAGCATGTCTACGAGCAGCAGGTGATACTGTAGGATCATTAATAATCTCTTTGTCTTTTTTAATATGTGCTTCTATAGATTCCATTTAGGTTACTCCTTTGGTTTAGCATTGCGTTTGACTCCTTTGGAGTCTCTCACTAAGTCTAACACAGTGAACACTTCCTGTCCAGTTATGTTGAATTGATGATTTAGGTTTTTAATTAAATAAACTCCACTACTATCATCATCCCATGGCTCCTGATCTGGATACTCTTCATCTGATAATTGGTTTGGTATAAAAATTTCAATCTTATCACCAACAACTAATTGTAACTGACCAGGAACAGATATTGTCACTTGATGGTTGAATAATATACCAATCCTAGAATGAGATTGAGATAAGTAATGCTTTTGAAGATCAAGGAAATCTCCCTTCTCTTCTCCAGACTCTACTCCATTATACCATTTTTCATTATCTATCACACTTGACATAATCCTTGTTGGATATTGAGATAATTTAGTTTGTCCTGCTGGTAGCTGATCTTGACTACCCATGTGGATCATATCTTTCCAAGTATCCGCTAGAGAATATATGTATTCGTCATATATGCCAGTATTTATGTTGAAAAAACAAACAAGAGAAGAATATGCACCTTCTCTCATCTTCTTCAACATATTAACTTCTGAAGTAAATATTACTTCCTGTATTTTTGTAGTATCTTCATAAGGAGTCTTACCAGGACTGTAAGTATATGATTCCACTGGACCCACTCCTGAAAATTCTTCACCAGTAGAACATAAAGAATCTATTGACCTAAAAACAAATCCATTATAATTCTGGAAAAATAAGTATCCAGCAGTACCATTTGCTTTAGTTGCTTCTGCTACATCAACATCACTTGATTTAGTATAACCACTACTATCAGATGTAATCTGTTCATCTTTAGCAGTACTCTTCCATTTCTGTGTGACTGGTGTTGTAGTATTAGTAGAAACAGTTTTTATTTGAATCTCTCTTATTACAGAAAAAGGACTCTTTTTGGTTGGAAGTAACTTTATATTATTAGCAGAAGGTTCTGTAAATATCTTTTCTTCAGGTACATTAAGATAATCTTTCAACATCTTTCTAACTGCTGTAGATGTCTCACCTTTCACAATACGATTAACACGAACACCCTCATTAAGAAGACCAGCTTCCGATATCAAACCTAAAGTATAAGCTTGTCTTCTATCAGTAGTTACTCTATTAGCAATAGTCCAAACACGAAACTCATAATCATACTGTACCTCTTCCTTCTCAACACTAACAACAACTTTCTCCCACCCCTGTATTGGCATACTAGATATCAAATTATCCTTATTATCTCTAACTACTAATTCACCAGCATAGCAAGGTTTCATAATATCTTCATGATACTGAAAATGAGTTACTAGTTGAGTAATATTAGCAAAAGGTTTTTCATCATCACCAATTCTGTATATTGCTATGCTTTTACAGACAAAATTTTGTGCTTCAAGATTTTTCATTATTTACTCCCCTGGCCAAGCATCTGCATAATAACTACTATGTCCTGCTGAAACTCTACTATCTATATGAGACTGAGGTGCAGCTTGATCTATATCATCCCTAGAACTTAATTGTGTTATTGTAGGTGTACCTTCCAAAGACGATATAGAACCAAATAAAGTCTCAGCCTCAGAATCCCTTGAACCACGTTCTATTATAATAGATTTCAAAAGATTCATATCAGATGCTTTAAATGAATTTGTATTATTAGTAGTAGTAGTACTAGTACTCTGAATCATATCTCTATGTGCGTCTAAAGTACCATCTGCTAACGACTGTGGATTTATAAATTCATTAGCCATTAAAGCTAAAAGACCTGTAACTGGATTTGATTTTGCTGCAAAGAAAGATCTCTTTAATAACTGACGAATTAATGGCGTAGGTCCAGAGAACAATCCACCTTTATCAGCATCCATAGTATAAAGCCATCTGAATGGATTCCACATTCCCTTTCCAGCTCCACCTGTTCTTTGTCTCATCATCCAATCTTCTCTAACCATACCATTCTTACCAAAGAAAGGTCTTGTTGCCTCAGTTGCTGTTTGACCTCTATGGAACCAATTGGATAAACCAGTAGTTACACGATTTATTGGTCCACCACCACCTCTATAGAAATTAGTACTACCACCTCCTATATTAGAAGTCCTGTTGTATGAGGTACGACCTCCCACATTAACATTCAATAATCCTAAAAGATTACTAACCCAATTACCTTCTCTTTTTGTTGCTCTTTCAGATTCTAAAGATGCTTTAGTTTTCTCTCTTCTTTCTTCCACACCAAGATCAGTAATAACACCTCTTGCTATTCTATCAGAAACACCAGGTGTGTCACCAAACACACTGTCAACTGTCCTAGTAATTTTACCAACTTCCTCGGTAGCATATGCTGGTAAAGGTCCAATTGACCCAATAGATTTTCCAATAAGTTGTTGTAAAACAATAGATATCGCCTTTGGATAAGCATCCATTGTGCTTTGTAAATCCTTAACTTTATCTTCAGCAGTATCATCTTCTTGCATTAAAGATGATCCGATCTGACCCCATACTGTTGGTAATACTTCAGTCTTACTACTTATTGCATTGTCAAAATTACGTATCTCATCCTCTTTTGGTCTTGGTGGTCTTCCAGGGAATGATGCACCAGCTTTAAGAGTTCCATCTTTAAACTTATCATTATTAAGTGGCCAAATCATTTCTTGACCATCACCTTGTACTGGTCTACCTGCTATCGGATACCCAGTATTAGGTCCGTCAATAATCATACCAGTATTAGCTCTTGGATCTGGCGTACCACTTAACCCACCAACATTGATATTAGTATCACCACCGCCACCCCAAGGATCAGGAATCATTTCCTCACGCACATTCCTCATCCTAATATCATCTGCACCATCCTTCAATCCAACAAATTCATTTGGAAGTGCTGGTTTTATCTGATCTTCAAGCTCAGACTCAACAATTAATTGTTGTGTATCTTCTTTTTCTTCTTTCTTTATGTTAACTTGTTCTCTTAAAGCAGCAATAATCTGATCTAACTTACTTTCTAAAGTATCAGAATCATGCTCTAAACTCTTAACAGCACCAGCTATACCATCTTTTGCTGCAATTATACCTTCTTCTGTTGCATCAACCTTTTGATTAATATTCCTGAGACTAGAACTTAACGAAACTGCTACAGCAGATAAAAACTCTCCTAATTTCTTATCATGAACTACAGTGGTTTTCTCTCTCCCTTTAGCAGTATTTGTAATAGGTTTATTAGAAACAGGAGTTTGAGATTGGAATGGTGATTGTGATACTTGATTACTTAATGATGATCCAACACCCACCCACGGAAACGGTTGTCCTGCCAACCTATTCATTGTTTGAGCATTACTTGGTTTAAATGGACCTACTGGACTAGCAAATGGTCTAGATTGTTTTCTAGCAATAAAGGAAGGATCTCCCATTGTTGTGCTAGGAGTTTTATATTGATACCTCTCTGGTAACCATTCAGTAGCTTTTTGAGCTAACGCATGTCCGAAAAACTCACCAAAATTAAGCATAGGATCTACACCGTATGCTTTAGCAACATCCTCCGCATCTTTTCTTGCATCAGCAGCAATATTACGAGCTTCCCAAACCTTTGAAGCAATTGTAGTGGATAAATCTCCACTATATGTTGAGGTATATGATGCCATTTTATACTGTTGCTAACCTTTTTAAATGTACCTGACCAATACTGTCTCCTCTCCTTCCTCCTCCACTACCTTTAATTGTAGGACTACCAGTATTAACACTATTGTTAATTACAACTATTTCACGTTTTACTCTGACATTACTAGCGTTCTTCATATCATTATACGAAGAACTATCTCTACTTATATCAGAAGACTTTGTATTAGTAGATGGAGTTATAGAAGAAAGATCATCAGGTATAGGTGGTAATGGTGGAATAACCTCTTGTTCTAAATTATTTTCAGTATTTTCCTCTTCAATTACGGTCTTTTTCGCTTTTGGTCTGAAAGAAGGATCAACTCTATCAACTAAACTTCTCCAATGTGGATAAGGTTTAGAAGTACCTGGCACAACCCAATCTAAACTGGTATGTGGACCAGTACCACTACCAACATGTTTTCTTGTCTCTGGATTAGCATAATCTGACCATGTACCCATCTTACCTAACACATCACCATATTGAACCGTATCACCTACTTGCCATCTATCAAGTTCACCTTCTGGAAAATGAGCATATAAACCTTCAAATTTCTCTCCAGTTTTAGGATCAACACTCGTAATTCCAATATAATGTCCGTATCCTGCTCCCATACGATTATCACCACCCATCCTATTTGGATTATATTGATGACCTATATCACTTACTACTCCATCAAAAACAGCTCTATTATCTGGTCCATCAGGAGTAAAATCTACTCCTGGTTCTCCACTAGCATCAACACGAACTATTGGATGACTATGAGGAACCTCTGAACTATGTTGAGCCATAAGAGTATTACGTGGCCATGTCCAACCACCTGGTCCTCCCTGACCTTCTTCTACTTCTTTTTCTTCTGGTATATTCAAAGCAATACGTTTATTATAAATTGAATCTCTAGATCCAAATACACTAGATCCACTAGAATACGTAGCAAGTGTAGGTTCTCCACCTACACTAGTTGAATAAGGAAGTGATGCAAATTGAACTCCTTCAACTCCCTCAGATTTAAGTAACCGTTGACCAACACCAGACATTCCAACACCAGAAGTATATCCAATAAGACCACCACCTAATGTTGATATAAAACCATCCATCATATCAGTGAAAGAACTAGCTACAGCACTTCTATCTTTAGAAGTACTCTTATATTCTAACCCATGAAGGTTTGAAATTCCACCCTTACCTAAAACACCACCTGTTTCGTAACCATTTGCATTTTGCAATTCTCCAAGAAGTTCCTTTCTAATTTGATTCTTCTGTACTTCTTTTTGAACATCACCAGCAATTAGAGCAGCATCAATGAGATAAGAAACAGCAGTACCTTTACCTGGTATAGTTGTAGCAAGACCAGATATTAATTCTAAAATACCTCCTGAAACATCGCCTTTAGAAAATCTCTCAATAGCAAATCCAGTAGATAATATCATTCCTATAAGAGGTATCTTACCAGTAGTAGCCTTTGTTGTAGCTCTTGCACCAACCTTAGATGCACCTCTAACAGCTACTTCTTGACCAGATTGCTTAAGTAAATATTGTACTAAATCATCTCCAGACCCTTTAGCAACTGATTCTGAAAGTGGGACTCCAAAACGATTCATAGTAAGTGCATCATCAATACCCATAGAAAAAGGACTAAGAGATTTAGTCTTTCTATTCCTAATGATTGATTCATCTAAAATATCACCAACAGCTTCTAGTGGTATACCATCATCACGCATAAATTTCCACAATTTCCGATTAGTTCTATGATCAAATACACCTCTAATATCAGGTAGTACACCAGCCTTTTCAGCCCTACCTAATCCTCCAAGTAATTGACGACTACCAACACGAATACCAGCAGCAATACCAGCTCTAGTCACATTCGCAATTATAAGTCTTTTAATAGCAGATGATAAAATATTTCTAGTACCAAAACCTTTAATTTTTCCAAATAATCTAAAAACTTTTGTAGCTCTATTTCCACTTAATAGCGGTACTCTTCTCCAAACCCTACGTCTTAATGGATCTAAGAACATTCCTAATCTTCTCTTAACACGTGAAAATAACATTTGTGTTAAAAAAGTTCCCCAAGAAGCAGGATAACCCATCATCTTAGCAAACCTTCTACCAATACCAGATTGTTTTGATTGCTCTAAATCATCTTCTTCTTCTGCTACTTTTTCTGCTTCTAATTCTTCTTCCTTTAACTCATTCTGATCTCTTAATACACCTAATATCTCATCAAATTTTCTCTCTAGAACTTCATTATGATTAATAATTAATTTTTGAGTATCAGCAACACCACTAGCAATGGTAGCAACATGAGCAGTTGCTTTATCTACCTTACCTTCTGTACGAACTATTTTTGCATCTAGATCTAAACCAAATATTTTAATAACCTGATCTCTAAGATTCTTATCCTTTACAATAACCCCATCTTGGTCATTATCATTCCTCAACTTTTTTGCTGCGTCCTTCACTATAGGATCAGCATTAGTTTCATCTATCTTTTTATCATCAATAGATTTTTTTACCCTAGCCCAAATTTTCCCAGCTATAAACTCGGATAAATCTCCACTATATGTTGAGGTAAAACTTGCCACTAGTTGTTTTTCGCTTTTGCTTGTTCTTGTTTTTGCTTAAGTTCTTCAAGATATTGTTGTAAGAAGGTAGTATATACTTCCCTCTCCCACGGCATCATATTTTCAATTTCACTCAAACTATATTTATGGTACTGCATTAGAGCAAAATTCATTCTATAATACCCTTCCAGATTATTCTGAAAGAGTGCTATGCGAAAAAACTCTGTAGTCCCTCAATCGTATACTCAGAATCCTTTCCAGTGTTAGGATTTATCACTGTAAACTTATGACTGAGCTTAGGTGAGGTTTCGTAGAATTTCTGTACTTTCTCAAATTGCTTAGTAGTCATACTATCTACAAATGTGCGGAATTCCTTCTTTGTAGTAGTACTTGAGTCATATACTTCATCTTCATCAAAAATCTGATCTATAGAATCTGCAATAAAGTCATATACCTCCTCAGTCTTCATATCCTTCTGTAAAAACTCTCTTTCAATAAATTGTCTCATACTAGGATATTTCATGACAATACCAGTTGTATCATCAAACATGATTTTAGGATCATGTCCTTCTGGTTTCAAAACCTCAATTTCGTTGATATTAATTTTTGCGTCTACCTTTGTCTCATTATCATCAAGACAAGTAACAGTCAATGTAATCTCTTCTCCAATAGACGCTGCTCTGATCTTCAAAAACAAAAACTCCAGATCAAAACTAGGAAGTTGATCTACCTTAATTCGTGAAATAACGCAATTTTTCAATAAATCCTTAACTGCGTTAGTTACCTGTTTTTCATCTTGTGATTCAAGTGCTAATAATAGTACTTTTTCCTCTTTTACAAGAAATGGACGATATTTAACAGTTTTTCCTGTAGAGGGTAATTCAAGTTCATACGTGGGATACCCTAACTTTGGTAATGCCATAAAAATGATTTCAAGTCGTGTATTTATATATACGACTTTTTTAACAAAAAATGTGCTGATTAAATTTTTCAGGTTTTATGGAATTGAAAATCCGAATTTGCTGGTACTATTGACCCCTTTGCTTTGCAGGGAATCCTTCTGTAGTCAATCCTTTATTACCAAAATTCTCATCATCATAATCATGTATAGGTGGTCTGTAATCAATTCCATAACGAACACTATGTCTCGTATAATAAAAATTCACATTAACTCTCGTAACCTGTGATGTACCGTAAGCAAGAGGTACTGCATCTATGGAATAAGGATAAGCATTCTCCAAAATATATGTTATCGGTACTCTACCATTTGCAGCGACACCATTTGGTTCTGTCTTAAAAATTCTCAAATTACAAACATAATCATCATGATATTTAAGTCTATTAACACGATATTTAGATCCTGGCTGAATTGCTCTAGCATTTTCTAAATCTGCATCATAAGCAATTTCTTTACCACCTTCAACTTGATTAGTACCATCAAATTCTCCAAAAATATAATCATACCAACCAGTAAAGAATTTTAAGGGTGTTAATTGAGCATCACACAAAAAACCCAAACTAATATCAGTGTATATCCTTGTATGTGGATAAGCGACACTACCTTCACCTAAAACTCTACCATTAACATTTTGTGTTGCTGATTGAACATTTGGAAGTTGAGCTTCATCACATAACATATGCACTACTTCTCTATCAGTACTACCTTCATTGTAAAACGCTTCATAAGGTCGTGATTGAGAAAATGCATTACCATTAAAATCAAATTGAACATCAAAACCAGTAGTGAGGGACATTCCTCCCTTACCACCAATCCTAGACATGAATTCACTAATCTTAGTAACTGTAGACACTCTAAATATAACTGTGATTTAATATATTATATATGGCTTACTCTGGATATTATAAACCATCAAACCCCAGAAAGTATCGTGGTAATCCTTCTCGTATAGTGTACAGATCACTATGGGAGAGAAAATACATGAAATATTGTGACACCACACCTAGTATATTAGAGTGGGGAAGTGAGGAAATCGCAATACCATACAGATCTCCTATAGATAATAGATCACACAGATATTATCCCGACTTTTACATTAAGGTACGTGAAAAAAGCGGAAAAATATCTAAGTACATAGTTGAAATCAAACCTAAAAAACAAACTCAACCTCCATATGGTAAAGATAAAAGAACTAAAGCCTATAGAAACGCTGTTCTAACTTTCGCTAAAAACAAAGCAAAATGGAATGCTGCTGAGAACTACTGTGACAATAGGCAAATGAAATTTTTAATATTAACCGAGGATCACTTAGCAGTATGAAGAAATGGCACAAGGATTTAAAGACATACAAGTACCTGTTATAAAAGAAGATGCAGGTTACGAAACTATATTTGAAAAAATAAAAGCAGAAGCAGGTACAGAACAAAAAACATACCTATGGTATAGAAATGCTGTCAGAAAATATGCATTAAGAATTAACGATAACCCCGAAAGACTTATACGAGATGAGATACAAGATCGTATGGGTGCAGAGGAACAAGAAGATGAAAATCAACTGAGAAGGTATGCAGTTTCAGGTCACATGTACATCTTTGAATACAAAGCAAAGACTGCTAATAAACTACCATATTATGATGAATTTCCGCTTGTTTATGTCATCAAAGCAACTAGACATGAATTCTGGGGATTGAATTTACACTATATGACACCTAAGAAGAGAGCATGGGTTGTCAAAAGATTAATGGAGGGAAGGATTGATGCACCTCGCAACTGCTTTCATAAATATATAACTAGTCATGTAGATGGTTATTTACTTGACTTAGCAGCAGCTGAATGGGCTAGTGCTATTCTCTTACCTATTGAAACTTTCGTAAGAAATAACAGAGGTAGACCTGGACAACAATCATATCCAATGGAAGTTGTGTGGGATGAAACAAATGAAAACTTCTATGATAAAATCAAACAAAGAAGAATCATTCAAGGTTATGGTAAAAAGAAAGACAAAAATATGGTAAGATAATATGACTTCTGCTTCAGAAACCAAAGCATCAGCAACAGAGATACTCCCACAGGAAGGCGATTGGAAATCCTACTCTAGTAAAAGGGGAACAAGGTATATGGTGTGGAAAGTATTTAAAGGTGGTGAAGGTAGGTGGGTAAAAATATCAGGTAGACCTACAAGTGGAAGAGAATGGACAGGTAAAGTAAATTATATTAGTGGTGAAGTAAATATACTTCCACAATACCAACCATTAGGAGAACAAAATGAAAAGAATGCAAGTCTAAGATGGCCAGCAGATGCATATGTTAACGAAGATACTGATTATATAATGTTTAAATTTGGTAAGTATGAGCCACCATTAGGAGAAGGAAGAAAATTTAAAGGTAAGACCGCAAACGATGTAGTAAGTGCAAGAAATAAAGCAATTGAAAAAGGTAAAGTTGGATACTACAAATACAAAAACAGTTCAAACCTAGAAGTAATATCAGGTACTGGATTAAGACTTGAAACTGTTGAAGATGGAGGTGAAGTAGGTCCAATCATACTACCAATGCCACAAGACTTCCAAGATATAATGGAACAAAACTGGCAAGGTAAACAGTTTAGTCGTGTCGGTATGACAGCACTATCTGGACTAGCTGGAAAGAATTTCAGTGATATAACAGATGCATCTTCTGATGTAAGAGGTAATCTAAAAGCATTAGGTGGAGCATTAACTGCTAGTGGAATGAATAAGATTCCTGGTGTTGGTGGTAACCTAACTCTAAGTGATGTTACTGGATCAGTTTGGGGATCAGTATTAAACCCCAACGTAGAAACTCTCTATGAATCTCCACAACAGAGAGAATTTTCAATGACATATAAATTAGTTCCACGTAACGAAACCGAAGCTAACATTATAAAAGACATAGTAAAAACATTTAGATACGCAGCTGCACCTGGATGGGGTGATAGAACTGCACATGGTGGGTGGTCTATTAATAATAGAGGAAACGATAATGATATGAAAGCTAGAAAAACCAAGCTAAAAGGTGAAGGTATGGGTGAAGTATCTGAGAATTTCATAACAGTTCCTTGGTTGTGTCAATTTATTTTCCAAAAAGGTGGTAAACCAAACACAAATCTACCCATCATCAAACCATGTGCTATTAAAAAAGTTGGAGTAAACTATACTCCTGACGGAACCTATGCTACTTATGGAGATGGTTCAATTCTTTCTACAGAAATAACATTAACTTTCTTAGAAACAAAACTTATATTCAAACAAGATATAGAAGCTGGATATTAATGTACTTTTCACTCACTCCCGACATTCAATACGATCAGAAACCAATCAGTTATCCTTTCTCGGAATCTGATTATATTACTGTGAATAATTTCTTCAGAAGATACAAGGTAGATGATCAGTTGTTTGGATACCTGATGTTCTATGATCAATATACAGTACAAGATGGAGTAAAACTTGAAACAATTGCTAACGATTACTATGGTAGTCCATTTTATGATTGGGTAATAGTATTATCAAACAACTACATCAATCCTTTATTTGCATTTCCTCTAACAACATATGAATTAGAAAAATCAATACTTGATAAGTATTCAGAACCATACGATACACACCACTACGAAACAATAGAAATAAAATCTGGATACAAAGAAGATGACCTTGATGTTATTGCATTAGAAGGAGGTACTATTGTAGATAGTAGTTTCCATTCAAAACCATTCACATATTATAATGGATCTGGATACACAACTCTGTTAGCTGGACAAGCATCACGACCAGTATCAAATTATGAATATGAAGTAGCAGAAAATGAAAAGAAGAGAAAAATATATATTCTAAAAAATACTTACTTCAATAGATTTATAGAAGAATTTAAAACAAGAAATCTATACACAGAATCATCAAACTATATCAGCAACGTATTAAAACGAACTGGATAGTGCGACTTTTTGACACAAAAAAACCCCCGAAAATTTTTCGGGAGTTTGTGGAATTGACTTTTCAATTTTGCTGTGCTATACAGGTGGTTGTGATGTAGCATGTAGTACCACGTGTCCTTCATAAACAGGAGGTTCTTTGTGGTGGTTACAATCACAGATCAACTGATCAATCTTAGCCTCAAGATTGTGTAGATGTTCTAGTACATGATCCAGTCTAGGATCAGCAGGTGCAGACTGCATGTTATCTACATGAAAGTCAACTGCTCCTGCATAATCAATGTTAGGATCAACATTGTATGTATCTGCTGCTGTTCCAGTTGTAACAACTACGTCCTGATTTGGATCAGTACCCTCTGGATATAAACCAGCAGGTGTAGTATAAGTTACGTCTGTTCCTGGTAC
>MDTB01139642.1_pt1 | contig 16321 bp, 12 predicted proteins | sample 811161 | NCBI WGS metagenome assembly MDTB01 (sample SAMN05326650, study PRJNA326480) | marine metagenome | isolation source: seawater | place: Mediterranean Sea | collected 2009 | reverse complement strand
GGAGTCAATCAAGGACAATGCATGCGGTCCAAGCTCAGCACAAAGCGATCGAACATATATTGGGAGTTCCCTACCCGTTTTATTGGCTATAATTTTGTTTGTAAGCAACCAACCTAAATCTTGCGAAATCCAATCACATGCAGATAATAAAAACAGCTTTTCAAGCATTGGCCTCAGTGCATTTTCACAGCTTTCTAAGGCCTGAAGAGAAACGGCATAAACAACACGGTCTGAATAAGCTTGCGACAACGCCTGAATGGCATCAGACTCCTCAAACATCCAGGCGTCATATAGACTCTTTCCTTGTTTCTTTTTCGAATGTAAGCTCAGTGCAAGCTCAGAAAGCAAATGGCTTTCTCTCGCCTTCAAAATACTTAAAAGAAATGTTGGATTTGAAAGACTGCCAATACCTGTACCTTGAATCATTCTTTTTAAAAATCCCGGAAGTAAGGTCAATACTTTTTGTTTGGCGAGCTGACTTTTGTCTGCTCTTCCGAGTAGCTCTTTGGCAATTTTTTGCATCAAAACACGGTTGTCACCTTCTGCCGTAATACCAGCATGACCACCTACAATTCCTTCACCAAGCCGATTTACAGCCAAAAATCCTTGTCCGCCGCATCTTTCCCTACTCGTAGTCGCCGTATTTTCAGCATGCCAAGATATTTGCGTTTTCATAACACAACAAAGCAAAAGGACTTCCATCGGATCACTTTCTTTATTGTCAAGTGCTGCAAAAAGATCCTTGGTATGATTCAGCGCCATATTATAAGCAAAAGTTTTAGCCAATAAGGGCATCAAGGCGCGTTGCTGTAATTGATACTCCATTATTGGGGTGTCGCTTTTCCCACTAGGTCCGACAGCTAGCCTGGAGCTTGAGTAACGGATTGCGGTATCTAAACAAATTTTTGTGCTACCCAAGGTCATGGATGCAATACACAAACGCCCACTCAAAAGCTGATCGGCAAGGGTCAAAAACCTACCGCGTTTGCTTTTTACTTGGCTTTGGAACACTCCTTCCTTGGACATTGTCGATGTCGAATCTAGCATATACGCTCTAGGTATGCGCACTTTATCAAACCCAATGCTGGCATTGTCAATACCATTCACACCAATTTTATAACCCATATCCCAGACAGTTACACCTGGCAATACTTTCATTTCTTGGTCACGAATTGGAACAAGGAAGCCATGTATCCCCTCATCGGTTTCCTTGTTAATTAACCTCGCGAATACGATTACGTAATGTGCGTGCACCGCACCATTGGTAATCCAGTATTTTCTTGCTTTAACATCCGGTGTATGGATAATGAACTCCTCTGTCGCGCTATCATATGTTGCAGTCGTTTGCATTTCCACTGCATTGTTTCCGCAGCCTAGCTCCGTTAATCCAAAACAGCCCACCGCCTTCAAGGCGTCAATATCACCCAAGAGCTGATCGTGATGGTTTTGTGTGCCTAGCTTAAGGATTGTTCCTCCAAATAAATTGAATTGCACCGTCATTTTTGTCGCTGCTGAACCATCCATCATGCCGACGGCCTCGTGCACAGAAAAAATACGGTGTGGATTTTCTTTAAAGTCAAGAACTGAAATAAGCTGGTTGTCACAAATACTTTTTAGCCGCTGATAGGCAAGTTCACGTTCCTCATCAAGTGAAATGTTATACCTAGGCGTGAAAAGCGGATCCTTGAATAAATCTCTTAGTGCTTGTCGGGTTTGCTGGTTGTCATACTCGAGCAAATCTTGTAAGGTACGAATGCTTTTTTCATTCAGATGCATATCCATAGGCGGGGTTTTACATAAAAGTAGGAAAAAAGCTTTGTAGAAAAACAAGTTGAGTAGCATAACACCACTCAACTTATTCATTCGTTATTTGCCAATCTGCCAAATGACATCACCATTCATGATTTCAGGCGGACCCGTCATGAACGGCATCATTCCACCCATGATTTCTCTAAATTGATCCTCTGCTTCAATGACCTGCTGCGCATTGTCATACTTCGAAAAAGCAATGCTCTCCGTTTCCGATATTTCTACGAGCTTCACGCTATGAAGACCAGCAATGGCGTGGATCTTATCAGACATCGATTCGAGATGCGAAATCATTGATTCCCTAGCTCCTGCGGCATGTTTAACTTTTGAAATTCTGTAATGCATACTATTGATATTTTTAGTTTATGTCAAATATACACAAAGAGTGAAAAATCAATTTAAACTTCGGGGATTTTCTTGACCCCTTTTTTCTAATAAGCATACTGATGAAAATAATCCCACAAAAAAACCCTGCCAAACAATTGGCAGGGTCGATATTAATTTTTTAAAAGCTGATTACATTTGACGTCTTAAACTCTTCTGCTCATCCTTGAGTTTTTCTAATTCTTCAAGCGCAGCGCAGTCCTCCTTCACCTTTCTAAAACTTAGCTCTCCTCTGCAGTGCTTATCAATTTCCTTTCTTTTTGACTTTAGTGATTCTTTGACATCCAAAATTCTTGTTTGATCATCTTCTGGGGCATCTTCTCCCAAGGCAATCATCTCTCTGGCCAAATCATTTTGAGCTCCCATTATTTTTGCGGCAGCCTCAGCGCACCCGCACGCAGAATCTATCGATTTAACATCAATTTCTGCAGCAGAACCCCCACCACAAGACGATAAAATTGCACCAAGTGCAAAAACACATAATCCCTTTCTCATATTTTTAAATTTATCGTTTTTATAAATCCGAAAATAAGGAAAATATAAATAGGTAAAATAAAAAGCCCCATTACATGACTGATGTGCTTAGAAGGAGATTCATATTGTTGGTCTTGTCCGTGCTATACCTTGGGTATCATAACTGAAATTATGTTTTTTTGCACGGGATTTAACCATCCTTGGATAGGATTAACGGAGAGAAATTGCTTAGAAAGCAAAGAATTGTTTTTACTTTCACGTATGATGATTAAAAACTTCAGAAGAAGAACCCACGAAATTATTTTTGAAGCAGATACCTTTCTAGGTAAGCTCTTTGATTTGATCTTAATGGTTTTGATTCTGCTGAGTATTGGTGCAGTAATGCTGGAAAGCGTTGCCTATTACCATGACAAATACCACCACATATTGGTTCCATTTGAATGGACGATTACTGTCTTTTTCACTATTGAATACCTACTCAGAATTATTAGTGTCAAGAAACCCCTCAAGTATATTTTTAGCTTTTATGGCTTGATTGACTTAGTATCACTGCTGCCATCTTATTTTGGACTATTCTTATCCTCCGAAAGTATAGGTTCCATCAAAACCATTCGAACCATACGGCTACTTAGAATTTTCAGAATCTTAAAATTGATTCGTTATGTGAAAGAAGCGAACAACCTACGAAGAGCCCTCAAAGCAAGTCGTCAACGCATCATTGTTTTTCTTTTAGCCGTATTGGCAATTGCAACAATAATGGGTACAATTATTTATTTGATTGAAGATCCGAAGGATGGATTCACGAGCATTCCGAGAAGTATTTATTGGGCAATTGTTACACTAACAACGGTCGGTTATGGAGATATTTCTCCCCAAACAGGACTCGGGCAATTTTTTGCCTCCATTATCATGATATTGGGTTATGCCATTATCGCTGTTCCTACAGGAATGATTTCTGTTGAATTAGCGCTTTCCGAAAAAATGAACACCCAGAGCTGTCCGAGCTGCTCACTAGAGGGACATGATAACAATGCAAAGCATTGTAAACATTGTGGAGCAGAATTAAACCCTGAAGTCTGATTATAATAATGGACCGTCATGGGTTCCATAAAGGATGTATCCAAAAAGGACCAAAACTGTTACTAAGCTTGTCATAGCTGTGCGTTTTTAAATTCAGCACCAAAGATGTAGCAAAGCATTGTTTGTGTAAAACAAAATCGAAGCTCGATTGCAGAAATGGAAAGCAGCACCTATATCTAGATACGTATTTTTACCGGTATTTGTTTAAAAAATTAAGACCTATAAGAAGGAGATCCAAAGGCTTCACCTATGCCCTTTTGACAATATTGCCTCAAGCTTTCCAAGTATTTCGCAGAGCTGTAGTTCATATTTGCGTAGGAGTCGTCCATTTCTGAAAAACCCTCATAAGAATACCGCAGGCGTGTTTTACCATCGTTTTCATCTAGGTCATATTTCATGACGTGTCCAATGTTTTCCCATTCAGACTCAACACATTCGAAATGAATCGAGGTATTAGGGACATAGCCCACAATCTTGAACTTAAAGGCAGCAAAATTGACAAATTCAAAGGTAACCACTTGGTCCATTGCAAAATCACCGCTCACTAAGGTCGTGTACCATTGGGAAAGACCTTCGGCTTCTGAAAGGGCCTTGAAAACTTGTTCTTTTGGTGCATTGATATGCATTAAATGTTTTATTGGAATCATTTTTTTCTGCTTTATTTTAACTTTTCCTAAATATACGAATGCTCATGATAAGAATTAGGTTAAGAAATCATGAACAAATTATGAACCTTAACGATTATTTTGCGTAGAATGTTCATCAACTTATGATTTTCTTAATGAAATACACGACTTTTCTAATCACACTGTTTTGTGCTTCTTTTCTTTTCGGACAAATTCCGAATGGATATTATAATACTGCAGAAGGATACGTTGGCACAGTGTTAAAAACAAAATTAAACGCGATCATTAAAGACCATGTTGAGTTTCCATACACAAGTAATAGCACAGATGTATGGGATATATTAAAGGAAACAGACAAAGATCCGAATAACCCTGATAACGTTATTTTATTGTATACCGGATGGTCTACAAACGGAGCAGAAGAATATAATGGCGGAAATGGTTGGAATCGAGAACATGTTTGGGCAAAATCCCATGGTAACTTGGGAAATATCGAAGGTCCAGGAACAGATGTTCATGCTTTAAGGCCATGTGATGTATCGGTCAACTCCGCGAGAAATAACAGATGGTTCGCAGAATGTAGCACAGCATACATTGATGGTGACGGACCAACAGGTTGCTATACTAGTTCAACAGATTGGGTTTGGAAACCAAATGAAAATGTTAAGGGAGATGTCGCACGTATGATTTTTTATATGGCAACCAGATATGAGGGAGAAGGAATAGAACCTAATCTACAAGTCATTGATTATCTTCCTTCAAACAACAATACCTCCGCCCCTATACATGCAAAATTATCAGATCTATTGCTGTGGCACATGCAAGACCCTGTTGATGACTGGGAAAGAAATAGAAATGACATTATTTATTATGACTATCAGAATAACCGCAACCCTTTTATAGACCACCCTGAATTTGCCCAAATGATTTGGGGAGATCTGTCGGGATCAGGCTCAATAAATGAGGCACCAAAGGAATTACTAAAAATCATTGATTACACAGGTAAAACGATAAAACCTGTTTTTAACACACCATTAATTTACATCTACAGTGATGGTTCTTCCGAAAAAAAATACTTTTCAGAATAGCCCATTTAGAGAGGTGGGGTGACTTTTTTAAATAGAGACAAAATCTTTTCTTAGATTAAGAAAGCACAAAAAGCTACCTTTGATTGATTTAATTCAAACAACATGTCCTTCAAAGCGCTTGGTCTATCTTCATCATTACTTGAAATTTTAGAAAAAAAGGATTACAAAGCAGCCTACCCTATTCAGGAGGCAGCTATCCCCGTGATTTTGAATGGACGTGATGTACTCGGTATTGCACCGACAGGTTCTGGTAAAACTGCGGGCTATGTTTTACCTGTTTTGAACACATTAAACCGAAAAAAAGGAGCGAAAGACCGACAAGTAGATGTGCTTGTTTTGGTTCCCACTAGAGAATTAGCAGAACAAGTCAAGGAGGTCTTTACTCATTTTGAGAAAGGGCTTGAGCATAGTGCTCCCGTAATGGCGGTATATGGAGGGGTGTCTATCAACCCACAAATGAAAGCTCTTTTTGGCATCTCGGTATTGGTTGCAACACCAGGGCGACTTTTGGATTTGGTAGGTTCTAATGCCGTACAATTCGATCAACTCCAAACACTTATTCTCGATGAAGCCGATAAGCTTTTGAATCTTGGTTTTAAGGACGAAATGAATGAAATCTTCTCATTATTGCCCAAAAAACGCCAAAATTTGCTTTTTTCGGCCACTTTAAATGAAAAAGTAGAAGAAATCCATCAATTCTTACTTCGAGATCCTGAAGTTATTAATGTCTCACCAAAAGAGGGAAATATAGATCAAATTCGGCAACTAGCTTACACGATAGCTGAAGAGAAGAAAGGACCACTTTTAAGGCACCTCATCAAAAATGAAGATATGAAGCAGGTCTTAATCTTTACTGCGTCTGCATATAAATCTGAGCATGTCGCAGACAAGCTTCATAAAAATGGTATTGATGCAAGGTCCATACATGGTAAGAAAAGCCAGCATGCACGCAAGAAGGCACTTGAAGCTTTTAAGGCAGGTAAATTAAGGGTTCTTGTCGCTACTGATTTATTGGCTAGAGGAATTGATATAGCGTTTTTGCCCCATGTCATCAATTATGAGCTGCCTCGTTCGCCTAAAGATTATATACATCGAATAGGAAGAACAGGTAGGGCAGAGTCTACTGGAGAAGCCATTACATTGGTATCCCCGAATGAAGAACATCACTTTAAGGTCATCCAGAAAAAAATGAAGATCTCAGTAGAAATTTTTGACGGCAATGAAATCACATTAGCGTAAACTTAAAATCAGCCGCAAATTAAATAGCTATCGTCTCAGTCGACCTAAAAGACAAGTTGGAAGGTTAGCCCTCCGTATAAAAGCTTTGTATTGTTTGAAAGCTGCGTCTGTAGAAAAGAAGCTTGTAGTTTCAAATCATTGCCCTTAAAATATTGACAAATGCTGACTCCATAAGCATCTGTTTTTGTGACCACTGTGTTCGGGTTAGATTCAAATTCCGGGTTACTATTCTCCATTCTTAGGTCTACTCCAAAACCTGATTTGGTAACATAACCTAGCTGAAGATTATAGGCTCTTCCCAAAGCTAGGTATTCACTAATTTCAGTTGGAATAAGGGGTATGGTTGCCAGCTCATCCGTAAAAGAACCTTGAAGTTCTGTTGCCGTGGCAAATACATATTCCCCAAGGAAGCTTATACCTTTATATTTGAATAATAAATCGTAATACATTTGACGGTAATCAGGTAGCTGAACGCCTCCTAATCCGTCATATATATAGAAGTCTCCGTGTCCTTCACCCACACTTTGGCTAGCTCCATCATTGTAGCTAACGGCACCACCTAATACTAGCTTTGGTTTTTCTTCATGGACAAGGTCCGCAATTAAATCATCATTTCCTTTAGAAAAATGCCCAAATGGATATACATCTAAACGCCCTGAATATTTAAGTCCACCAAGGTCTACATCCCTCGAGTCTGAGCCAAAAGAATTTCTTCCGTCCCCTGAGGTTACAGCAATTTTAGGTTGAACCATAAATTTATTGCCACCAAAACTAGCTTCCAAAAACAAGCCGAATTCTCTGCCAGAAAGGCTATAAGTATTACTGAGTATTCCTCTGTCAGTAAACTGGAGTTTATCCTCCATAATCATCATCTCCCTATTGTTTCCTATACTTTGTTTTTGACCAACGGTAATCTTCAATTGTTTGACCGGCTGATAACAAATCCATGCATCCAATAATGGATTACTTAAGCTGAAATCTGTTTGAAGTAAGAAGCTCATTTTTTCTTTAATGGCCTTTCCCGAGAGATTAAAATAAGTTCGTTTGGCATTAAAATAATAATCCTGCTCATTATCATCGAGCTGATCAAATGCAACATGCGGCTGAATCATACCACCTAACTTAAACTCATATTTATCATTAAAATTAAAGGTAAGACCACTCCCCAATTCAAAATTGGTGTTGTTTTTATTATTCTCTTGTGAAAAAGCAGGGCTTGCGAAAACAAAGCAAATAAAGTACAGGATGGATTTCTTCATGTTGGTATAATTATAATTTTTTATTCAATAAGTAACGATAAACAGGCAGCTCGTCACCTTCATTTGTGGGCAGCACATTAAAAGAGACAAAACTGTTATCTGCCTCAGGTTCCAATACTTCGATGGCTAAATTCGCCTTCGGTTGGTCAAGATAAAGTAGATAGGTCCCTTTAGGAAAAACCTTTGATGAATTCTTGATCTCAGTCTTTACATTTTGTCGGTGGACTCCCTCATATTTAGCAGCATCCCTAGTGTATTCAGTAACAATATATTTTTCTATCTCAATGGATTGCTCTTCTGTCAGCTCTTCTAGCTTTTGACCCAGAACTTTGAGTTTTTCGATAAGCAGAACTTCCGTTGCAAGAATAACATAGGCAGTTGGTCGAGTCCTCTGAAGTTCTGGGGTTGATTGCAAAGCGTCATGCACAGTAATATCGAGCAAAACCTCTTCCTCCGTATCTAAATCAATTACCTCGATGGTTTGGTTTACGCGCTTTTTTTTACTTATCACTGTAGCCGCTTGCTGTGTTTCAATTGCACTTCTAATTTCAGCCTTAAGGTCTGCCTGATTAGCAACAGTTGTTTGGAGATAAGAAAGTCCTACCAAAAATGTCGCATTTACTCTTCGCTTGAATGAAGTTCGACCAAGTCCGACCCCTCGAACCTCAATGAGACTCGATACGGAATTAGTTAGTGCATAAGACGTCGCACTCGACCTTGCATTGGAGGAACCTTGATTGAAATGAAGGTCTCCAAAAATCTTAACAGGCGTGACATAATCATGGGTCTTTAGACCATTTTCAAAAAGCATGTCTACGGCATTTTTGACAAACACTTGCTGGGTATAAGACCTTATATTTTCTGGTACATTAAGATTTCCAGAATACAAAAACATCACATCATAGCGCGCAGCGACTCCATAATCACGTAATTGAGAAAGGTCTTTTCGGTACGAACGGTATTCATGAAAATCCAAAGCGACTTCGGCACCGAAATCACTAAATGCTTGTTTTAGAACCACACTTTCCGGAGCCATAAGCTTCGTTTGATCCCGATTTAAATCTAAACCATTTGCGGCGTATCTATCATGCTTTTCGTAACCATCTATATTCGCCATAGGGACAAAAGCAAGGTGTAAATCATCAAGTAAATAGGTATACTGATTGTCATTCAACAAGCGGTCCATGAGGTATAAAACGCCTTCAGTACTTGCAGGTTCATTCCCATGAAGGCCCCCTTGGATCCATACTTTTGAGTTCGAGTCTGAACGCTTCATTTTATCGAATAAAACCATAGGTATTTGCTTCCCTTTTTGACTGCTTCCAATATATTTAATGGATACAATCTCCGGATGCTCGCTTTGAAGTTTGTTTATGAAGGTGAGTAGCTCTTCATGCGTCGTGAAACCTTTTTTCTTTTCAAAAGCAGGTGTATTGATGTCTACCTCTAACTCAGGGAAATATTTTTTAGTAATACTTTTAGATTGAGGGCTCATCAGCTGACTGCAAGAAAGAAAGCTAAGGGAAAGAAATAAAATGGTCAATCGCGTCATCCTAAAAAGATATGGTTGTAATTATTCTAAAGACCCATTCATTACCATTCATTGGCGTCCCATATAAATCATTAGAGCCATCTAAAGCTTCATTATAGGTGACGTCTCCTTGAATTTTAAATCCATAGCCTCGACCAAAATATTTAGAAACCCCAAGCGTATAATAATTTGGTCTATTGTAAAAAGTTCCATTGTTTAAAAATGAGTGCTCATCTGCCTTTAGGTGCGTATATCTTGCATCTATTGAGATTCTACTTTTAAAATAATATCCCATTTGTATATTATAAGCGCTACCTAGCATCATCCTTCCTTTGACATAATTTTCAACATCCTGAACACCATCAACCAAAAAAGTAGTAGAGGTCGAACCATCATTTCTGACTCGTGTCGATATATCGGAAGGAACGACGGCGCGAGAAGAAATAAATTCACCCAGAGCAGAAAACCCTTTGTACTTGAATAAAAAATCAATCCCAAATTTCATATAATTAGGAAGTGATTCTCGGAGTGAGTCGTTGAGGTACACAATGGCGCCGCCCGCGCGGCCTCTTCGACTACTCATGCCATAATTATTAGAAAAATGTGCCCCTATCACAAATTTCGGTGTGTTTTCTCGCATGACATCCGCTTGACGGAATTGCCCGAAATTATTGAATAGGCCAAAAGGTAAGAAATCGATTCTTCCTCCGAATTTGAGTCCACCATGATCAGCACCAAATGCATTTAAACCATCACCATTGGTCACCGCTATCTGAGGACGTAAATAAGTCCCGCCTCCTGTTCTAAAATTCCCCTGGGCAAAAAAGCCGAATTCACGGATACTGCTGAAGGCAGAGGTTAATCTACTTCTTTCTACTAGCTGCAATGTTTGTGAACCCATAGGCAACTCCCTATTATCTGTTGGTGTTGCTTTTTGGCCAAAAATGATTTTAATTCTTTTGGTTATACTATACCTAATCCAAGCATCAAGCAGAGGAGCGCCCGCATTATTATCACCTACTTCTGAAATACCACTAAGGTCAGCTTGAAAGCGATAATCTATTTTACTATTTGCCGATTTCCCTGAGATTCTAAATCTAGCTCTACGAAGTCTAAACCTTGTGTATCCCTCTTCATAATTATCATCGGTATAGGATTTAAAATCAACATAAGGCTGCGCATAGCCAGTAAGTTTTAATTCATATCCAGATTTACCACTAAACCTTAAACCTTCACCCAGTTTATAGCTTTCCAAAATTGGGTTTTGGGCGAAAATAAGCGAACCTAAACCTACCATAAAGAACATACATAGGATCTGTTTTTTCATTTTAAGCAAAATTATCTTTGTTGATTACTTTTCCATTTTCCATAAGTTGTTTGCCTTTGGCAAATACTGCTAAGAGATTCAAATCATTATTCAAACAGCAAAAATCTGCATCCATGCCCACTTCAATACCCCCCTTGTTTTTTAATCCAAGATTTTTAGCTGGATTTATAGTAATGAGCTTTAGCGCCTCCTCCAATGGAACCTTTCCTTCTTTGACAAGCCGTACAACCTCTCTATAGTTTTGATTTACTGGTGCACGTCTAAAGCCAATAAAATTTCCTTGATCATCTAATTTATCTAATCCGGCATTCCCATCGCTACTAAAAGTAATATTGTCTATATCAACACCATTTTCCAAGGCAATCAGCACGGATTTGTAGGGATCAGTGAATTTCGAGGCGCCAGTTGTGATGTCAATCATTCCACCCATTTTCGCAAAACGAATTGCTTCATGAAACAAATCCTCCGTTCGCCCTACATGTGTAGGTGAAATATGTTCAATTGGAAACTCGTGTTCTTCTACCAATTTAAACAACACATCCATCTTACTCGTGAGGTTCCCCAAATGAATGTGTAGAATTCCTTTTTTGCTCGAAAGCATTCCACCAACCCTAAGTTGAGACAGAATCCTGAGAAGCTCAATGTCACTTGGAAACGAAGAACGAATATCTGTAATTGCTATTTTACATCCAATAACCTTGTCAATGAAAACAATGTCATCCTTGACAGATTCCATAATATAGTTGGGGTCCAAACCGTAATATCCTGTGTACATATATGCTGAAATACCGTCCTTATCCAAAGCTTTTACTTTGGCATAAAGGCTTTTAATACTTCGTGTAGTGCCATCAGTCCCTAAAAGACCAACAACGGTGGTTGTTCCGCAGGCGAGCAGCTCTGAAATTTTAATTTCTGGGCTCATAGAAGAAAACCCTCTCTTTCCACCGGCTCCTGTTACATGAACATGCTGGTCTATAAATCCAGGTGTTAAGATTGCTCCATTTAAATCTACAACCTCGTCAAATACATCAACGTTTTGAACTTGATCTCTAATAGATTCAATTTTTCCACCACCAACAATGACATCCCTATTACCAAGGTGACTGGGAGCGTAAATATTTGCATTTTTTATTAAGAGCATATTCTATATAAAATGATAAATTAACATAACGATTAAAGCAGATATAAATGGAATTAAATTTCGTTTTACAATATCCATAGGTGAAACTTCAGCCAATTCAGCAGTGGCTATGATTACACCTGCAACGGGAGAGACTGTTCTTCCCATTGAAGCAGCCAAATTCATAGGCAAAATAATTTTTGTTGTGGTAATTCCGAACTTAGTAGCAATCTCAGGAATCAAGGGCCCAAATGCAAAAAAAGAAGCGTTACCACTTCCCATCAACATTGAGGCCAAGAAAATCATAGTCACCATCGCTACTCCTATGCCAATAGCACCGAAGCCAAAACCATGAGAAGCAGAGATTAAGCCCTCAATAAAGCCTAAAGCAATGAGACCTTTAGCAAAAATGTCAGCGGCAATAATCAAGGTTACTACTGTTTTAAATATATTTCCCATACCACTCCAAAATACGGATAAAGAAAGCATAACTTTTTTTATATCTCGGGTACGGACTAATTCAAAAATCAAAGCCACAAATAAGCTAATAAACATTGCAGTTGTTGTATCCAACTTTATCGATCCCGGGAAAAGCCTTAGGAGATCTGAAAAGACAATGAGCAGTAACATTGGAAACAAGGGGATGAATGCATATACCATAGGGACATTGGGCTTTACATCTGGTTGTGAATCATTTCCAGTATGCCCTACCGAGGTTCCTTTATCAAAATGCCTATTTACAAAGAAGTAAACAATCATCAGCACGATAGACAACGGAAGGACAAGGGGTATTTGTTCTGTCAAAAAATAAGCAATAGAATCTTGTTCGGCTATCTTGGTTGCACTAGCCGTTATAGCAGACGCTGGACCTATACCAAAAGCGGTGCTGCACGTAATCACTGAAACTGCAGAAAGACGAGTGACACCAAGCTTAAGTAAAATCGGAAACGCTGAAGCCATTAACAGCAGACTTAATCCTGCCGCGGAGGGAATGCAAACAAATAGTATTTGACCTATAGGAATAAGACACACTGCTGTCAATTGGGGATGCTTTTTTAATAGCTTTAGAGGTTTCATCGCTAAATGCACTAGTGCATCCGAAGCACCTATTGATTTGATATAGGCAACAAATCCACCAATAGCCATGATCATGAGTCCAACCCCTCCGTTTGTTTTAACAAAGGATTCCTTTATATAGGTGAAAAAATCAAAACCTGTAAATCCAGTAGGGTTTCTCAATTCAGGCATAGCCAAACCAAATATCTCTGCGGTAATGAGCATCATTAACCCTGCAATCAAAAGTACTGCATGAGGATAATATCTTTTGAGCAACAATATCGCCACGATAACGACGACAATCAGCGAAACAATGGGGCCCAAATAGGTCATTTTCCAAAAGTTTAAAAGGAACTCCCGTCTATTCTCGTTCCTGGTGAGAAAAGCAAAGGCGTACTGGCACTATGCTGTTCAAAATCACCTGTAATATCCGGATTTCTTGTATAAGATTCATTAGGATTATTAGACAAAGGTTCTATATCGAAGGTAAGTACTACTTGATCCATTGTATCCGTTATAGTCATAACATCACCAGCATTAGACATATTCATATTTCCAGTGGTTGAAGTCTGTATGATTGCCCCGCCAAAGTCTCCTGTCGGGGTTCCTCCTCCAAAAATAACCAACGCTGCCCCTGAAGGGATTATCGTACCATCTGCAATCACGTGTCGAGGTGTCCCTGATGCCAAGGCCGTTTCATCGTATATTTTATAGCCACTTAAATCGACAGCTTGAGTTGATAAATTAATTAGCTCAATAAATTCATCTTCTGCGTGAACATATACTCCATCTCCATTGGCATCTCCATTTAACCCGGAATTAGAAGGGTCATACAAAACTTCATTAATTATGAGCTGCATCTGAAAGGGAACATCATCATCTTCAATGAAAACAGAAACAATCTGTTCCCCATCAAATAAGGGGCCTGTTGTTGATGAAATAGAGATTTCTATCGTCTCATTCCCTTCCTCAATTTCATCTTGAATAGAAATAAGATTAACAGCGCCACTTAAACTATTTGCGGGAATCGCTATTTGTGTGTCTGATATAGAGTAGTCTTCATTAATGACAGCTGTCCCAGATAACGCGATGGTAATATATGTGATATCTGCAGAGGTTTCAGAAAGTGTTGCCGTAATCTCAACAAGCTGTTGGTCCTCTGAAATACCTGCTATATCGGCTGAAATCGAAACACTCAAAGGAGTAACTATAGGAGCCACATCGTTTGTGGTGCAGCCCGAAAAAAAGAGCAGCCCTAAAAAGGCTGCTCTTAAAAGCAATGAAGTATTTTGCATTTTCATGTAGGTCTTTTCATCTACAATATTTATTGCTTCACAAATGAAGCACGCACAGGCTGTCCATTGATATTTGCAACTACGTAATACATTCCAGACTCGAGCGCCTGAATGTTAATTACCGTGTTGTTCACCATTATATTGTTTATGACCTTTCCAGAAAGCGTATATACTTGAATGTTTTCAATTCCGTCATCAGATTTCAATGTTATCGATGAAGTTGCTGGGTTTGGATACAATTTCAATATCGAGGCGTTCATAGACTCATTTAGCGTAACTGTTCCATCACAAAGTGGATATGGACAACTCGATGTTTGAGTAGTTAATGAACCAACTGTACAAAGGGGTCCTCCGTAAGTCCAATCCCCATTTACTTTGTATGCCCAAGAATCAGCATATTCCCATGCCTCTCCTGTACCGTCCACATTAATATCTCCAAAGGTCTCAACTACGAACCCGTTTTTAAATAATTCAATAGCATCGTCTCCATTTTGAGAAATATCATCACTAGCTGCAAGAACATAATCAAATTCAGAGAAGCATTCATCAAAGTAAATCGACATTGCTAAAGAATCTCTTGCAACTAATACATGAGCGCCACTATCAATTGACATGGCTGGGAAAACGTACTCAATTCCGTCCGTACCGCCACCATTATTGGCTACACCGATTGCATATTGGGAAAGATCCGCGATCGCAGCTTCTGCCATCACATGAATGGCTTTACCTGTAGCTCCTCCTGATTCCAAGTCAAAATCAAGGATTCCTTTCAAGGATAACGAGACACTCGTCGGAGGACAAGGACCACATTGTCCATATACATTTGAAAAAGTATAAGGCTCAGTCATCAACCATTGTCTGTTGGCATAGGTTGCATTGTCTGTAATTGGCGTACATGACCAATCTCCAGAAGCAGTTCCTGCAGCGACCATGTCTTCCTGAACACCATCTAATACCAAAAGGTATTCCATGTTATCTGTTGGCGCCGGTGAGAAAGTAAATGTATACGTTCCATCACCATTGTCAGCCGCTACTGGTCCGGCAGCTGGATCCCAGCCCCACCATGGACCTGTCAACCTAACTTCTGATCCGCCTGTGTTCCCACAAACCTCTGTGGTAATGACTAAGTCTGGCAGTGGACAAGGAGCACATTGACCATATACATTGGAAAATGTTGTCGCATCTGTTGTCAACCATTGTCTATTCGCATAGGTAGCATTGTCTGTAATTGGCGTACAAGAAAAATCTCCACCCGGAATCAAGTTTTCCTGAACACCATCTAGTACCAAAAGGTATTCCATATTATCTGTTGGCGCCGGTGAGAAAGTGAATGTATATGTTCCATCGCCGTTGTCAGCTGCTACTGGTCCAGCAGCTGGATCCCAGCCCCACCATGGACCTGTTAATCTGACTTCTGATCCTCCTGTATTTCCACAAACCTCGGTTGTAATAACCAAATCTGATGGAGTTACAACACAAGGAGTACATTGACCATATACATTTGAGAAGGTTGTAGCGTCCGTTGTCAACCACTGTCTGTTTGCATACGTCGCGTTATCTGTAATTGGTGTACAGGAAAAATCTCCTCCTGGAATCAAGTTTTCTTGAACGCCATCTAGTACTAATAAGTATTCCATGTTATCTGTGGGCGCTGGTGAGAAAGTAAACGTATATGTTCCATCACCATTGTCATCTGCCACTGGTCCTGCCGCTGGATCCCAGCCCCACCATGGACCTGTTAACCTAACCTCCGAACCACCAGCATTTCCACAAACCTCAGTGGTAATTACCAAATCTACTGGAGGAGCCGGACATAATGGATAAGGGCAACTTGACGTTTGAGTAGTAGTAGAATTATCTGAACAATTCACCTCTCCCAAAGTCCATACACCATTATCTTTATATGCCCACGTGTCCTCATAGTCCCAGCATGTTGGATCTCCTCCACAACCGGCACCAAAAGTATCTGGATCCACGTCAACATCTCCAAAAGTTTCGATGACCGCACCATCAAAAAATAATTCTATTGCATC
>MDTB01185722.1_pt1 | contig 16322 bp, 8 predicted proteins | sample 811161 | NCBI WGS metagenome assembly MDTB01 (sample SAMN05326650, study PRJNA326480) | marine metagenome | isolation source: seawater | place: Mediterranean Sea | collected 2009 | reverse complement strand
TGGTAAAACTACCAATGTAGGAGATGACTTTTCTGAATTGGTCTGGCCTTTCCCAGGCCACGGTCCAAGCACAAATCCCGCCAGAGCTAATACCACACAAAGATCTTCCCTCAGGATCCTTGGTTAAATTGTAATCCTTTTCTACTTCAGGAAGAAGGTCCTCCAAGAGAAACCGAGAGTACTGATCATTTAACGTGTCATATTCCAAGCTACGATTCTTTCTCGGCTTGCCTCCCTCTTTCTTTGGCGGAATGACACCAGGGTTAACAAATATACCAATAATGACCGGTATCTCCTTCTGGTGAATCAAGTTGTCAAAAACAACTGGAGCTCTCGTATGCCCCTTTGCTGCCTGATACCAGTTACCATCTTGAAAAACCATGAAGCAGGTTGGCTTTTTAGGGTTGTACTGATCAGGCACATAAATCCAATAATCTCTCACCGTACCGGGATATATTTTACTCTTTGCGAACACTTTTTTAATAACTTTACCTTTTGGAACACCATCCTTTGGAAAAGAGTCTTCAGTGTATTTGTACTCGGAGAGGGCTACAAAAGGCAGGAATGCACATAGAATAAAAAAGCTGGTAACTAAAATTTTCATGTTATCAGGGCATGTTATAGAGTCTCCCTTTCAAATAAAAGTATTTGTTCACCTGTTTACAGAACCCACCATATGTGATCTGATACTGACAATTGATAATGGGTACAATCAATCGACAAATCATAGTTAATAAATTCTCGACTCCTGAAGAAGGCGTTTCAGTCAGAGAGCAAGATTACAATGATCCAAAACCTAATGAACTGATCGTTAGAACTGGTTACTGTCCCATTAATCCGGCAGATCTTAATGTCGTAGAAGGTAAGTATGGGAAACTTCCTGAACTACCTGCCGTCATAGGCAATGAAGGAAGTGGTCATGTAATCGCTGTTGGTAAAGAATGCGAGCATTTCAAGGAAGGCGACCACATTCTCTATATGAATCGACAAGACTGCTGGCAGGAATTTGTAGCAGCTACTCCTGATCAAATTATTAAATTACCTGATCTTCTACCTCTCAAGCTAAGCTCTATGCTGAAGGTAAATCCTGCCACCGCTTGGTTACTTCTTAACCAATGTATTAAAATAGAAAGTCATGATTGGGTTGTACAAAATGCCTCAAACTCAGGTGTCGGAGTTGCTGTCATTCAACTAGCAAAGTCCCTTGGAATTAAAACAATGAACTTTGTGCGCCGTGAAGCCTGCAAGGATAAACTTCTATCCTTAGGAGCAGACGCTGTTTTCACTGATGATGAATCTGGAAAAATCGAAGCTACGGAGTTAATAAAAAATGAAAAAATTAATTTACCCCTAGCCATCAACGCAGTTGGAGGAGAAAGCGCACTAAGAATCATGTCATTACTCTCTGAAGGTGGTACTCACATAACCTACGGAGCGATGTCTAAAAGGCCTTTAAAAATTCCAAACAGTTTTCTGATTTTTAAGAATCTTACGATAAGAGGCCTATGGCTCAGCCATTGGTTGAAGAATGAAAATAAGGTAAATGTTGAAGAAGTTTATCAGAATTTGGCGCAAAAAATGTTGGATGAAAAATTAGAACAGCCTATTGATAGCGTTTATGGTCTTGAAGAATTAGAAGAAGCTATTAAAAGATCAATGCAGGAGGGTCGAAATGGTAAAGTGCTCCTTAAATTTAAATCTTAATGATATATTGACTCAATGGACGACCTCTTTGAATTTTCAAAAAACCTTGGCTCCTCTGAGAAAAAAAAAGAGGAGAAGTCCATATTCAGTGTCAGTGAATTAACCCGAAAAATTCGTAATCTTTTAGAATATAAAATAGGTGAAGTATGGGTCGAGGGAGAAATAAGCAATCTTAGGAAACAAGCATCAGGTCATCAGTACTTCACCCTCAAGGATCCAAATTCTCAGCTTCCTTGTGTTTTATTCAGAGGTAATGCCTCTAAAATGAATCTTGATCTGGAGGACGGACAAGAAATCGAAGTTCGAGGTGAAATATCTGTCTATGAGCCAAGAGGTAATTATCAATTAATTGTCCGCAACGCACAACTTAAAGGGCAAGGAAATCTTCAATTAGAATTTGAAGCTCTCAAGAAAAGACTTAATGATGAGGGGCTATTTAGAGAAGAAACAAAAAATATTATCCCATCTTTTCCCAATACAATCTGCATTGTAACTTCACCGACTGGTGCCGCCGTTAGGGATATGATCAGCGTTATCCAAAGACGGGCACCATGGGTTAAAATAATTGTTTACCCTGTATTAGTTCAGGGCAGTCAAGCCTCTTCACAAATTGTCGAAGCCCTTGGTGATATCGAGAAATGGTCAAATGAAGGGAAAATCTCAATAGACACTATTGCCTTAACACGTGGAGGTGGCAGCCTAGAAGATTTATGGCCTTTTAATGAGGAAATGACTGCAAGAGCCATTCATAAAATAAATATCCCAATCGTATCAGCGATTGGTCATGAAATTGATTTCACAATAGCAGATTTTGTTGCAGATTTACGTGCTCCAACGCCGAGTGCAGCCGCTGAAATATTGGTTCCTGAAAAAAACGAGGTTCATCGTAGGCTAAATCATTTAATTAATAAAATTGAGTCTCTTACGATGAACTCTATCGATCGTTGGAATGAGCAACTTAATTATTTAGGATCGAAAACACTCATCAATCAACCATTAAGGTTCTTATCAGATCTCGAACAACAAGTGGACTGGAAATCAGAATCATTGAGATCTGCAATTCATGAGGTTATAAGATCAAAAGCGGATGACCTTTCTAACTACAGTGTTCAGTTATCTCGATATCACCCCGCAAGACAAATAGAAGAAATCTCAGGAAAAATCGAACTCCTTACAAAGTCATTAACTCACAGTCTTTCGATTAATTTGAAAAGTGTTGTAGAAAGGTATGAGAAAGGTGAGATTGCCATTAAAACGCTTGGTCCAGATTCTGTTTTGGACAGAGGTTTTTCTCTGACTCTTGACGCAAACGGGAAATTGATCACATCTACGGATAAGGTGAAACCTGGTGATTTAATGACTACCCGATTAAAAAACGGAACCATCAAGTCAACGGCACAATGATAGTCTATTATAGGGAAAAATCATTATTTTCGGATTTTTAAAAAAAATCTAAGAAAATCCATTCCTCAGCGTCATTATTATTAGGGGTATTTGCATTTTAAAATTCCCTAAACATGCAAAAACTAAATCCAAAAGACGCTGAAAAGAAGACTAGGAAAGGAAAAATTCCTATCGAGGTGCTTTTCGATGAGGAAGAATCCAAGCTCCTAGGATTTGCTTTTGGAATCGTGAACCAAAAACAGATCGCTGAGGAAATGGTTCAAGAGGCGTTTTCAAGACTACACCAAAATTGGTCAGATATTGAAAAACCACGACCCTGGCTATATCGAGCACTAAGGAATCTCTGTATATCGTGGTTAAGACGGAATCACAGAAAAAAATTAATTGAAAATGAATTTGGTGAATCGACGACTAAAGAAATAGAGGGCCCTGATGAAAATCTTTTAGCACTTGAAAGAGTAGGCTTAGTTCATAAAAACCTATCAGAACTTGAAGAAGACGATCAGTACATCATTAAACTTAAATATTTCAAGAGATTGTCATATAAGGAAATTGCTGGCATCACAGGGCTTAGTATCAGCAACGTCGGTTACCGTCTTCATCACATCATCAAAAAATTATCCAACTCATTAAGGAGGTCTGGATTCTAGGAAAATTGACTCAAAAAAATTATGAATAATGGTGATTCAAATGAACCTTTGGAGACTTGGATTGATCCAAATTTGGAGGTCCGAATCCTTTCTATGATTCTTGGCGAAGCTTCAGAATTCGAACAAGCTGAACTCCAAAAAGAAATTTTAGAAAATTCGGAAATTAAAGCGTTTTACCAACGCATGTTGGAAATACATGAGCTGTTGGAGAACGTTAATATCAGTTCTGATGGAGTTGCTTCGAATGATTGGAAATTGAATTCTGAGCGTCGATCCCAACTGTTAGATATTTTTAACGGCGACGAAAATACAGAATCTTCACATTTAGAGGAAACTGGCGAAAATTACTATGATGAATCTAAGAAGCTGATTCGGTTTCCGTTCAAAATTTTACTAATAAGCTCAGCTGCCATAGTTTTATTTAGCCTATTTTCAATCGCATTACTCAAATCTATTTTCCCATTGATAGAAGAAAAATCACTCTTTGAGAGTGTCGGTCAATCTTTAGACATACAGAACCAAAGTGGTCGTTATTATACAAATACGAATTCTGCAACGGCAGAGAAAAGTAATTTGCAATTGGCCGCCAAATTATCACCTGATTCTTTGATCTCTGATTATGAATCATCACTTGATCTTAGTAATGCCCAACAAAACTCATCGAATTTTGAAAAAAAAGAATATGGCGAACAATTGGCCGAAAGAACAAATATTCAGAGTCAAAGAATTGAAAATGAGGTAATAACTGAAGCAACAACCTCCAATAATTCTATCGATGCTATAGAGGAAAAACCAGATACTAAATCCCCACCACCACCTGCTGAGGTTGATGCTTTCGCTGATTCTGATCCTTTTTCAGCAAGTGAAGAAATCGCTGAAGCGGGGGCATTTTCTAATGATGACCCTTTTTCAGTCGGTGGCGATGAGGGTCAATTTTCTAATGAATCAATTGATCAAATTCAAACAGGAGAAACCAATGAAAGCGCAAAAGGTAAAACAGAATTTTTAAGATCTAAAAAACGTTCTAAACAATCACCCACTAGAGAACTTGCTCAATTTCGTGAACTCGAAGAACTTAGAAAAACTGAAGAGCTTCTTGATAGTAATGGTATCGTCGCGAAAATCTCAGAAGATGAAGAATTTGAAGGTCTTGAATTTGATCAAAGAAGCTCTGGTGAAAAACCAGAAAATCTCTCTGAAACACGATCTCGATTTTTTAGTCATAATGGACAAGTTCAAGCTCCAGGTCATTCTCAAAACTTTACCATTCCACAACAAGATATAGACTCCGATGGAATAAATGCCGGATACATTACAGGAGGCATCTTTCGGGGCAGGGACATTGGAGGCGCTGGTTTTGGAGGAGGTGGAATCAAAGAAGATTTAAAAAATAATAGATGGTTTGATGAGACTGAAAAATCAGCTCAACTTCAGTCTACTTTTCCAGTCACACCCATTAACCCTAACAAACCATCAGAAAATGAAGAGCCTCAAGTTACTTTTGGCTTTGCCGGAAAAGTTATTGATTCTATTGGCAATGGAATCACAGCTCCAACTGATCGATTTTCGGGAAATACTATTTCAGAAACTAATTTGGGCAGACTCGCACAAGGGCAGGAGCAACAGCAAGGAGCTGGTCAGAAGCAAAAAGAATTAGGTGATAAATTAAAAAGTTCACCTTCTCCATCAAGGGCAAGAGTTGATGCTTCAGGTAAATTTGAAAAAAAATTAGATGAATCAGACATTGAAGTGGCAAGAAATAGCAAAGAATCAAGTTTTGAGGACATTGATAAAAGTATACCTAAATCCGGAACCTCAATCTTAAGTGATTCCAAAAACGATAAATTACACATTCGTAGTCAACTACTGAGACAGGCTGATGAGGCATGGGAAACACAAGTTCCAAATCTTACTCTAAAAATAGAGCAAAAAGGATTGAATAAACAATTACTAGAGGACACTCGAAATCCTATAACCATTAGCGGGCGCTCTACTGACACAAATAATTTGGCAGAAAACCAACAAAATATTATCAATCAAGGGCTTAGTCTATCCCGACCAGCTCGAAAAAAAATTGATCTCTCACAGGAAAAAATTGTAAGAAGCGATTCTTTCTCAACGTTCTCATTACATGTTAGTGATGTGTCTTTTAAACTCAGTAAGTCATCACTATTGGATAATAATCAATGGCCAGAAAACGATAAAATCAGACCAGAAGAATTTATCAATGCATTCGACTACGGTGATCCACCTGCAACTATTAAAGAAAAAATATCGTGCCGAATTGAACAATGTATTCACCCATTTCTTCAACAGAGAAATTTACTCAAAATCTCCATGAAAACTGCAGCGACAGGTAGATCAATTAGCAAACCACTCAGCCTTACTGTGCTTCTAGATAAGTCAGGTTCAATGGAACGACAGGATCGAGAATTCTCTTTACTAAAATCAATGGAAGCCCTGTCTTCTCACCTGAACAAGATCGATGTCGTGACATTGATAGGATTTGCTCGTCAGCCTAGACTAATAGGTGATAGGATTCCTGGAAACCAATCGTCTGAGTTGCTTAAATTAGTAAAACAAACTCCGTCAGAAGGTGGCACTAATTTGGAAGAAGCTTTAAATTTAGCTCATAAGCTGGCTAAACGGCAGTATGTCAAAGATGGGATCAACAGAATTGTTCTCATTACTGATGGCGCGGCAAACTTAGGAGATGCTGATGCTGAATCTTTGCGTAATTCAGTCATAGCCATGAGACAAGAAGGCATTGCATTTGATGCATGTGGTGTTGGAGCAGATGGAATTAATGATAAAATTCTTGAATCGCTCACGAGAAAGGGTGACGGACGTTATTATTTTTTGAACAAGCCAGAAGATGCAGATGACAATTTTGTTCGCCAGTTGGCAGGTTCACTTCGCCCAGCTGCAAAAAATGTAAAGGTCCAAGTCAAATTCAATCCAAAACGGGTGATTAGTTATAAATTAACCGGTTTTGAAAAGCATCGACTGGAAAAAGAGGACTTTCGCAATGATGCCGTTGATGCTGCCGAAATGACAGCAGCCGAAGCTGGCGTTGCCCTTTATCACTTTCAGGCAAACCCCGAGGGCATAGGCCCTGTTGGAGAGGTTTCCGTCCGTTTCAAAGACATGGTGACTGGAAAAATGATGGAAAGGAAATGGAATATTCCTTATGACAATAACGCTCCTAGACTTAGAGAAAGCACATCTACTATGCAGCTCGCTGCTTTGTCCGGAATGTTTGCTGAAAAACTCAAAGCTTCACCTATCGGAGAAGCTTTTATACTCGAAGAAATTAATTCCTTATCATCAAATCTACGCTCCCATTTCAAGAATAATGAAAGAGTGTCTGATTTAATTCAAATGATACAAACTGCTTCAAACCTCTCTAATTGACCCTAAAATATATCACTTTAAAAATATGAAATACTCAATGCTTTTATTGTTGGGAGTTACTCTCTGTATTAATAATTTGCACTCTCAGGAATCTCCAGATGAGCCCCCTGAAACTCAGAAAAACAACCAGGTTATAAATCCAGATACTGAGATAGAAAATCTTGAGAATGATGGTTCATTAATCATAAAAGCAAGTGGTTTCAAACCCAAACCAGTTCCATTTTTTTATAGTGCAATTTCTGAAACCACCTACAACATCAACTCTAAGGGGTGGAGTTCTAACACAACTGTTGAATTCAAAAAAGTTCAAGGCCAAGCGAAACTCTTTAGCCTAGGGCTTGCAGGAAATGGAAACATCAAAACTGTTTCAGGTCAGGGAATCTTAGATTGGGCAATCCGTCAATCGGTCAAGGATGGAAAAATGACCAAAACACTTGAAATAACAGTCGGAAAAATCGAAGGCCCTTTAACTGCGAACATCATCTCCAATGATGAATGGAAATCATTTCCAAATGAACTTGATCTTCTGACTATTAATCCTGGAGATGCTGTCGGATTCGCATCAATCCTAAATTTAAATTCCGATCAATCAGTTGACCTAAACATTAAGAATGCAGTTGGCTTAGTGCCAATAGAAATTCTTCAAAATGCAAAAAATCAAAAAAGATTTCAAGCATTGGGGAATAATTCCTTAACCCTTAATCTTCGTAAAGGTGGCACTGCCATACCCGCAGTTGACGTTCAGGGATTATCGATTGAGGGTCAGTTTGATACAAATCAAAAAAGCTCTATTTTTAGTATTACTGGTACTGCAAAGGTATCCGAGGAAAAGGGTGGCAAGGTAACCCTTTTATCAGGTCATGCTGCGCTGACAAAACTGACAAATGATCCAAATTATTCCGTCAAAATGTATCAAAGTAGCAGCAAATCTGCTCCATTCTATGAACTTAATTTTGATAAACCTGGAACCTTTCCGTTTAATATTGAATTTAGGGCAGGACTCATCAGTGAGGGAGATTGGAAAATCCTAGATTTCAAAATTCCTTCTGGTGCGATTGTACCCGTTAGACTTAAGGGCCTAAGTAACGATGTAAGTTTTGATCCTAAAAAAAATGTATTCCCCACAAAAGATCAGAATGATTGGGTTGGTTTTTTGCCTGCTGACGGGCACTGCTCGATGGCCTGGAAAGAGTCAAGAAATTCTAAGGAAGGAAAGCTGTTTTTCACCGCAGACTCACAGATAGAGACAACCGTTGGGGCGGGCCTGTTAAGACAAACTACAAACCTTAACCTTAACCTTCTTCAGGGAAAACTCAATGAACTGAATATTTTGATTGAAGGAACTGGCGAAATATTGACGGTTGATGGGGCGAATGTCCTAGACTGGACAATTAGAAACGAAGGAGAAGACCGATTCATCGACATCACCACTGCTCGTCCAGTTACAAAAACTGATAATTTGATTATCAAGAGTCAAACGGCATTGGGTGAATTCCCACTGAAGGTTGAACCTTTAAAATTAACACCACAGAACGCGGTACGATATTCTGGTTATCTAAGAATTTCTAATGATGGAGCAGTGAGAATTGAAACCAGTGATATCAGCGGTCTAATTCAAACCACAACCGAAAAATTTCCTGGCGCTCAAATCAAGGGTGAAAAACAGATTATTGTTTATCAGTTTCCCTCTTCAAAATACAGATATAATATAAACATCGATCAAATACTTCCTGAAATATCTGTATCTCAAATCGTTATCTACGAACTTACAGAATCGGACAGAATCATTTCTGCTCAAGTTGAATTGGATATTAGAGAGGCGCCGATTAGAGAATGGAGCTTAAACATTCCATCAGAATATGATGTCGTTTCAGTCGCTGGAGCCGATGTATCAGATTATGTCGCATCATCAGAAGTTGAAAACAATAGTAAACCTCTCAAAATTCTATTTAAGAAAGCTGTATCTGGTCGACAGCTAATTGAAATCCGATTAACCAAAAAATTAACTGCTGAGCCTGGGGAATGGACACTAGCTCAATTAATCTATCCAAATGTAAAATCAGTACGTGGTCACGTTGGGGTAAAGTCTGCACCGGGTTATAGAATTACCACTGGATCTATAACTAAACTTGTAGAAATTCCTCAAGCCTACTTTCCTGTTAGAATCGAAGGCCTACAACAGACTTATAGAATTCGAGAACAGAACTGGAACGGAATGGTCAATATTGAGGCTCTAGATCAGAGCGTTCAAGCTGACGTGTTTCATCTTTATTCATTAAAAGAGGGCACTGCTTATGGGAGCGTGTTATTAAATTACTTTGTAGTTGGCGCTCCAGTAAATGAGTGGAAATTAAATATTCCACCTGAAATTGGCAATATTGTTATTGATGGTCAAAACGTAAGAGATTGGACAAGAGATAACGAAAAAAATCAAGTTGTTGTATCACTTCACCAGCCAACCCTAGGAGCTGCAACTTTATTACTTACATTCGAACAACCTATGAACGCCCGAGGCGGATCTATTTCTCCTGGCAAAATCAGCCCTATCGGAGTTCAAGGAGAACGAGGGTATATTCAAATTGTAAGTTCCTCCCAAGTTAAGCATGACATAACAGAACAGTCCTCTGGCCTACTTAAAATGGAACCCTTAGAGCTCCCAGCAGAGTTTAGACTTCTAAGCAGTTCTCCCTCACTAGCTGTATTCCAATATTCTGCAAGACCTTTTAAAATTGACATGAATATCGAATGGTTCGAGCAAGGTAAAACTACTGAGCAAGTAGTCGACTTCTCGACCATAAACAGTCACGTATCAAGCGATGGTCAAATTGTAACCAGTGCTTTGTTTCTAGTCAAAACAAGAGGTAGTAAAGCTCTAAGGCTTAAAATACCTGAGGGAATTAATTTATGGGATGTTAAAGTTAACCAAAAACCAGTCACAGCCCGAAACAATGGGGAAATTACGCTTATTCCTATGAGTGCCAGCCTCGACGCCAATACTCCTGTTGAGGTGTCACTAAAACTTGGACAACCCTCCAAAAACAAACGCAATCCTGTCATTCTAACTCCAACTATTCTCGCCCCCACCCTCACTACGAATTGGAAAATCACCGCCGACTCCAAACATTTATTAATCCCGTCTGGAAAAAATGCTTCATACCTTGAAAGGCCTGTACTTGTTGAAACAGGATTTGAATGGATTCAGTCGAGAGGACCAGGGAAAATATTACTGATCGGCTTCTTAACACTAATTGGTGTCGTAGTATTATCCAAAACTAAATTTAGTTTAATTTTGCAGGCTACTGGAATCAGTATTCTTGGAATATCTATATTAATGTCTCTGTTCACAGCCGTGGAATCAGTAAGAGATCGAAATATAAATTTATCCAAAATTGAGCTTGCTCTACCTGTCCTCAAATCTGGGGAGAGTATCGAACTGTCTCTTAAAAATATTCCTAAATGGGAAGCTATGGTTAATTGGTTAGGGGTTGTAGCAATCGTTGCAGGAGTTTTGATATATATCGTATCTTTTTTAACTTCGAAAAATAATTGGTTTCCAAAGCTTTCCAGCAATAAATTAAAACCCTGGCTCTACCCAATCGCAATAACCCTGATGGCTGGTGGTTTATTAAGTCAACATGGAGGCGCTATACCTTTCTTTCTCATATTACCTTTGATAATATATGTATGGTTTATTCATTGGCCTTTGGTTAATTGGTTTAAAAATCTCATCTCACGATTTATGGACTGGAAAAAAGCAGCAGCAAAGGCCAAAGCTATTAAAAAGAAAGTTACTAAGAAAAAGGTTGCCTCAGAAGGAACACTTTCCGGCTTGATAGCGGTAAGCACTTTTCTTGCGATCTCCTCACAATCTGAAATTACATTTGCTGAGCATCACAACTCTACAATAAGTGCCAACCAAATTGTTCAAAAAATTGATATTAACAATGGAAGACTCTATGGATCGCTCAAGTTATCAGCAAAAGGGAGCACTGATGACACGATAGTACTTCTAAATACTCCTGCCATTCTAACTAGCTTTGAAGGCAATGGAGTACGATTAAGCAAACAAACTCATGGCGATACATTTAGATATGTAATTATTCTCGAAAGAAATGGTTTTGTGGAGTGTGAGTGTAAATATGAATTGGCAGTTAATGATAATCTCAGTGAATTCCAATTGCCGACTTCATCGTCTGCAGTTCATGATCTTGAGATAAGATATGACCAAAGTGGCTGGGAGTTTAATTCCACAGCTTCGGTGAGAACAATTGGCATAGAGAATCTGAAAGAAATGGAATCAGGAGTACAAATGACTCTAGGTTTGGAGGGATCAGGAGCCATTATCAAACTTAGTCCACTAACTAGAGACACCTCGGTAGAATCAGCAGAGTTCAATGCTGAGGCATCAAATTTATTCCTGCCGGGGCCAGGCTTGGTTGATGGTTATCATCAGGTTTCGGTAAGGCCATCAAGGGGTGAAATACGTCAAATGCAATTTAAAATTCCTCAAGGCTTCACCGTTAGTGGTGTGAAAAGCCAAAATATCAATAGCTGGCGTTTTGATCCTGACAACCTTTCTCTCAAAGTAGAGTTCAGCCCTTCTGAGAAAAAACAATTTAATTTAGATATTTCCACTCAGATGGATAGTGGTGCACTTCCATCACAGATCACTTTGTCACCTATATCAGTAAACAATGCAAAAAGACAATTTGGAATGTTAGGAATTGGTTTTGGCCAAGACTCTCAACCTGGCAATATAACCGTGAATCAAATGTCAAAGGTCAACACTGATGATTTCGACCTATCATTAGTCAATTCCAACAATAATGAAGAAGTTAAGAAAAGAAGTTTTGTTTTGCATCAGGCCTATCGTTATCAAGGGCAAGGAGGAGCGCTAACTGCATCTGTGTTGCCGGTTTCACCCGAAGTCAGAGTCCAGTCAAATCAAACCTTATCCATCGGAAGTGAACGAATTGTTTTGGCTCTTGATTTAAATGTTAACATCACCAGAACTGGGTTATTCAAGCTGAGCTTTATCATTCCAGAAGGTTTAGAAATCGAATCGGCTAGTGGTCCATCTCTTAGTCACTGGACTGAATCAACAGATAATGAAATCAGAGTCATTACATTGCATCTTAATGGAAGAACGGTTGGATCTCAGGGCTTTTCAATCTCTGTTGCTGGCGCTACACCTGGCTCGATAACGGACTGGAAAGTTCCTAGAATTTCATTGAGAGAGGCAACTCGTGAAAATGGACAACTTCTCATTGTTCCTGAACAGGGAATTAGAATTCAGACTTTGAATAGAAATCATGTTCAACCTAAAGATGCGAGATCGATCTCAGGCAACAGACCAGGCACTTTAGCCTTTGGTCTTCTACAATCTGATTGGGACTTATCAATCGGCATTGAATCTTTGGAACCATGGGTAACTTCACAAGTCCTGCATGAGGTAACTCTGAGAGAGGGAATCACTAAAACAAGACTTACGATTGATTACCGAGTTGAAAATGCAGCCGTTAAATCCTTCAAATTACGCCTACCTGATGTAGAAAAAGAATTTGAGAAAACCGTTCGCGCATCAGGCTCGGCGGTTGCTGATATTGTTAAGGTTGAAGGAAATAACTCCGAAGGATTATGGGAAATTCAGTTTAAAAGGAGAATATTAGGAAATTCAAAGGTTGAGATTAATTATCAGAAAACTGGTGATCGAGAAAATAACCTTGAAAAAATAACCACTGCCAAATTAGAAAACGTAGGACAATCCTCTTATTGGGTTGCCGTAAGAATGTCAGGACATTTTGAGTTGACCGCTAATGGTGCTGACAGAGGGTGGAATCAAATTGATTGGTCAAGTGTTCCCAGAAAATTACTAGATCCACGAGACCGTAGTGTTGCTGCTCTCACTTATAGGGCGGTTGAACCTGATCAACCTCTTTCTGTAAAAGTTCAGAGACATGCAGTTGCTGAATCTTTAAACCTCAGGGTCAGCAGTGGAACATTCAAAACACTTTTTTCCACCAATGGAACTTCAATTACCGAATCCGAGATGCAAATTGAGCTCGTTGAAAAAAGTACAATGAGAGTACAACTTCCAGAAAAGGCAGAACTTGTGAATACTTTTGTCAATGGGCAAAGTGCCGCCATTGTCAAAGAGAAGGATTCTTACCTGTTCTATGTTTATCCTAAAGAAGACAGCGCGTCAGCCACGGTTTCATTGGTTTGGTTTATGAATTCAGACAAAGTCTCCAAAAAATTCACCCTTGAGGGGCCAAAGTTAAATGTTCCATTACAAAATATTCAATGGAAGGTAGTCCTACCTGAAGGATATGAACTTATTGATGAAGATGGCACACTCGACTTACTACAAGACTCATCCATTTATGGACAGGGTAACCGTATATCTCTCAAGGGTATAAGTAGCTATAGAGATACTTATTCAGCAAAGAATAGCGCAAGAGCAAACGATGCGTCGATTGATTTTCAAAATGCTAACAAATGGAAAGAACAAGGTGATCAGGCTAAAGCTCGAAGTGCCTTTCAAAGACTTTCCAAAATCAAAGGACTTGATGAAGCAGCCAATGAAGACGCAAGAGTTCAGCTCAGAAAACTTCAAACAGAACAAGCTGTGGTCGGTCTTAACACACGTAGACAACGCTTTTACCTAGACAACAGAGTTGAAGATCCAGTATTCAACAAAAATGAACTCTTAGAACAAGCCGCTGATGTCAACCCTCTACTACAAGGAGACATCAATTATAAGCCTGATCAGGTTGATGATTTACTTCAAGGAAACACCAAAGAAGAAAATGATGCTCTCCAAAAAATTGCTTCTCGAATCGTCGGGCAACAAATTGCTGCAGAGCCAGCTCTTCAAGCATTGGATGTAACGCTTCTAGAACAAGGAAACGTGCTCACTTTTAAGCGAAGTGTGCAAGTAGACGGTGATGATCCTTTGGAAATCACACTTAGCATAACCAAAGAAAACAAAGTGAATTGGATTTATTCTATAATCCTGCTTTTGATGATCGCTATATCAGCAAAATTTTATAAAACTAATAAATATGTCCAAAGCTAGCTGGTAATTCACTTTCCTAAAAAGGAATGTCATCATCTTCAGCATCAAACTGGGCACCGTCATTGTTGGGTGCACTGTTCTGGTTGCTTGATCCCGAGAAATTTGATTCAGAGCTTGGCTGAGAACCAGAACTAGAACCCCCACCATCACGGCTTCCTAAAAATTGTAAACTTTCTCCAACGACTTTGAGTTTAGTTCTTTTCTGCCCGGTATTCTTATCGTCCCAGCTATCCATCTGCAATCGACCCTCAATATAGACCGGTCTTCCCTTATTCAAATATTCCCCAGCAATCTCAGCTGTTCTTCCCCAAAGGGTCACATCAACAAAAGTTGTCTCTTCTCTTCTTTCACCACCCTCTGAGGAACTGACACGATTCACAGCCAATCCTATATCAGTGACAGCTGTTCCCTTGGGTGTATATCTTACTTCAGGATCTCTTGTCAGATTTCCTATTAGAATAACTTTATTTACATTCGCCATAATTATTGTGTAAGTGAAAAATTGATCGGGGCTTTCTTAAAAAAGAAAATAATTGGCACTATTATTAATAATGCCCAAACAAAAATAAAGTATGTTTAAAAAAAAGAACAGCTAATTAACGGATCTGGTAATGCTGTAAATGAACCGCTGAATTAAGCTTTAATCTTGTTTTAATTTTATCAATAACCAAGGGTTCGGCTTCAAACTGATAATTCACATAATGGCCTCCTGCCAATTTACGAGCATTATATGCAAATTCCTTGTGACCAATCTGTTCGATTTGCTCCAAAGAACCACCCTCTTCTTCTATTTCTCTACCTATTTCCTGAACGAGTTGATCTACGTCAGCCTCTCTTCCGGTTGTGTTAAGTGCAATGACACCTTCGTAATTTCTTTTCATTTTTCGCTTATTATTGGGGGATATGGACTAATTGTCGTTTTTTGGTAGGCTTTTTTGCTGGGTTGACTTATTTTTCGACGCTTTAGGTGAAGCATTAAATTTCGTCATCGCAGCAGAAATGCCCTTTTCGGCAATGTAACCGATAGCTAATACCGCTTCTTTTATGGATTTTTCAAGTTCTGATCGCTCATCTTGGCAAAATTTTCCCAAAACATGCCCAATTCCTTCATTAAAACCCCTTCCGATACCTAATCTCAATCGGGAAAATCTTTGAGTACCAAGGTGCGAAATGATCGATCTGACTCCGTTATGACCTCCTGCAGATCCTTCAGCACGAATTCTTAAGCGTCCAAGGTCCAAATCCATGTCATCATAAATAACAAGAACTTCATGAGGTTCAATTTTATGAAAAGCGGCAATTTTACCAACGGCTTGTCCACTCTCATTCATATAGGTCAATGGCTTTACAAGAATATAGTTTTCACATTTAACCCAGCCTGCTTTCCTTTTTTTGTCATCATGGAATGATGCTGACCATTCATTGGCCAATTGGTCAAGAACCATAAAACCAATATTGTGTCTAGTATCCTGATATTTCTTTCCTGGATTACCCAAGCCGACAATCAACTTTGGCAGCGAGTCCTCAGCCACCGATTTCATTAATTAACTTTTTAAAGATGAAAATTATCCCTCAGAAGAATCTTCAGATTTTTCACCATCTTCTGCGCCCTCTTGTTCCGTATCTTCTGCCTCATCTTCTCCACCTTCAGACAGAGAAGCACGGGTCTCGTTTACAATGGCGATAAGAACGTCATCTTCGAGGCTCGCACTGACTCCCACAGGAAATTCGGCAGAGCCAATGGATAAACTATCACCAATTCCAAGATCAGTAACATCAAATTGGAGGGTTTCAGGTAAATCTTTTGGCAAACAATGAACTTCGATATCGTGTAATAATGTATCCAATACACCACCCTGTTTAATACCGATAGGATCACCTGTAAGTTCAATAGGTACTCTAGCATGAATTTCGCTGTCTTCCTGAACGGCATTGAAATCAACATGGAGAATGTCACCAGAAATCTTATGGTGCTGAATATCTTGAATTAAAGCCAACTTGTTTGCTTCTTTAGCTCCTTCGATCTGTAGATTCACAAGTATCTGCTGACTGGCACTATTTCTTAAGATATC
>MDTB01076145.1_pt1 | contig 16322 bp, 20 predicted proteins | sample 811161 | NCBI WGS metagenome assembly MDTB01 (sample SAMN05326650, study PRJNA326480) | marine metagenome | isolation source: seawater | place: Mediterranean Sea | collected 2009 | reverse complement strand
TTATTCAACTAGACTTTTAATTTTTTTGACAAAGTTTTAGTTTAAAATATAAACAAATTATGAGTGGTTTAATCAAAATATCTCCTTCTATTTTATCTGCTGATTTTAGTAAATTAGGTAATGAAGTAATTTCGTTAGAGAAAGCTGGTGCAGATTATATTCATATTGATGTAATGGATGGGCATTTTGTTCCCAACTTGACTATTGGGCCAGAAGTTATAAAAAAATTAAGGCCACTCACAAAAAAAGTCTTCGATGTTCATTTGATGATATCACCAGTAGATAACTTTATTAAAGAATTTGCTGATGCTGGAGCAGATATTATTACTTTTCATCCAGAAGCAACTCCAAGTGTCTCAAAAACAATAAAATTAATAAGAGATCAAAAGAAAAAAGTTGGTATTTCTTTAAAACCAAAATCAGAAATCGGCTTAATAGAGGATTATATAGATCAAATAGACTTAGTTTTAATTATGAGTGTAGAGCCTGGTTTCGGAGGACAAAAATTCATACCTGATGTTTTAAATAAAACTAAAGCTGTTAGAAATTTAATAAGCAAAAAAAAACTAAACGTTGATGTTGAAATAGATGGTGGAATTAATTTTGAAAATTGTTCTAAAGTGAAAGATGCGGGGGCAAATATACTAGTTTCAGGGTCTACTATTTTTAAAGAAAATAAGGGAGACCTCAAAAAAAATATAGAGATACTTAGAAATAGTTGATAAATGTTTGGCCTGAGAAGTGTCTACCTTTTTTTAATTGCGTGCCAAGTAACGTTAATCAAATTTTTTAAAGAAATATATTTTTCATCAAAAAACTACAATAAATCTTTAGAAACTAAAACACCTCAACAAATCTATTATAATCCAAATCCTTTTTTACTTTCGTTAATTACTACATACAATGGTCATCCATTTAAAGTTAGTGATATTAATCCAAATATTTTTTGGATCGAGGATAAAAAAAAAGATACTGAACAAATGCATAGTTTCTTTTGGCTAAGCCTTTTAGACAGAAAAACTGACCAATCTAAATTAAAAAAAATTATTTATATTTGGATGTTAAAAAATTCAAAATATAAGAAAAACATATGGCAAACTTCAACTTTAAGTGCAAGAATAATTAGCTGGATCCTAAATGTAGATATAATCCTAAATAATAGCAATTTTGAATTTAGAAAAAACTTTTTAAGCTGTATTATTAGTCAAACCAATCACTTAAAAAGAAATATAAGATTCGAGAATGATCTTACAAAAAAAATAGAAATTTTAACTGCCATTATTCTTACTGGGCTTGTATTTAAGGAGTATCAAGAAAACTTTGATATTGGTATTAAAGAACTAGAGTCATTAGTAAAGAATTTTTTTAATAATGATGGATTTCCCCTGTCAAGAAATCCTAATGACTTAATATTCTTTTCAAAATATTTAATATTTTGCAAAGAGGTAATTAAAGATAGTCAGAGATATGTACCTGAATTTTTAGAAGACATCATAAATAAAAATCTTAATTGTATTCATTACTTAAAAACACCAGATGAGCAATTACCTTTATTTAATGGAGCCTCTAATATTAAATTAAATCAGATTAAAAGGTATTTGGATGAATTTAAACCTAATAATAAAAATAACAACTTGGGTGGGTTGTATAGAATAAAACATAAAAATCATTTTTTGATAATTGATATTGATAAACCTCCTAAAAAAAAATTCTCTAAGTCGTATCAATCTGGACCTTTATCATTCGAGTACTATTTAGATGGAATTAAAATTATTACTAATTCAGGATATGGTGGTCATATTTCAAAAAAGGCAACGCTGATTAGCAGATTAACAGCATGTCAATCTACTTTAAATATTAATGATACATCTATTACTTCATTTGAAAAAAAGGGTGTAATTAACAAGGTTTTTGGCAACTCTATACAGAATACTTTTAAATCTTTTGAGTTCTTCTCCAAAGACGAAGATGGTCTTATAGGCTGTTCAGCTTCTAATAATGGTTATGAGAAAAAATTTGGTTGTATCCATAAAAGAGAAATTTATGTAAATAAAGAAAATAATTATCTTAAGGGGGTAGACCATATTTTTAAAGCAAAGGATGGATATCCCATAAAATATACTTTTAGATTTTATATAAATCCAGATTTAAGTGTAGTTAAAACAATGAGTGGTAATAGTGCTTTAATTCAGATTTCCAAAAATAAATCGCTTATCTTTACCATCATTGATGAAAATTTAGAGGTAGAAAAAAGTATATTTTTAGGCGGAAAAAAAATAATAGATAATGCTTGTATAACTGTTAGTGGTAATCTAGTTAATAAAAATAAAACCTTTAACTGGGAAATTAGAAAAAATATTTAGTCATGAATTTAAAAGTTAAAAATGCTTTAATATCTGTATCTAATAAAGAAAATTTATTACCACTGTTAAAAATTTTAAAAAAATTCAATATTAATATAATCAGCTCTGGAGGGACTTATACTTCAATAAAAAATTTGGGATATCAGTGCACAGAATTATCTGAGTACACCGGTTTTAAAGAAATGTTAGACGGAAGGGTTAAAACTCTTCACCCAAAAATACATGCGGGTATTCTTCATGATAGACAAAATAAAAAACACAAAACTGAAATGTTTAAACAAAAATTTCCTGCTATTGATCTTATTGTTGTAAATTTTTATCCTTTTCAGAAAATTGTTTTAAACTCAAAAAATGCTGATAAAATAGTTGAAAATATTGATATTGGTGGACCTACGATGGTTCGAGCTTCAGCAAAAAATTTTAAAAAACGTTACAATTATTACTAATAAAGATGATTATAAATTTTTAATAAAAGAATTAGAAAATTTTAAAGGAAAAACTTCTTTAAAATTTAGAGAATTGATGTCCTCAAAAGCATTTGGATTAACTGCATATTATGACGCAATGATAGCTAGTTGGTTCAATAAAAAACTCAAAATTGAATTTCCTGAGAGAAAAACAATATTTGGGAGAAAATTAAAAAAATTAAGGTACGGTGAAAATCCTCATCAAGAAGGTTCTCTATATATTAATGATTATAATGACAAACAGTTAGGATTTGAGCAAATACATGGTAGAGAACTTAGTTACAATAATTACAATGATATGTTTGCATCACTAGAGATTTTAAATTCATTAGAGAAAAATTCTGGAACAGTAATTGTTAAACATGCAAATCCTTGTGGTGTTTCTGAAAACAAAGTTCCGCTATTATCTTTTAAAAATGCTTACGCTTCGGATCCTATAAGTGCTTTTGGCGGTGTTATCGCTTGTAATTATAAGATTACTAAAAAAATAGCTTTAGAAATCGATAAAAATTTTTTAGAAGTTATTCTAGCCAAGGGATTTCAAAAAGATTCATTAAAAATACTTAAAAGAAAAAAAAATTTAAGAATTATTGATATTTCTGGTTTTAAACACAAAAAACTATCTTCTATCAAAACATTTGATGGATCTTTTTTATTACAGAGCAAAGATGATATTACAATAGATAAAAAAAAATTAAAATGCGTTACTAAATTAAAACCTAATAAAAAAGAAATAAATGAAATTAAATTTGCATTTAATGTTTGTAAGTACGTAAAATCAAATGCGATTGTGCTGTGCAATAATTCATCAACGATTGGAATTGGCGCTGGCCAACCAAGTAGATTAGATAGTTGTAAAATTGCTGTGCAAAAAGCAAAGCAATTTCAATCTTTAAAAATTAGAAATTCTGTTGCTGCGTCTGATGCTTTCTTTCCTTTTGCTGATGGAATTAATATTCTTATAAAAGCAGGTGTTAAAACTATAATTCAACCAGGTGGATCCATTAGAGATCAGGAAATTATCAACGCTGCAGATAAAGCTAAGATTAAGATGTTGTTCACAGGCATTAGACACTTTAAGCATTAACCTATTTTATCAACTTTAGCTGCCAAGATAAAATCGCTTTCTGCTAACCCTTTAATAGCGTGAGTAAAAATTTTTACATTACAATAACCCCAGCCAAAGGAAATGTCAGGGTGATGATTTTCTTCCTCCGCTACTTTCCCAACTTTATTAACGAAATTTTGGCTTTCTTCAAAATTATTAAATCTAAATTCTTTAACTAAATAATAACTTTTGTCATCATTACTTTTTACATCCCAGCCATCTACTTTTTTAAGATATTTATGTATTTCATTTTTATCAAACGGTGGAATATTGCCATCACAAGCTATACATTTTTTTTTAGATAGATCTTCCATAAGTCAATTAAATATTTTTTTTAATAGTTTATCTCTATTTTTACTGATCAGATAATAATTTCCAATAGTTTCATGAGCTTTGTCAAGTTTTTTAAGTAATATTAGGATTTCATTTACTGAATGTTTTTCACCGTCTTTGTTAAATATTTGATAATTTTGATATTCTAAAAAATCACTTAGATATTGATAATTAAACTTGTCATTATTAAAGATATATTTTGAAAACTCGATAATTATAAATGGTTTATATTTTTTAATAGCTGTTTTTGCACCTTCTAAAACATTAAAATCAGCCCCCTCGACATCAATTTTTAGTACTAATAATTTATTTTCTAAATTTTTACCTTCTAATATTCTATCAATTGAAATAGATTCTACTTCATTTTTTTCTTTTATATCAAATTTGTTGCTCACTAGAGAACTTTCCCAGTCTTTTTCACTCACATTAAATTGGATCTTTTTATTATCAATATCTGATACAGCTTTATTTAAAAATTTAATATTTCTAAAGTCGTTAATACTGAGATTTTTTTTAAATTCACTCAAAGTATTGCTTGATGCCTCAATGGCTATAATTTCATTTTCTTCTGATAAAGATGCAACAAAAAAAGAGTAAAACCCAAAATTACTTCCACAATCAATCAAATGTAACTTATAAAAATTATTTAGTTTTTTTAATATATTTATCTCAGATACATCAAAAAAATCACATTTTTGAATTAATGAATGAGAAGTTTTATTTCTTTTGTTATCTGCGTATAAATTTAAACTATGTATTTTTATTTTTAACGGTCGATTAAAAAATAACCTAGAAAATCTATAAAAAAGGTAATAAAGAATTTTTCCCTTAAATTTTCTGATATCTTTATTATCAATATACTTCTGGAATAAATTTGTTATCAAATTATGATTTTTCACGACTTTTGGAGCGGGCAAAGGGGCTCGAACCCTCGACCTTCTCGTTGGCAACGAGACGCTCTACCACTGAGCTATGCCCGCAATAAAGACGAGTATAGTATAGGCAACAACTAGTGGTCAACCATTATAAAATGCCGCTACCAGTAAATTGATTTTTTTTATATACTGTGATCATGAAAAAATTTCCCTCTTCCATACCAGTATTTCCTTTGAGCGGGGTTATTTATTTTCCTAAAACAAATTTACCTTTAAACATATTTGAGCAAAGGTATTTGGATTTGGTAAAGGACGCTTACAATAAAGATAAATTTATGGGGATGGTTCAACCCAAAAAAGAGGGTAAGAGCGTTTATCAAATAGGCTGTTTAGGAAAAATAAACAATTATCAAATGAGTAAGGACGGAAGAATATTAATAAACCTTACAGGTGTTTCTAGGTTCAAAATATTAGAGGAAATTTCAAACGATAAATTATATCGTGAATTTAAAGTTGATTACAAAGACTTTGATGGGGATACTGAAGATATTAAAAATGAAATAGATATAAAATCATTATTATTAAATACAAAAGATTTTTTTAAAAGATACGGTTTATTGTTAAATTGGCAAGAATTTGAGAAACTAAGCCAATCTCAAATAATTAATACCTTAGCCATGATTGCGCCTATAACTAATGAAGAAAAACAAAAACTTCTCGAGTCAGTTTCCTTAGCAGAAATTGTTAAAACATTAGAAAATATAATTAAGTTTTATTTATACGAAGCAAATTTTAATAATCAGACTATACAATAATTATAAATTTAGTTAGAAGACTTGTTCATAGACTCAAAGAAATCCGAATTGTTCTTCGTATTTTTTAATTTTGAAATTAAAAACTCTATTCCATCCATTGTGCCCATTGGGCTAATTATTCTTCTTAAAACATTCATTTTAGAAAGATCGTCTCTTTCAAACAGCAATTCTTCTCTTCTCGTGCCCGATCTTGTTATATCAAGTGCAGGGTATATTCTCTTATCTGCAACTTTTCTATCAAGAATTAATTCCGAGTTTCCTGTTCCTTTGAACTCTTCAAATATCACTTCATCCATTCTGCTTCCTGTATCAATCAATGCCGTAGAGATAATAGTTAATGAGCCGCCTTCTTCAACATTACGTGCGGCTCCAAAGAATCTTTTTGGTCTTTGAAGTGCGTTTGCGTCTACACCTCCTGTCAAAACTTTTCCTGAGCTAGGTATAACCGCATTATAAGCTCTTCCTAGTCTCGTAATTGAGTCCAACAAGATTACTACATCTTTTTTATGCTCTACTAATCTTTTGGCTTTTTCAATTACCATCTCTGCCACTGCAACGTGTCTTGAAGCGGGCTCATCAAATGTTGACGCAACAACTTCACCTTTCACAGATCTTTGCATGTCGGTTACCTCTTCTGGCCTCTCATCAATTAAAAGTACCATTAAATAACATTCAGGGTGATTTGCTGTTATTGATTGTGCTATGTTTTGAAGAATAATAGTTTTGCCGGCTCTTGGAGGTGAAACAATTAATGATCTTTGACCTTTACCAATCGGGCTAACTAAGTCTATTAGTCTTGCAGTGTTATCAGGTTTTTTTTCAACTTTTGTATTTTCTATTTCTAATTTTATTCTCTCATTTGGATAAAGGGGGGTTAAGTTATCAAAAGCAATTTTATTTTTTCCTTTTTCTGGTTCATCAAAGTTAATTTTGTTAACCTTTAATAGTGCGAAATATCTCTCTGCGTCTTTGGGTCCTCGAATTTCTCCCTCAACTGAATCCCCTGTTCTTAAACCAAATCTTCTAATTTGACTCGGGCTTACATATATATCATCCGGTCCTGGAAGATAGTTTGACTCTATGGCTCTTAAAAATCCAAAACCATCTTGTAAAACTTCAAGAACACCCGTAGCGGTAATTTGCTCATTTTTTTCGGCTAGTTTTTTTAAAATTGCAAAAAGAATTTCTTGCTTTCTGAGTGTGCTAGGATTTTCGATGCCAAGTTGCTCAGCTTCAATGATAAGTTCAGCAGGGTTCTTTTTTTTTAATTCTTGTAAATTCATGAAATTGAAATGTTTAGTAGGAAAGTATTAAAAATATATGACTTTTTTAAAAAAATTCAAGGACTTTTATAAAGGCTTATAAATCACAATAAATACTACTACAATAAGTATTATTGTAGGTACTTCATTGATAATTCTGAAGTATTTTGAGGATTTACTATTGTTGTCTAAAGCAAACTCCTCAAGATATTTTCCAAGTAGAAAATGGTAAATTGTTAAAATTATAACCAAAATAGTTTTGATTTGCATCCAAAGTTCTAAAAAAATACTAAATCCAAGATTGTGTATTAATAAAAAACCAAATAGCCACGATAACAACATGGCCGGCATCATAATATAGTTATAAAGTTTTCTTTCCATAGTTTTAAAAACAGTTTTTTGTGAGTCGTGTGATGCCTCAGAGTGATACACAAATATACGCGGCAAATACAATAATCCGGCCATCCACGATATGATTGCTATTAAATGAAGAGACTTAAATAGAAGGTAAGAGTTCATTTTAAATATATTTTTTTACCAACTTTTCAAATAAATTAATATGATCTGGATTATCGTTCAGGCATGGTATTAAATCAAAATTTTTACCACCATTTTCCAAGAAGCTTTCTCTTCCCTGAATATCAATTTCCTCTAAAGTTTCTACACAATCTGAGGCAAATCCTGGACAAATTATTAATAAATTTTTTATTCCTTTGCTTGGTAAGCTTTCTAAGGTTTTGTCAGTGTACGGTGTTAACCATTCTTGAGGCCCGAACCTCGATTGAAAAGTTGTTTGAATTTCTATGCTATTAAAGTTTTCTCTCATTAGTCTTGTGGTTTTATGACAATAACAGTGATAGGGATCCCCTTTGTCAAAATATTTTTTTGGAATTCCATGGTACGAGGAAATAATTAAATCGGGTTTCCAGTTTATTTTTTCTAACTTATTTTTAATACTATTTGTTAATGCGTCTATATATATTGGTTCACTTTCATAATGAGGTATTATCTGCAAACTTGGCTGCCATCTCATATTCATTAATGATCTGTAAACTTCGTCACAAACTGTCGCTGTTGTAGCTGAAGCATATTGTGGATATAAAGGAAGAATAATTATATTTTCACATCCGGAGTCTTTAAGTAAATTTAGTTTTGATTTTATACTTGGAGTTCCATATCTCATCGCAAAATCAACTATTATTTTTTCGTTCCCAATTTTGCTATTTAATTTCTTGGCCTGATTTCTTGTAAAGTACAACAGAGGAGACTCGTTGGTTTCTTTACGCCATATTTTTTTATATGCATGTGCAGTTTTGGAGGGTCTAAATGTAAGTATGAATAAGTTAAGAATAATCTGCCATAAAATAGGGTTCACTTCTATTACCCTCCTGTCAGACAAAAATTCTTTTAGGTATTTTCTAATATCCCACCAGCTTGTTGAATTTGGAGTTCCTAAATTTACTAGTAGAACTCCTGTTTTGCCATATTTTATTTCTGGATGATCTTTTTGCATTATCAATATTCTCTATAAAATTTTATCAAACTTTCAACCTTATCCGGATTTGTCTCTGGGAGCATACCATGTCCAAGATTAAAAATATAAGGCAATCCTTTAAATGCGTCTAAATATTTTTTAGCATGATTTCTTATTTCGTTTTCAGATAATAATAGAACTTTAGGATCTAGACCTCCTTGTATTACTGTATCTTTAAGATTTTTCTGGGCCCATAGAGGATCGATACTGTAGTCTATATTAATACCATCTGGTTTAACTAAATTATTAAAGTCCCTGTAATTTTGTTTAATTCCTCTTGGAAAACAAATTACAGGTATTTGCCGTTTTTTACAAAATTCTACAATTTTTAAATTTGGTATATAACAGTAATTGTTAAGGTTATCTTCAGGTATTAAACCAGCCCAAGAGTCAAAAATTTGAACTAAATCAGCTCCAGCTTTTATTTGATTTTCGATATGTAAACAAAGATAACTATTTAACTTATCTAAGATTACATTAACTTCGTCCTCTCTTTCTTTAATTATCTTTAAATCAATTTCATGTTTGTTCTGTTTGGCTCCAATCATATATACTAGCAATGTCCAAGGGGCCCCAATAAAAGAAATTAAAGATTTTTTCTTGTTTAGTTTTTTTCTCGTTATTTTTATTGCTTTGTAGATTGGATCAAGTTTTTTAACGAATTCAGTAGTATTAATTTTTGAAAATTTTTCAATATCAAATTTGCCTAATTTAGGACCATAATCTTTTAAAAATGCTACTTTTTGATCAAGTGCATATGGAACCATCAGTATATCTGAAAAGATAATAGCAGAATCTAGGTTAAATCTTTTTATAGGTTGTAAAGTAATTTCAGAACTTAATTCACTATTTAAACAAAGATTGATAAAATTTTGATTTTGTGACCTAATTTTTCTAAATTCAGGTAAATATCTACCTGCTTGTCTCATAAACCAAACTGATTTACAATTTTTTTTATTTATCAAAATTTCTTTAATGCTACTCATTAAATAATTAAATTTTTAAGTATATTTACTGTCCTAGGTCCTGTTAATTACTTATATAACGATTTGTACATTTTTTATACATTGGATAGTTTATAAGTAACCTTGATTTAAGTGATTTTAAGAGTTTTATTAGCTTTATAAACATCTAAAAAATCATATTATTAACAACCAATAAAATGTTTAAATGGTGTTGATCAATGTTAGTTATTTTTTCTAATTGGTTTTTTGAGTGGAGAAGTTTGACTAATTGATATTTTATAAACAAAGTTATGAACGAAAAATACAATGTATATCTTGTGTCTGACTCTACTGGTGAGACTTTAGATAGAATATTTTTGTCTCTTAAATCACAATTTTCAAATTTTGAATATGAAAAGAAAGAGTTCGCTTTCATAAGAACGGAACACCAAATTAATAAAATTATCAAAGAGTGCGATAAGATAGAAAATGCTATAATTTTATATACAATTGTAGAAACAAAATTAGCCAAGTATCTTGCTAATCAAAGTGAAAAATTTTCAGTACCATGCTTTGGCGTGTTAGGAAATTTAATTTTGAGTTTTTCTAAGCTTCTCAATCAGAAAGCTATACACAAACCTAGCGCCCAACACGTTCTAGATGCTGATTATTATAAAAGAATTGAAGCTATCCAATTCACCATGTCACATGACGATGGGAAAAAAGTAGACGATATAAATAATGCAGATGTAATTTTATTAGGCGTAAGCAGAACAAGCAAAACCCCAACTTCTATTTATTTAGCCAACAGAGGGCTTAAAACAGTAAATATACCTTTAGTTTTAGATCAAAAAATTCCTGAAGATTTAAAGACAAATAATACATCTTGCATTATTGGTCTGATAGCTGATCCAGAGAGACTATGTGACATAAGAAGAAATAGAGTCGCAATAATGAAAGAGCAAAGACTTAAAGATTATACTGATTTAGATGCAATTAAAAAAGAAGTAGAAGATTCAAAAAAAATCTTTAAAAAGTATAATTGGCCGATAATCGATGTAACCAGAAGGTCCGTTGAAGAAACAGCTGCCTCAATTTTAAAGATAATTGACATAAAAAAAAATAAATGAAAATAATTTTAGCTTCCAAAAGTGGTGTAAGAAAAAAAATTTTAGACAAATATAAAATTAATAATGAGGTTATGGTTTCAAATATAGACGAGGATGAAGTCAAAACTTCTCTTCTTGCAGAAGGGGCAGATCCTTTAGCCGTCTCTAAAAATCTTGCTGAAATAAAGTCTTTGAAAGTCAGTAATAAAAACCCTGACCGTATAGTATTAGGTGCTGATAGCGTTGTATCGCTTAACAATGAATTAATTAATAAGCCTAAGTCGAGAGAAGAAGCTTTTTCAATTTTAAAAAAACTAAATAATTCAATTCATTATTTAATTAGTTCTGTATGCATTTCCAAAAATGGCTCTATGATATGGAATCACTCTGAATCTTCAGAATTAAAAATGAAGAATTTAAGTGATGATATGTTAGCTAAATATTTAAAGAAAATAAAAACAGAAACGTTGCTAGCTTATGGAGTGTATCAAATCGAAGCAGATGGTTTAGAACTATTTGAATATGTTAAAGGTGACACGGACTCAATTATGGGTTTACCTGTAAAAGAAATTATCAACTACATTAATAACTTAAAAAAATGAAAAAAAAATTTGGAATTATAGGAAATCCCATAAAACATTCTCTATCACCGATATTGCACAAGTATTGGTTTGAAAAATATGGTTTAAATGCAAGCTATACAACGATAGAAGCAGAGGATAAAGATCTGACAGATATTATCCAAAAAATAAGAAATAACGAATTAGCTGGTATTAATGTTACTTTGCCATTCAAGCAGAAAATCGTTAATCAAATGGATAAAATAATCAATGATGCTGAACTGACCGGATCCGTTAATACCATTTTGCTTGATAATGATAAAATCATCGGAGAAAATACCGATGTATTTGGACTTCAAGCGGCCTATTTAAAAGAAATTGATAGTGGTTCAAAAAAGGCTTTAGTTATAGGCGCTGGCGGAGTATCCCCTTCAGTAATCTTATCTCTTAAAAAATCAGGTATAAAACAAATAACGATAACAAACCGAACAAAAGAAAAATGTATATTTTTAAAAAAAAAGTTTCCATACTTGAGTATTTTATCGTGGGATAATTTAAAGGATGTAATAAAAAACTTTGATATAATAATAAATGCCACAAGTTTGGGGTTAATAGATGGTGATGATTTTAATTTTAATTTTTCTAGCACGAAAAAAGATGTTGTTTATATAGATACAATTTATAATCCATTAGAAACAAAAACATATAAATTTCTAAAGGAAGAAGGAAGGAAAGTTTTTAACGGTCTCGATATGTTTATTTATCAAGGTCAAAAATCGTTCTATTTATGGAATAAAATCAACCCAGAGATTGATAATGGTGTAATAGAGTTGTTAAATTCAAAACTTAAATGATTAAGATAGGCATCACAGGCTCCCTCGCATCAGGCAAAACAACCGCAAGTAAATTTCTTTCCTTTAAAAGAGGACCGTTATTTAGTGCCGATGACGTTGTAAAAAAATTATACAAAGATAAAAATTTTAAAAGATTAATAAGCAAAAAATTCAAAATAGAAAATGATAGTAAAATAAAATTATCTTTAAAAAAATTAATTTTAAATAATAGATTTCAACTTAAAAAATTAGAACAAATAATACACCCTTTAGTTAGAAAAAAAATGAGAAAATTTACTGTCCAGAACAAAAATAAAAAACTTCTTTTCTATGAAATACCATTGCTAATCGAGAGTAAATTAACAAAATTTTTTGATATTATAATATTTATTAAATGCAATAAAAGGATAAGATTTAAAAGATTTAAATCAAAAGGCGGTGACAAAAAAATATTTTCTTTTTTAAGCAAAAAACAAACAGGTGATCATAAAAAAACTAAACTTTGTCATCATGTAGTTGTTAATGAAAAGAAAATTAATATTCTCAAAAAGAAACTATTATCTATAATATCTAAATATGAATGAAATTTTTCTAGACACTGAAACTACCGGCTTATCTTTCAATGAAGGTCACAAAATAGTTGAAATTGCTTGCATTGAAACAAAAGACTTAATTCCAACAGGAAGAGTATTTCATAAGTTAATAAACCCGAAAAGAAACGTCCCAAATGATGCATTTAAAGTACATGGGTTTTCTGAAGAATTTTTAAAAGAAAAAGAAACTTTTGATAAAATTGCAGACGAATTTTTAGATTTTATAAAAGATAAAAAAATAATTATTCATAATGCACCATTCGATATAAGCTTTTTAGACGGTGAATTGGGTTTAGTAAAAAAAGAAAAAATTAATAAAAAATTAATAATAGACTCTTTAACTGTAGCTAGAAACAAGTTTCCAGGAACATCAAATTCATTAGATGCATTATGTAAGAAATTTAACATAGATCTTTCGCGGAGAACCAAACACAATGCTCTTTTAGATTGTGAATTATTAAGAGAAGTTTACATTAATCTGCTTGATGCAAAAGAACCAAAGTTCAACCTTTCAAATAATATTGTTGAGCAAAGCACAAATAAATCGAAAGATTATAGTAAAACAATTGTTAAAATTTCAGATGATGAGATCGAAAGACACAAGGCATTTTTAAAAAATGAATTAAAAAAAAATTTTTACTGAATTTTTCTCATTTTGTATAATTTTTCAAAATCTACTACCTCATTAATTTTTACATCTTTAAAACCAGAATTCTCAAATAAAAAAACAAAAATTTGTCTTAATTCAGGATAAATTTCACTGGGTACATTGATAAGTATTATCTTTTCCATATCTTTTTTTTCAATTTTTTCGTTTTCCAATTCAACAATACTTGAATAAACAATTTTAGTATGTATTTTTTCGAAATCATTTTTTGTTGGAGTTAGACTTAAGCTAGTTAAAACTTCAATTATATTTTGTTTAACTTGAGAACTCTTGATATCAATATTTATTTTGTAATTAGAGATATTTTTCGATAGAAGAAAAAATGTTTTTGGACTCGGAATATTAAAATTTAAATCTTTAATATATTTACCAATAATTTTATAACTCATCTTTTTTGTGATCTACTATTTCTCCATCAATTGTTTTATTTTGACTGTTTTCCTCCGGCTCTGACTTTTTCTTTATTGCTAAATTAAATATAATTTTTCTTGTAAAAGGAATTAATAAGAAAAAACCAATTATATCTGTGAAAAAACCAGGAATTATGAGAAGAAGTGCTGCTATTGCTAAAGATGCGCCTGACATGATTTCGTAAAAGGGCATTTTATTTTGATATAAATTAATCATACCAGTTCTTAAAGTTTGAATTCCTTGTAATTTCGCGAAGTAGACGCCGACTATGGCTGTTAAAAAAATAAGCGCAACCGTATTTAGAGCTCCTAGGTGTCCCCCAATTTTGATAAAAAGGAATATTTCTAGAGCTGGAAGACCAATAAATAATAAAAAAAATGGGTTCATTTGTCTGATACAAAAATATATGATTAATGTATATTTATCAAATTATGAGTAACAGTTTTGGATATATAGATATAATTTTATTAGGAATGATAGCGGGTTTTATAATCTTGCGACTAAGAAGCATACTGGGCAGAAAAACAGGCCATGAGTCAAAGATCTATCCCAGCTTTACTGATGAAAAATTTAACATACAAAAAAATGAAGTTAAACCAGTTAAACAAAACCTAGAGATTTTGGAAGGTAAAGACAAAAAAGATTTTCTAAAAGGAGCGGAGATTGCTTACGAGACCATTCTTACTGCTTTTGCTAGTGGCGATACTAAAAAATTTAAAGGACTTCTAACAGCAACTATGAGTAATAATTTTAAGGGTGCTATTGACACTAGAAACACAGAAAATCTAAAATCAGAGTTTACATTTATAGGCATTAAAGACTCTTCCGTAGAAAAATATGAAAAAGTTAAAGATGACTTATTTGCAACAGTAAAGTTTGTTGCAGAAGTAATTTCTGTGAAAAGAGACAAAGATAATAAAATCGTCGAAGGAAGTCCTGATAAAATTAAATTTGTTACTGATGTGTGGAAATTTACCAAAAATATTAAAAATTCAAGTCCTAACTGGTATCTAGCTGAAATTGTCAGTCAGTGATTAAGAAAAAAGATCTTTCAAAAGAAGATATTGAAATTTGGGAAAAGTATACCAAAAATCCATCCGACGTATTTGATAAGGAAAGAAATAATAAAATTTATAACAGAAAAGAAAGATTTAAATTTGATCTTCACGGCTTTACTCTAGATGAAGCTAATAAAAAAGTAAGAGAAATAATCATTTCTTGCTCTAATAAAAAGTATAAAGAAATTTTGTTAATAACTGGCAAAGGTTTGCACTCAACATCCGGAGATAACGCTTATGTTTCTAATAATTTAAGTAAACTTAAACACTCTGTTCCTGAATTTATTAATACTGATAATGAGTTAAAAAATTATATTACCTCAGTCACAGAGGCCAATTACAAAGATGGTGGAGAAGGAGCTATTCTTGTAAGACTTAAAAATTTATAGAATAAATTTAGAAAGATCAGTATCCTTTACTAAATTTCCTAAGTTGTCCTGTACGTATTTTTGGTTAACAGTAATTGTTTCACCAGCTTTATCAGTTGCATTAAAACTAATGTCGTCTAGGACCTTTTCAATAATGGTGTGAAGTCTTCTCGCCCCAATATTTTCTACGGATGAATTTACTTCAGCTGAAATTTTAGCAAGCATGTCAATACCGTCATCTGTAAACTCCAAGTTTACTTTTTCTGTTTTAAGAAGCTCCTTATATTGCTTAATTAAACTGTTATCTGGTTCTTTAAGGATTCTTTTAAAATCGTCTTCTTTTAACGCGTCCAATTCAACCCTTATAGGCAGTCTACCTTGTAGTTCAGGCAATAGGTCCGACGGTTTTGCTAATTGAAACGCTCCAGAGGCAATAAATAAAATATGATCAGTTTTAATCGGACCGTGCTTAGTGCTTACAGTTGTTCCTTCTATAAGAGGTAATAAGTCTCTTTGAACACCTTCTCTAGAAACATCTCCACCGACTCTATCACTTCTTGCAGAAACTTTATCTATTTCATCTAAAAATACTATTCCATTTTCTTCAGTGGCTTTTTTTGCTTCAGTTATGATTTTGTCTTCCTCGATCATTTTATCTGATTCTTGTGCAACTAAAATGTCATGAGATTCTTTGACTGTCATTTTCTTCTTTTTGCCTTTTTTACCGCCCATTGATTTTCCAAAAATATCTCCAAGATTTACCATTCCAACGTTTCCACCAGGCATTCCAGGTATTTCAAAGTTTTGAAGAGGTGAAGAATTATTTTGCACCTCTATTTCGATTTCATTGTTATCTAAGTCACCGTTTCTTAATCTTTTTCTAAAACTTTCCCTTGTCGCTACACTTGCTTTATTGCCTACAAGTGCGTCTAATACTTTCTCCTCAGCTTTTAATTCTGCTTTCGCTTTAACTTCTTTTCTTTTTTTCTCTCTTTCCATAGCAATAGCTATCTCAATCAAAT
>MDTB01118835.1_pt1 | contig 16323 bp, 10 predicted proteins | sample 811161 | NCBI WGS metagenome assembly MDTB01 (sample SAMN05326650, study PRJNA326480) | marine metagenome | isolation source: seawater | place: Mediterranean Sea | collected 2009 | reverse complement strand
TTTTCTAATAAAATAGCTATACGAACCTCAAAGTTTGGGGGCTGTACGTCAACAGACAGACCAGACTGAAACCTAGAAAGTAACCTTGCTTGAAGACCCTTCATTTCTCCTGGAAATTTATCTGCAGTTAAAACAATTTGTTTCCCGCTTTGGTGTAAAACGTTAAAAGTATGAAAAAACTGTTCCTGTGTTTGTTCTTTCCCGCGAAAAAACTGAATATCGTCTATAAGTAAGATGTCAGCAGATCTATAGTTTTGGGCAAATTCTATGGTTTTATTTTTTCTTAAACTATTAACAAAATCTAAAGTAAACTGCTCACTGGTGATATTAACAATTTTAAGAGATGGGAATTTTTCTAAAGCACTGTTTCCAATTGCATGCATTAAATGAGTTTTGCCAAGCCCTACACCACCGTATATGATTAAAGGGTTAAAGTTATTTGCTCCTGGGTTTTTAGAAACAGACTCTGAGGCAGTTTTGGCAAATTCATTATTATCGCCAACAATAAACTTATCAAAAGTATATTTAGAGTTTAAGCTGTTGAACTTTTCATTTGTTTTTTTTGGCGGTACTTTTTCTATTGATTTGCTCTTAATAATTTCTGGTTGGCTTTTTTTAACAATAAAACGATATTTAATATCTGGGCCATAAATACGCTTTAAAACGCTATCTATATGGTCACTATAATGTGAATCTATCCATTCAAGAAAAAACTGACTTGGTACAGCCAAAACCATAAAAACACCACTAAAGGAGACTGGCTCAATGGGGTCAAACCATGCGTGTATCGCATGATTTGGTAGTACAGTCTTCAAGCTCTTATATACTTCTTTCCAAGCTTCATTTTTATCATATTTCATGTTATCCACAAGTTATCCACAGTTGTTTATATGTAAAAATTACGGTTACTATCTTTTTATTTCTATTTTTTTTTGTAAAAACCGCTCAAAAACTTTATGTGTTATACTTTTTGTGTTCAGCCAATCTCTTTTGTAATTTTTTATGCAAAACATAACAAGAAAAATGAAAAGAACATACCAACCAAGCAATAGAAAAAGACGCAACAAACATGGCTTTAGAAAAAGAATGTCATCTGTTGGCGGAAAAACAGTTTTAAAAAGGCGTCGAAAGAAAGGTCGAAAAAGACTCGCTCTTTAGTTTCCCTGTGATTTTTCTAAAGGCGCTAAATCGCGTACTTGTAACTTTATTGTCTTTTATAATTAAAAGTTATCAAGTGTCTATCTCACCTTTTTTAGGACAAAACTGCAGGTTCGAACCAAGCTGTTCTAACTACGCCTTAGCTTCCATCAAAAGAAACGGTGTTTTGGTTGGGCTGTTTTTATCTTTAAGAAGGATATTAAAGTGCAACCCGCTTCATCCGGGCGGACACGACCCAGTAAAATAAAATGGACAGAAACACACTAACTGCTTTTTTCTTAATTGCCCTTGTTTTGCTGTTTACGCCTAAGTACATGGAGCTGTTTGGTCCTCCGCTAGAGCCTGAAAACAATGACGATTCTTTAAGAGTCGTAAAACCTGAAACCAACCCCCAACAAAAAACAACGGCTGATAAAGCCGTGGCTGTCTTTACACAAAGCAATGATAAACCTACAAAACACCTAGAGTCCTTTACAAAAATAGAAACTCCACTATATACCGCCACCTTTTCAAACAAAGCAGGCGGAACAATTAAAGAGTTTCGATTCAACAACTATCTGACCTCTGATAGCCAACTAGTAAACATCATAAGCAACAACCCGACTGAAAACCTTGCAATAGACCTCAAAAATCTTGATGGTGAAAAAATTAACCTGGCTCAAAACTGGATAAAAACCCATGAACCAGGAAGAACGATAAGTAAAAACAATAACATTTTAGAATACAAACTTGAAGTGTTCGAAGGTCTTTTTATTAAAAAAACGCTTACTTTTAACCCAAGTAATTATACAATAAACATAAATCTAGACTTTGATGATATAAAAGACATGGTATACAGAGATGTTGGGTTTTCATGGAGCGGTGGCCTGTCTACAACCGAAAAAGATACCTCTGATGATAAAACTTATTTTAAAGCATATATTTATCAAGGAGAAGAACTAGAAGAACTAAAAACAAAGCTGGGAAAACAAGACAAAAAAAGCTTTAATGGAACAACAAACTGGGGAGCAATTCGAACTAAATACTTTGTGTCTTGCCTAATACCAGAGGACCCAAACAACGTGAGATCTGCCCACCTATCTGGTTCAAACACAAACACAGAACAATATGATATGTCTTTCACGTTTGACTGCTACAAAAATTCAAATTTTATATTATACATAGGGCCATTAGAATACGAAAAAATAAAAAATCTAAATGTTGGCCTAGAGGCGATAATGGATTTTGGCTGGTCATTTATAAGGCCTGTCTCAAAAGCTGTTTTGTTTTCACTAAAACGAATGCACGACTACATTCCTAATTATGGGGTTGTGCTTATTGTTTTTTCTTTTTTAGTTAAAATTCTAGTATTTCCTTTAACAAAAAAAAGTTACCAGTCAACATCAGCAATGCAACAAATCCAACCACAAGTTAATGCCCTTCGAGATAAATATAAAAATGATCCTCAGAAAATGAACCAAGCAACTATGAAACTATATAAAGAAAAAGGTGTGAATCCGCTTGGTGGCTGCCTTCCAATGGTTCTTCAAATGCCTCTGCTTTTTGCGCTTTTTGTTGTGTTTAGAACAACTATAGAGTTAAGAAGTGAACCTTTTGTTTGGTGGATAAAAGATCTGTCTGCCCCAGATAAAATTATAGACCTACCTTTTACAATACCTTTATATGGATCACATATTGCTTTTTTACCAATTTTAATGGTTATTTCAACATTTATCCAACAAAGAATGATGAGCGGAAACAACCAACAACCTCAACAAAAAATGATGCAATACTTTATGACAGGATTCTTTTTTCTGATTTTCAACAATTTTCCTTCTGGATTAAATCTTTATTATACTTTGTTTAACGTACTAACGATAGCACAGCAAAAACTTATGCCCGCAAAGCCAAAAACTTAATAGTGAGGTCGCATTGGAAGACACCATCGTATCACAAGCAACACCTATTGGTTTTTCAGCAATTGCGTTAATAAGAATTAGTGGGGAAAAAGCATTAAGTTTCTCAAAAAAATTATCAAACAATAAAACCAACCTAAAGCATTTAAAACCAACAAAACTTCCAATATATATTAATAATAAAAGGATTGATGAAGTTATTTTTACAGCTTTTTTTGCTCCAAAATCATATACAGGAGAAGACATTTTGGAAATTTCTTGTCATGGAAACCCTAACATCACTGAATCAATTATTAATGAAATAATTTCTTTTGGGGGAAGGTTAGCACACCCAGGAGAATATACTAAACGTGCTTTTTTAAATGGAAAACTAGACCTTCTACAGGCTGAGTCGGTTGGACTTTTAATAAAATCAAAATCTATAGAAGCGGCAGAAAGACAAACTAAAAACCTTTTAGGGGGAATAACAAAAAAGATAACCGATGTTAAAAAACACCTACTCTTTTGTCTTTCAACGTTAGAATTTGAATTTGATGTTTCCGAAGAAGAATACCTTACAAGTGAAACCATTGATAATATTAAAAAAACACTAAAGCTTTGTAAAGCGAAAACAAATAGACTAAAAGACTCTTTTATAGAAGGCCAAGCATATAACAAAGGATTAAAAATTTCAGTAGTTGGAAAACCAAACGTGGGAAAATCAACGCTTGTTAATAAAATAATTAATGTTGACAAAAGCATAACTAGCAATACTCCAGGAACTACAAGAGACCTAGTCACAACAGATACCACCCTAAGTGGAATACCCGTGACGTTAATTGATACAGCGGGAATACACAACACTAAAGACAAAATTGAAAGAGAAGGAATAAAAAGATCAATGCGAGAAATTAAAAACTCCGACATAGTGATTTCTGTTTTTACGCACAAAGATCAAGTTGTTGATATTAAAGGACTTAAAAGCCAAATTTTCGTTTACAACAAAGAAGATTTACAAGTTTACAACGGAACAAAAAAAATTGTTTCTGTGTCCGCTACAAAAGGGTCTGGTCTTGAAACCCTTAAAAAAAACCTCAAAGAAAAAATAAACCTTTTAAAAACAAACACCAACGAACCGCTACTAACAACAATTAGGCAAAAAAGAGCTATAAGCAAATTAAACCACTACATAACACTATCTCTGGACCATTTTAAAAAGAAACCGCTAGAACTTGAGATTGTAGCGCTTGAACTTCGAACTGCAATTTCAAAAATTGATCTATTTACTGGAAAAACAACAACTAACGACATACTAGAAAAAGTTTTTTCTGACTTTTGCGTAGGAAAGTGAATCAAATTGGCAAACGAAAATTTTGATATAGTAGTTGTCGGCGGTGGCCATGCGGGTTTAGAAGCGGCTTTGATTTCTAGTTTTTTAGGATGCAAGACAGCCATAATAACAATGGACCCACAAGCAATAGCAAGAATGTCTTGCAACCCCGCAATTGGAGGCTTAGCAAAAGGGCAAATAGTAAGAGAGATTGATGTGTTGGGTGGGGTTATGGGGAAAATCGCAGACCACTCTGGTCTACAGTTTAAAACATTAAACAAAAAAAAAGGTCGGGCCGTTTGGTCTCCAAGGGCCCAAATAGATAAAAGGATTTATGAAAAGACCGCCTTACAAAAACTATTAAAATCGCCAGTTTCAATTATCAAGGGCGAGGCAACCTCAATACAAATAAAAAAGTATAAAATTAAAGGGTTTAAATTAAGATCTGGAGAAACTATAAAATGTTCGGCGGGCATTGTTACCGCAGGAACTTTTTTATCTGGAATGATTCATATTGGAGAAAGAAAAATATTAGCAGGTAGAATGGGAGAAGAGCGATCAGAGGGACTAACCGAATCCCTATCTTCTTACGGGTTTAGAACAGGAAGGTTGAAAACTGGAACACCCCCAAGGGTATTAAGGGCTAGCGTTCTATGGAAAAAAACCACCGAATCTTTTGGCGATAAAGATCCAATGCCTTTCTCATATTCAACAACGGATTTTACCCCGCCAAACGAACCCTGCCATACGATTAACACAAACGAAGAAACACATAACATAATTAAAAAAAACCTAAACCTTTCGCCAATGTTTTCTGGAGACATTGGCGGAGTTGGACCCAGGTATTGTCCTTCGATTGAAGACAAGGTTTTTAAATTTGACAACAGGCCATCCCACTTAATACACCTTGAACCTGAATGGAAAAACTCTGATCAAATATACATCAATGGTTTTTCAACAAGCCTGCCAGAAGAAACACAAGCGACCGCGTTAAAAACAATACCGGGGTTAAATAAAGTAGAGCTATTAAGACCAGGTTATGCAATTGAATATGATTTTTTTCCTCCATCTCAATTAAAAGCATCGCTTGAAACAAAAGATGTTTCCGGTCTGTTTTTTGCTGGCCAAATGAATGGGACCTCTGGCTACGAAGAAGCCGCCGCACAAGGTCTAATATGCGGTATTAATGCGGTGAATAGAAACAAATGTCTTCAACCCCTTATTTTGCCTAGAAGTTCTTCTTATATCGGCGTTATGATTGATGACCTAATAACAAAAGACACACTAGAGCCATATAGAATGTTTACATCAAGGGCAGAATACAGGTTGATGTTAAGGTATTCTAACACCTTTGAGAGACTGTTGGTATATTCAAAAAAACACAAACTGCTTACCGATAAAAACCTGCAACTTTTTAAAAAAACAACAAACCTAAAAAACAAGTTAGAAAAAAAACTTAACACATCCATTGATAAAAACACACTCAAAAACAAAGAAAACATTAAACAAAAAACCCCCGCTAAAACCATATTGAAAAGACCATCTGTTTCTATTTTTGACATACTAAGACAAACAACAATTAAAACAAACTTGCCCCCTTGGCTAAAAAGAGATATTATGTATGACGTGGAGTCAGATATAAAATATGAGGGCTATATAAAAAGACACCTAAAAGAGATTCAACAAATAGAAAAAAACGAACAGTTTAAAATTCCAAAAACAGTAAATTTTAAAAAAATGTCAGGGTTGTCAAAAGAGGCGATTGAAAAACTTTCACTTCTTAGACCCGAGAACCTTGGTCAAGCTATGCGAATAGCCGGAATAACCCCAGCCGACATATCGGTTTTAAATATCTATTTAACAAAGTAATTGTTTCACGTGAAACATAAACAAAGCATGTTTTTCAAAGAAAAAAAGTTTTTTGGTTTTTTAAAAGAAAAAAACATAACAAGTCTTACAAAAGACTCTTTGATTGTTTTTTTATCTGAGTTTATTGGAGAGACAAACAAAAAACTTCTTTTAGAATTCCAAAACGAAAACGATGTTTTTGATTTTTACAACACAGCTAAAGAACATAGACCTGCTGTTTTTACATACTTTCCTTTAAAAGAAAAAGAAAACCGGGTTCCTGGTTTTGAGAAAGAAGATGATAGGTATCAAAAAGAAAGCTTGATAAGGTTATCAGAAAATAGTGGGGTTGTGTGCCTTGGAACAAAACAGTCCTTTAATAAAAAAAACATACCAAAAAACATCACCAACAACAAAAGGAGTTTTTCTTTTTCACTTGGGGACCCCTTAAACCAAGAAAACTTTATTGATTTTTTACTTTCTTTAGAATATAAAAAAACAGACATGGTTGAAAAACCTGGTTGTTTTTCTCAAAAGGGCGATATTGTTGATTTTTTCCAAAAGCACCATAAAAACCCAATTCGCGTGTCTTTTGAGTTTGATAAAGTTGACAACATTTGCTCTTTTGACCCCAGGTCACAACTCTCAATTCAAAAACTAAGTCGAGTTTTTATTCAAGGTTTTAAAAAAACACAAACCGTTGATAATATTAATCTTAAGGAAAACACACCTGCTGGTTTTTTGATAAAAGTTAGGGTAAAAAACAATTTATTTTCTTTAACTTTTAACAAAAAAAAACAAAAAAACAACCTGGGTTTTGAGACATATTTTTTTCCAAAAAAAACAACTAAAAACAGCCCTTTTGATATAAAAAAAACCTTAAAAGGTTTTAAAGATGTTTTTTTTATATCTCAGAAAAAGAGTGCCCCTAAGGCTTTAGAGGGTGCTCATTTTTCTTTGGTTTATGGTTCGGTTGAAAAAAGCTTTTTATCTAAAAAGCTGAATGTTTTTTTCCTTAGTGAAAATGATTTTTTAGGGACTTACTCGCAAAAAAGTCGGTGGGAACCAGATAGAAACACAGGCGTTTTTGATTTTTTAAAAGGGGGTTTCTCTCAATTAAAAAAAGGAGATCTTGTTGTTCATAAGTCTTTTGGTGTTGGTTCTTATCTTGGGCCAATTGAAAAAAAATCAACACTTGGGGTTGCGGAGGGTGTTGAAATTGAATATAAAAACAAAGCAAAAGTTTTTATCTCCATGGAAAATCTTGATTTAATTCATCGTTATGTAGGTACAGGGAAACAGCCAAGTCTTTCAACTCTTGGTTCCAAAAAATGGTCAGGTGAAATAAAAAAAACACGTTCTTCAGTCAAGGAGGTTGCTTACGAAATTTTTTCTCTTTATTCAAAGAAACTTCAAACAAGAAACTTTAGCTATGTCAAACAAAATGATTTAGACGGTGCGCTCTACAATTCTTTTTCCTTTATTGAAACACCAGATCAAAAAAAAGCTATTTTAGATGTTTATGGTGATCTGGATAAAAAAAAGCCAATGGATCGTCTGATTTGTGGTGATGTGGGTTTTGGGAAAACAGAGGTAGCAATTCGCGCTATTTTTAAGGCTTGTTTGTCAAGTAGGTCCTCTGTTCTGCTTTGCCCCACAACAATTCTTGCAGACCAACACTTTATAACATGCAATGAACGGCTTTCACCACTCGGTGTTCGTGTGTCCCTTTTGTCTCGTTTTAAGTCTAAAAACGAACAAAACAAAACAATTTCACAATTAAAAAAAGGTCAAATAGACGTCCTTATTGGGACTCACAGAGTTTTATCAAAAGATGTTTTTATTAAAAACTTAGGTCTTTTAATTATTGATGAAGAGCATCGCTTTGGTGTTGAACATAAAGAAAAAATCAGATCAATTAAAACCAATGTTGATGTTTTGACTTTAACCGCTACTCCAATCCCAAGAACCTTGCAACAGTCTTTAGTCGGCATAAGAGACCTTAGTACAATTAAAACGCCTCCACTATCAAGAAAACCAATTACTACTTTTGTTAAATATTTTGATTGGGATTTAATATTTAATCGAATAAAAAGAGAGTTAAACAGAAAGGGCCAAGTATATTTTTTAAACAATGATGTAAAATCAATACCCATAATAGTTAAAAAACTTAAAAAAAGGTTTAAAGATCAAGCCATAGAGGGTGCAAGTGGAAAAATGTCAAGCAAACACCTAGAGGCGGTTGTTTTGGCTTTTTTTGATGGGAAAATTGATATTTTAGTTTGCACAACAATAATAGAGTCTGGGTTAGATGTAACAAACGCAAACACCCTCATAATAAACAACGCACAAAACTTTGGTCTTGCACAATTATACCAAATTAGAGGTCGGGTTGGAAGGGGGGAGAAACAGGCAGAATGCCTGTTGTTAATTCCCCCAAAAAAGGAGCTAGAAAAAGCTTCTTTTAATAGGTTAAAAGCAATCGAAAAAAACACGGCACTTGGTAGTGGGTATAATATTTCACAAAAAGATTTAGAAATAAGGGGTTCTGGTAGTCTTTTTGGTTATAAACAAAGTGGCCACATTTCAACGGTTGGGTTTGAAATGTATTGCGACCTTTTAAAAGAAGAAGTAGACAATATTAAAAAGGGAGGGTTGAATAAAAAACCACCTTTGTTAATAGTTCGTGAAAAAGCAGAGCTAAGTTCTTCGTATATAAGAAAAGAACAAATAAGGATCGAATATTACTATCACCTTGCAAAAGCTAGTTCTGTTAAAGAGGTTAAGAAAATAGAAAGCAACCTAAAGGATGCATTTGGGCCCCTACCAAAAGAGGCTCTTCTTTTAATAAGTACTGTAAAAGTAAAATTAAAAATTCTAGATTCTTTAATAGTAAAAATAGAAGCGTCAAATGAAACCTTATCTTTGTTTTTAAAACACCAAAAACCAGATTTTGATATTGGTGCTTTTTTTAAAACCGTTAAAAACTTTAAGCACAAAAGATTAGTAAGTTATAAATATGAAAACAGTAAAGATTTTGATTTAATCGTAAGGTTTAAAACAAAACGTTTTTTCCCTTCTATGGATCTCTTGTTTTCTTTTGCGAAAATAATAAAATAACGCTTGGTTTAAATTTGACATTATATCGTTTAATTATCGTGGTTTTTCTGGTTTCCTGTGAAACCCAAAAACAACAAAAAGGCCCCGTCTTAGCTCGGGTTAACAATAAAACACTTACTTTAAATAACTTAGCTACTGAAAAAACCATCAATAAAAAATTTGTTCCTGGTCTTATTTCTGATTGGATAGACAACACAATTTTATTAAACAAAGCAAAAGAAAGAGGGTTTGATAAAGATAGTACACTTATAAAAAAAAGAGATGCTTTTTTTAAAAACCTTGTCATAACCTCTTTTTTACAACAGAACCTTGATAATAACATTGCAATATCAAAAGAAAATATTTTAGCTTATTATAAAGAAAACAAAACAAATTTTATCCGTAGTGCTGATGAGATTCTTATAGAACATTACTTAACAAAAAATATGTCTTTGTCAAAGACCGTTAAAGAAACACTTTTAACGAACGAAAACAAGAAAAACAAAACACTTGTCACTAATTATTTAATTGAATCAAAGATTGTTAAAAAAGATAGAGTTTCTCCCTTATTTAAACAAATATTCGATACCAAAAAATCTGTTGTGGGTCCAATAAAAACAAAAAAAGGTTATCACCTATTTAAAATTATTAAAAGATATGAAAAGGGATCCTTTTTGGGCCTTGATGCTGTATATGATGAAATATATCAACGTTTATACAAAAAAGAAGAGAGAAAAAAATCTCTCTTATACTTAGATAGTATTAAAAACCAATTCGAAATTTATATTAACCCTAAATATCAATAATTATGAAAACTTATATTTTTTTTATTTTTTTATCTTTTCTTTTTTCAAAAGAAAATCAAATAATTGATGGTGTTGCTGCAATAATAGAAGAGCATGTTGTTTTAAAAAGCGATTTAGCTCAAATGGTTAACATGTCATTAATTCAAAACAAAATTGATCCAGAAAAAGACAAAGAAAAGTTTTTGTCCTTACAGTCTTCTGTTTTACAATCAATGATAGATCAAAAAATTATACTTAAAAAAGCAGAGTTAGATTCTGTTGTTGTAGAAGAAAATGAAGTTAACTCTGCATTGGAGCAACAAATTGAAATGCTTATTGCTCAAGCTGGTAGTGAAAAAAACGCCGAAAAAATTCTTGGTCAAAGTTTAAAAGATTTTAAAAGGGAGTTTTGGTTTGATATGCAAGACAGGCTTGTTTCCGAAAGATATCAACAAAGTTTAATTAATTCTATAAAAGTAACACGCTCTGATGTTTTAAGTTTTTATAAAACCTACAAAGATAGTTTAACAACAATGCCGTTAACTGCAAAAATAAGACACTGTTTAATAAAAACAAAACCAAGTGAAAGTTCAAAACAAAATTCTTTTCTTTTTTTAAAAAAATTAAAAAAAGAATTAGAAAACGGAAGTGATTTTTCTGTTTTAGCAAGTGAACACTCTCATGACCCTGGATCAAAAAACAACGGTGGAAGTTTAGGTTGGGTTAAAAGAGGTCTTCTTGTTAAAAGTTTTGAAACTGTTGCTTTTACAGCTGATCTGAACAATATAATGGGACCAGTTGAAACAGATTTTGGTTATCATTTAATTGAAACTCTTGACAAAAAAGGTGATAAAGTTTTAGTTAGACATATTCTTAATATTCCAACTATAACAAAAGAAGACAATGAGTTTTATTTTAATTTTGCAAAGTCACTTCAAGAAGACTCAATTAAAACATTTGAAAGTTTTGCTTTTTATACTAAAAAATATTCACAAGATGAAAAGACAAAAGATGTAGGGGGAAATTTAGGTTGGATTGATCCAAACAATTTCTCAACACCTGAAATTGGACAAGCTATAAAACATATTAAAATAGAAGAATGTAGCCCACCAATAAATTCAAATTTAGGTTTTCATTTATTATGGGTTGATAAAATAAAAAAAGGAGGAAAACCAAATATCATTGATCATTGGGTTGATATAGAAACTATGGCTTTAAATAAAAAAAAGATGGATTGGTATGAAAAATGGATAAAAAACTCAAGAAAAGATGTTTTTATAAATATATTAAATTGATTATTATCCACATTGTTAATAACTAGAATTAAAACAATTATAATTAAATGATTAATGTATTTATTTGTGTATAAGTGTTTTTTTGTTTACATATAAACTAATGATATAAACAAAAACAACAAAGTTTTAACTTTCTATTTTTTAAAGACTTAAGTAAAAGTATTTTTGATTTATCCACATTTTAACATTCTTTATAAATAATATAATTATAAAATAAAAAAAATATTATATTTATATAAATTAAGTTTCTTAAAAACCTTTTTAAAAAACCAACACTTTGGTATTTTTGTAAATGCTTATTGTTTAAAAAAAACCAAACATTCTTTATAAACAACAAAATATAAAAGTATATGAAATTTTCGACATCTAAAAACGAACTTCAAAAAGCATTACAAAAACTATCAAAAGCCACTCCGACAAGATCAACCTTACCCATTTTAAGTTGTGTTTTAATCGATGTTAGTGAGCAAAAAACAATTTTAAAAACAACAGATTTGGAAATAACAATACAAGTAGAAATAGCTTCAAGTTTCGAAGAAACAGGTTCTGCTGCAATACCTTTAAAAACCTTATTAGAAATAACAAATGAGTTACCAGACATTAGGATAACTATATCTGTTGACAAAAAGCAAAAAACAACAATTGAAACAGATCTTGGAACATACGACCTTATGGCAAAGACTCCAGAAGAGTTTCCAACAACTCCCGAGCAAAAAAACAGCACCAAAATTGAAATAAGTGAAACAATATTAAAAGATATTATTAATTCAACCTTGTTTGCTGTTAGTAGAGATGAGTTAAAGCCAGCATTAACAGGTGTTTTATTTAGATTTTCTGAAGATGGTTTTACTGCCGTATCTACAGATGGTCATCGATTGGTTAAATATTCACGAAACGATTTTAAAACAAACAAAATAAACAAAGAAGTAATTATACCGAAAAAGTTTTTATCCTATTTATTAAATCAACTTTCTAATAAAAAAACAACAATGTTTTTAGGTGACAGTTATTTGACAGCTGAATTAGATAAAAATAAAGTGTTAACGAAAATAATTGATGAAAAGTTTCCAGACTATAATAGCGTAATTCCAAAAGAGAACAATAAAACTTTTATTGTTGAAAAAGATCTTTTGTTAGGTGCAATAAGAAGGGTTTCAATCTTTTCTAATAAATCAACACATCAGGTAGCTTTATCCCTCAGCAACAAAGGGTGTTTTGTTACAACAGAAGACCCAGAAAAATCTTCAAAAGCAAAAGAAAGTGTTGTTGGCGATTTTAACGGAGAAGAAATAACAATCGGTTATAACGCAGAATATCTAAAAGATGTTGTAAGTCATGTTTCTGGATCTTCATTAATTGTAAAACTTAACACACCAGTGAGCGCCGCCTTATTTGGAAACACAAACCAAAAGGAACACGTTAAAAGTTTAATGTTGTTAATGCCAATACGGCTAAATGATTAAAAATCAATTACTGGTTTATTTTTGTATTTATCAAAACTTTCTTTGTTTTCCTTTAGAAATCACAGTGAAAAAAATATTGATTTTTCTAAAGGGGTTACTGTGATTTGGGGACAAAACGGTTCAGGAAAAACTTCAATATTGGAAGCTATAACTCTGTTGTCAATGGGTAAAAGCTTTAAAACTCACAAACAAAAAACAATAATTAAAAAAGGTGAAAAAAGTTTTGTTGTGAAAGGGGTTTTTTCATCAAAAAACAGAGAAGAAACAATAGCAATTCAAAACACAAAACAAAATAAACAGCTTATAAAAATAAACGGTAAAAAAATATTAACCCGTAAAGAATTAATTGGTAAAAACAACGTTGTGGTTTTGTCACCAGAAGATCAAAAAACGACAAAAGGGGGGCCAAAAGAAAGAAGGTTGTTTTTTGATAGACTGTTTTCCATAATTAATACAGAGTACCTAAACACACTTCAAAAATACAACAGGATTTTAAAACAAAGAAACGCCTGGCTCTCATCTTTTTATAAAAAACAAAACAACGAAACCACAGAAAACCAGTGGGATAAACAACTAGTTGAAGTCGGCGTTAAATTGTGGACTTTAAGAAATCAGCACTTCTTTGAATTTAAAAAAGAGTTGGTTCGGGTTATAAAAAGATATAACGACCAGATTAAAACCGATGTGTTTTTTTCAGAAAACATTTTAACAAAAGAGCAATTTCAAAAAAAAACAAAAACAAATTTAAAACGAGACCTTGTTTTAAAAAGAACAACAGCGGGTCCCCATAAAGACAATATAAATATTTTGTTGTTTAATAAAGATATTCGTGATGTAGGCTCTCAAGGTGAACATAAAATAATTTTAACTTTATTGAAGTTAACGGAAATGAATATTATAAAACAAAAGACAGGAAGACAACCAACTTTATTATTAGATGACCTTTTTTCAAAACTAGACTTAAATAAAAGTAAGAAGCTTGTGGCATTTCTTAATGAAACGGAATCAAGTTTAGGTGAGCCTATTCAAACCATTATAACAACAACAGATTTAGTTAACATAAAAAACAGTGGACTTTTATTGTCTAATAAAAAAATAAACACCCATAAACTGGAGACAAATTGCAACACATTGCTAGCGCAATAAAACGTTTAATAAAAAAAAACGGCTTAGAGCAAGGCTTAAACCAACAAAAAGCAATTGATGTTTGGGAAGAGGTTGTTGGAAAAAAAATAAACAAAAACACAGAGCCCACCGAAGTAGAATTTGGAGTTTTAATAGTAAAAACAAAAAGCGCAGTATGGCGGCAAGAGCTACACTTACAAAAAGAAAAAATAATTAAAATGATTAACAAAAGGTTAAATAAAAAAACCATTAAGGATATTCGATTCATATGAGCGAAAAAACAGAATCAAAACAGTACAGTGCAGAAAGTATTAAAGTCTTAGAGGGCTTAGAGGCTGTCAGAAAGAGGCCCGCAATGTATATTGGTGATGTGGGCAAAAGAGGGCTCCATCATTTAATATATGAAGTTGTGGATAACTCTATTGATGAAGCCCTTGCTGGTTTTTGTAATAAAGTTGTGGTTGTTTTTAACAAAGACGGATCTGTAACGGTTGAAGATAATGGCCGAGGTATTCCTGTAGATATTCATAAAGAAGAAAAAAAACCCGCACTTGAAGTTGTGATGACTGTTTTACATGCAGGGGGAAAGTTTGATAAAGGTTCATATAAAGTTTCGGGTGGACTTCATGGTGTTGGGGTGTCTGTTGTTAATGCGCTTTCTGAATGGTTGTGGGTTGAAGTTAAAAGAGACGGGAAAGTTCACAGACAAGACTATAAAATTGGCGACCCCCAAAACAAATTAAAAATAACGGGAGCTGCAAAAAAAACAGGAACAAAAGTCTGTTTTTTTCCCGATAGTTCAATTTTTAAAACAACAAATTTTGAATATGATATTATTGCTGAGCGACTTCGGGAATTGGCCTACCTTAATAGCGGTTTAGAAATTGTATTATTAGACAGTAGAACAGAAGATGGAGAAACAAACTCTTTTAAATTTAATGGCGGCCTAAGTGACTTTGTAAAATACTTAGACGAACACAACCACCCACTTCATAATAAAGTTATAATTGTTAAAAATGAAACAGGGGAGGTTCCTGTTGATGTTGCTTTAAGATATGGAAACACATACAATGATAACATTCTAACCTTTGTAAACAACATTAATACTATTGAAGGTGGAACACACCTATCTGGCTTTCGTTCAGCCTTGACTCGTGCAATGAATAACCATGCGGCAAAAAACAATTTAATTAAAACAAAGAAAAACGAAAAAATTTCGCTTACAGGTGAGGATTTCCGCGAGGGTTTAACAGCAATTATTAGTGTAAAAGTTGCAGAACCTCAATTTGAAGGACAAACAAAAACCAAGCTAGGGAATGGTGACGTTAAAGGTTTGGTGGATAAAGTGGTTTATGAAGGAATTTTAGACTTTCTAGAACAAAATCCATCTATTGGTAGAAAGGTTGTTGAAAAAGCACTACTTGCTGCAAGAAGTAGAAGTGCAGCCAGAAAAGCTAGGGAGTTGATAAGGCGAAAAAGTGCGCTTGGAGGATCTTCTTTACCAGGAAAGCTTGCGGATTGCTCTAATCGGGACCCAGCGTTTTCTGAACTCTATTTAGTTGAGGGTGACTCAGCAGGTGGATCAGCAAAACAAGGGAGAGATAGAAGAACACAAGCGATATTACCACTTAGGGGAAAGGTTATTAATGCAGAAAAAGCACGAATAGACAAACTTTTATCAAACAACGAAGTTCAGTCAATGATAACAGCCCTGGGTGCTGGTTTTGGTGGGTCTGAAGATGATTTAGGTGAAAAGTCAGCTGGAGATTTTGATCCTGAAAAACTAAGATATCATAAAATAATTATTATGACAGATGCGGATGTAGATGGATCCCATATAAGGACTTTATTGTTAACGTTTTTTTATAGAAAAATGAAAGAAGTTATAGATGGGGGTTATTTGTTTTTAGCTCTTCCTCCTCTTTATAGAGTTTCGCAAGGTAAAAAAGAAGCCTATGCATACGATGACAACGAAAGGGATCTTTTAATGGAAAGGATGAAAAAAGATAATAAAAACACAAAGGTTTCTATGCAAAGATATAAAGGTTTGGGGGAAATGAATCCAACTCAATTATGGGAAACTACAATGGACCCAGAAACCCGAACGCTTCTTCAGGTATCTGTTGAAAGTGCGGCAGAAGCAGCTGAAACATTTCAAAATCTAATGGGCAGTGATGTTGAAGCAAGAAGAACGTTTATAGAAAAAAACGCAAAATTTGTTGTTAATCTAGATGTATAAAGACAAACAGGAATAAAAATGGTAGATTTTAATAGAGACAACACTCTTCCACGTGACATTGTGGACGAAATGAAAGAAAGTTATTTAAATTATTCAATGTCGGTTAT
>MDTB01223229.1_pt1 | contig 16327 bp, 8 predicted proteins | sample 811161 | NCBI WGS metagenome assembly MDTB01 (sample SAMN05326650, study PRJNA326480) | marine metagenome | isolation source: seawater | place: Mediterranean Sea | collected 2009 | reverse complement strand
TGACCACATCACAACCTAACTCTTCTGCTTTAGATATTTCTGTAGGAGTTAAGCATCCTGGCATGTAAGGAACTTTTTTTCTATTACAAGAGGTCGCCACATTTTCATTTGTTAAAGGTCCCACTATAAAATTTGCTCCCATAGAAATATACATATCAGCCATTGTTGCATCTGAAATTGAACCTGCACCTAAAACCATTCCAGGCAAATTTTCTTTACAATATTTTTCTAGTTCTTTAAATACTTCCCAGGCCAAATCCCCTCTGTTTGTAAATTCTAAAATTTTAATTCCTCCTCTATAACAGGCGGAGGCAACTTCTATAGTTACTTCTAGACTAGGATCATAAAAAACAGGCACAACTTTTGTTTTTTTTATGTAATTGAGCGTTTCTAGTTTGTTAAATCTTCCCATATCTTCCTTAAATTTAATTGTTAGAGTATTCTATTGTTTTCTTTTCTAAACTTGGTACATAATACAACTAATCAAGAAAATAATTAAAAAAATGAAAAAAAATATCGCAAAAGCAAAAATAAAGAATGGAATTCCTTCCATTGGTACATGGGTTTCAAGCGGAAATCCTTTAGTGTGTGAAACTTTGGCATCTACTGGAGTTGATTGGATAAATATTGAATGTGAGCATAGTTCAATTGATTTAGGTGATCTGGTTCATTGTTTTCGAGCAGTGGAGCACACTGAAATACCCGTATTTGTAAGAGTGGCAGGCAGTGATCCTTTAATAATTAAAAGAGTTGTAGATTCTGGAGCTTTAGGAGTTGTGGTGCCTGATGTTAAAGATGCCGAAGAAGCAAAAAGGGCAGTAGATGCATGTAGGTATCCTCCCGTTGGTACAAGAGGTATTGGGGCTACAAGACCAAATGCAATTTATCCTGATTACATGAATCATGCTAATGAAGAGATTTGCGTTGTGATAATGATTGAAGATATCGAGGCAGTAAATAAAATTGATAGCATCATGCAGGTTCCAGGAGTTGATGTTATTTTTATAGGACCAAATGATTTAGCTGCTACATTAGATGTCCCTTTAGGTATGGATAATCAGCACCCAAAACATGTTGCCGCTGTAAATAAGGTTTTAGAGGCAGGAAAAAAGCATGGTGTCCCTACCGGAATTCACTGTGGCACTCCCGAAGAAGTAGAGAGAAGAATTGCTCAGGGATTCTTATGGATGCCAATAGCTTCAGATGTTGCTTTAATGAAATCAGCATTTAGCACATCAATTAAAAAAATTACTGATTCATCGTCTATGTCGGAAGTTAGTTCTGACGGTAAATTCTATTAATTTAGACCTTGTGGCCAGAAACCGCCTGAAGACAATTGATGAAAATATACTTTGAAGCCCCCAAGTCCATTTGGATTCATTAGTGATACTATTTGTTGTTTTTCAATGGGGTTTTTTACTGAATTAAAATAATTTGATATCCCCATATTTTGAAGAAATTTATCTTGTAGACAAAATCCTAATTTTTTAAATCCAGAATCTTCTAAATAATGATTTAGAAAGTTAAAATTAACATCGCATGTTATGTCTTTATTTCCGATATTACTTAAAATGTCTTTATCCATATTGTGCCCAGAAAAGCATCTAATACGACCATAAGGATTATTTATTAAAAGTTCATTCAGGTCTTCAAATCCATAATCAATAGTCAACATTACACAATGATCCAGCAATGAAGATATTTTATTGCAAATTTCTTTCAAGTTATTAGTGATTTCTATTCTTGAATTTTCCGGAATTTTTTCAATAAAATCAGCACTAAATATATTAATTTTATCGCTATCTTTTAATACTTCTACAAGATTATTATCACTATCTTTTTTTATAAATATTTCTTTCAGCTCTTTATTATTTTTTTGGAATCTATCGAATGGCAAGGCATCAAAAAACTCATTTGAAATAATACATCCATATTTTGAATTAAAATTTATATCCAAAAGAGAATCATTGTTTGCTTCTTCAATATTTAAGTAAATTAGGCTACGATAAATTTTTTTATTATGTTTTTTAAGATACGCAATAATTTCTTCTTTTAATTTTCCTGAGCTACCCCCAAGTTCAATTATTGAAAAATATTTTGGATTTTTATAATAATTCCATATCTGGACTATTTGTTTAGCTATCATTAATCCGAAGCTTTTATGAGTAAGAGGACTAGTTATAAAATCAGCCAATAGCATTCTTTTTTTGTTTGAGTAAAAACCAAAATCTTTGTCATATAATGCAAAATTAATAAAAGAAGAGTGACTTATTTCAGAAGAATTTTCAAATATTTTATTTAAAATATTTTTATTTTCTTTCTTCGATTGGAATATATTCTTGTTGATGCTCACCTGTATATTCTAGCAAAGGTCTTAATAATATATTATGTTCATATTGTTCCAAAACTTGAATTGTCCAGCCAGGTATTCTTCCAACAGCAAAAATAGGTACAAATAAATCAGTTGGAATTCCGAGAAGATGATAAATTACACCTGCAAAAAAATCTACATTCACATTAATTCCTCTTCTTTGATAGGGCTTCATTGCATCCATAACTGCAACTAATATTTCGTACCATTCAGGCTCTCCTTTTTCATGACTAAGTTTTTCTACTCCTTCTCTTAAGTGCCCAGCTCGTGGATCTTGAGATTTATACACTCTATGCCCAAATCCCATTACCCTCTTCTTGTTTTTTAAAAGATTAGTAACATAATCTTTTGCTTTATCAGGAGATCCAACATCCTTAACCATTTTCATTACATTTTCAGCTGCTCCCCCATGAGACGGACCAGATAGTACAGAAATTCCAGTGGTTATTGCACTATGCAAATCTGCTTGAGTTCCAGCGCATACTCTTGCCGCAAAAGCAGACGCGTTAGAGCCATGATCGGCATGCACTATAAAATCTTTATCCATTAATTTAGCAGAGCTTTCTGAAGGAGGTTGCCCATCTAGCATATAAAGAAAATTAGCTGCATGCGAAAGAGATTTGCTTGGTTCAATTGGCTCTTTATCATTTCTAATTGCATTATGAGCCATAACTATTGTTGGAACCTGAGAAGTTAGCCTTATTCCTTTTCTCATAGTTGCCTCATAGCTTTTATCTGCCGCATCTTCATCAAATGTAGATAATGCAGAAACAGAAGTTCTTAGGACATCCATAGGGTGTGCGTCTTTTATAGATCTTATTATATCTATAATTTTTGGAGGTATTGACCTAGAGTTAATTAGATCAGTGTTGAATTGATCAAGCTCTGATTGGTTAGGAAGTTTACCGTTAAGTAACAGGTAAGCTGTTTCTTCAAAGGTAGAATTTTCAGCTAGATCATGAATGTTATAGCCACAATATTCAAGTATTCCTTCTTTGCCATTTATATAGGTAGTTTTTGTTCTATCAAAGTAAACTCCTACAAGCCCTCTGTGTATTTTTACTGTATCTTGAGACATATCTAGACTTTACCATATTTTAGTAGTTTTGAGAGATTTTTATCGTCATTTATTTTTTCTGTATATTCAGATAAAAACTTGAAATCTTTTAATTCTATTTCATTGATATTAGAACCATCTCTAAGCCTAACTGTGAATTTATTTGATTCAACTTCTTTGTCTCCAATTATAATCATTAATGGGATTTTATTAATTTGAGCTTTTCTTATTTTATTGTTAAATCTGTCGTTTGAATTATCTGTGATTCCTCGTAAATTAAGTTCATTTAACTTTTCTTGTATTTTGTGGCTATACTCAAAATGATTTTCAGAAATAGGAATTATTGAAAATTGCTCCGGGCTTAGCCAATATGGAAACTGACCGCCATAATGTTCAATTAAAACCCCTAAAAATCTTTCAAGTGAGCCAAAAATGGCCCTATGAATAACTACAGGATCTACTTTTGAGCCGTCATCTGAAACATAGGTTAGTCCAAATTTATTCGCTGCAAAAAAATCTAGTTGAACAGTTCCAAGTTGCCATTCCCTGTCTAAGGCATCAGGAATAGTGATATCAATTTTAGGACCATAAAAGGCCCCTTCTCCCTCTTGAATAAAATACTTCATGCCTGAAGACTCTAAAATCCTCTTCATTATTTCCTCTGATTTATCCCAAACTTCGTCAGTACCTGACCTATTCTCAGGTCTAAGAGATAAGTTATATGTAGGGTCTTTAAAGCCAAAATCAGAATAAACTTCTTCTAAAAATTTTAGAAAAGAAGAAACTTCCCCTTCGATTTGATCAAAGCTACAAAAAATATGAGAGTCATCTTGAGAAAAAGATTTTACTCTTGTTAGACCATGAGAGACGCCCGACCTTTCATTTCTATGAAGCCTTCCAAAGTCAGCATATCTTACAGGGAGATCTTTGTAAGAATGCAGTTGAGATCTAAATAAAAGATAATGAGAAGGACAATTCATTGGCTTTATTCCCATGTTATTATTTTCACTTTCTGTAAAAAACATATTTTCTTTAAAATGCTCCGAATGACCAGACATATCCCAAAGTTTCGAGCTAAAAATTTGCGGGGTTATAACTTCTTTATATCCATGCAGTTGAAATTTATCTCTCATATACTCAATCAATTTATTGAGTAAAAAAGCTCCTTTAGGTAGAAAAAATGGCATTGATGGGGCAAGTTGATCAAAGTAGAATAAATCTAGTGAGACTCCTAGCTTTCTATGATCTCTCTTTGCAGCGAGTTCCAGTTTTTTTAAATACTCTTTTAAAGCATCTTTAGTTTCCCAAGCTGTTCCGTAAACTCTTTGAAGCATAGTGTTATTTTCATCTCCTTTCCAATAAGCACCAGCAACATCTAGAAGTTTAAATGCAGTAATATTTTTTGTGCTATCTACATGCTCCCCTCGACAAATATCTTCCCAGCTTTCATGGCTCCATATACTAATTTTTTCATCATCTGGAATGCCATTAATTATTTCTAATTTATAATCTTGGCCAATGAATCTTTTTTTTGCTTCTTCTCTAGATACAACAATTCCTGAAAATTTACTTTTTTTCTTTATTATCTTTTTCATCTCTTTTTCAATGATTTTTAAATCTTCTTGCGATAGAGATTTGGGGCAATCAAAGTCATAATAGAAACCATTTTCTGTAGGCGGCCCCATTCCAATTTTTGTGCCAGGAAATAAATTAGTCACGGCTTCAGCCATTACGTGTGCAGTTGAGTGCCTTATTTTATATCTGATATTTTCTATAGTTTCTTCCATATATTATGGTGGGCGATGAAGGATTCGAACCTACGACCTCAGCGATGTCAACGCTGCACTCTAACCAACTGAGCTAATCGCCCTTATTTTTTATAAGGGTTATTACTCTCTATTGTCCTCTGAATTTTCACTGATATCAACCACAGTGTCTTTAGTGTCCACTTCAGTTGGTTCTGAATCAATATTTATCTCTCCATTATCAGCTGCAAAAATATTCTTAGGAAGATTCTTAAATCCTAATTTAGCATACCCTTCTTCTGACTTATCTAACCTAGCCGGGATTAGTCTTCCAATAATTACATTTTCTTTTAAACCTCTTAGGTTGTCTACAGATCCTCCGACAGCAGCCTCTGTCAAAACTCTTGCTGTCTCTTGAAAGGAAGCCGCAGCCAAAAAACTATCTGTTTTTAAAGAAGATCTAGTAACACCAAGTAGTATTTGACTAGCAGTAGGAGGGGTTTTGCCTTCAGACTTCATTTCCTCAACAGCTGCCTCAAACTTTATTCTATCTTCAAGTTCATTTGGTAAAAATTCTGCACTATCTCCAGTTGTTTCAATTTTAACTTTTCTTAGCATTTGCCTAACAATTAGTTCTATATGCTTATCGTGAATTGAAACTCCTTGCGATCTATAAACCGCCTGCACTTCATCAATGAGATACCTTTGGCATTCTTGGTGACCCATTATTCTTAATATATCATGAGGACTTTTTGGGCCAGCTGTTAATGCTTGACCTGCTTTTACTACTTCGCCATCTCGAACAAGAATTTGAGCTGCAGCAGGAATTAGATACTCCCTCTCGTCCCTCTCTTCCCAGTTAATTTTAATAGATGTCTTTGTAATTTTTGCTAAACCAGGCGTCTCAGAAACTAATGAGCCATCTGATGACAGTATGTCCCCCGACTCTACCCAGTCCCCCGACTTAATTTTTGAAGTAGATTTTGCAGGAATCTTATATTCAAATTCTTTTTTAATTTTGTTACTAACTTTAATGGTTCTTCCTTGCGAGCCTACCGTTAATTCAGTGTTGCCATCTATTTCAGAAAGTATTGAAACCCCTTTTGGAGTTCTAGCTTCAAAGAGTTCCACAACTCTTGGCAAACCACTTGTTATATCTAAGCCAGCTACTCCTCCAGTATGAAAAGTTCTCATAGTTAACTGAGTCCCAGGCTCACCAATTGATTGGGCTGCAATAATTCCAACTGCTTCACCCAATAAAACCGGCCTCCCTGACGCCATAGATACTCCGTAGCTTTTTTGAGAAATTCCATATTTTGATTTACATCCTAGCGGAGAGCACACCCACGCCTCTTTAACTCCACTTTCTTGAATTTTATTAGCCAGTTCAACAGTAATTAAAGTATCTGTATCTGCAATAATTTTTTCTGTCTTTGGGTCCCTTATATCTTCAAAAGGATATCTTCCTACTATCCTCTCAGATATTCTTGCCTGAATGCTGTTTTCTTCTGAATCTTTAACAAGTATTCCTTCCTCAGTTTTATCATCTACTGAAGAAACTATAAGGTCTTGAGCAACATCAGCCAGCCTTCTAGTTAAATATCCTGAATCTGCAGTTCTTAATGCTGTATCAGCAAGGCCTTTTCTAGCTCCGTGAGTCGAAATAAAATATTCAAGAACTGAAAGACCTTCAACAAAACTCGATTTAATAGGCAGCTCGATAATCCTTCCTTTAGGATCAGACATAAGGCCTCTCATCCCTGCCATTTGTCTTATTTGCTCAATATTACCCTTAGCACCTGACTCAGCCATTGCATAAACTCCACCAAAATATGGCAGAGTTTCTTTAACAGCTTGCGTTAATTTTTCATTGGTTTCTGTCCAGACATCAACAGTTTTTTGATATCTTTCGGTTTCGTTGTGTATTAAGCCGTTTCCGTAAAGATCATCAAGTTTTGAAATCTTATTATCAGCATTCTTTAGAAGAGAGCCTTTTACTTTAGGAACTACCATATCTTTAATTGCTATTGTAGTACCAGACTTAGTTGAATACTTAAACCCTAGGTTTTTTAAATCATCAAGTAAATTGCTAGTAACTTTATTATTTTCAGTTTCATGACATCTTACAACTATCTCTTGAAGCATCTTTTTATTAATTGTTTCATTAATATATTCAAAAGAGTCAGGAAGTATTTCGTTAAAAATTATTCTTCCTGGAGTAGTATAAAAAGGTTTATTATTTTTACTTAATTCAAGAACTTCAATTTTTTCCCTCAAGGGAGCTATTCCTACGTTATAGGAGTAAACAACATCTTCAATAGAGTTATATTTTTTGATCTCAGTTTCTTCTAATTCAATCAATTCAGTTAAATAATAGTTTCCTAGGACTAGGTCTAGAGTTGGAGCGACTATAGGTGTTCCTGACCCTGGACTTAACATATTTTCTGAGCTCATCATTAGGCTTCTGCATTCTTGAATTGATTCTTCCGATAGAGGGACATGAACAGCCATTTGATCTCCATCAAAGTCTGCGTTAAAAGCAGGGCATACAAGTGGGTGTAGTCGTATCGCACTTCCTTCTACTAGTACTGGTTGAAATGCTTGTATTCCAAGCCTGTGAAGAGTTGGAGCTCTATTCAATAGAACAGGATGATCTTTTATCACTTCTTGTAAAATATCCCAAACTTCATCGTCACCTGACTCAGCTTTTCTTTTAGCACTTTTAATATTATGAGCATATCCCTGAATCACAAGAGCATTCATAACTAAAGGCTTAAACAATTCAAGAGCCATTTTTCTAGGAAGACCACATTCGTTGAGCTTTAGATTGGGCCCAACTACAATTACAGATCTTCCACTATAGTCCACTCTTTTTCCAAGAAGATTTTGCCTAAACCTTCCTTGTTTTCCTCTTAATAAATCAGTTAGTGATTTTAAAACATGATTGTGACTACCTTGTATAGCTCTTCCGCGTCTACCATTATCCACAAGTGCATCAACTGCTTCTTGAAGCATTCTTTTTTCATTTCTTACAATTATTTCTGGTGCTTCAAGATCTAGAAGATGCTTAAGTCTATTATTTCTATTTATAACTCTTCTATAAAGATCATTTAGATCACTAGTTGCAAACCTTCCGCCATCTAATTGAACCATCGGGTGTAAATCAGGTGGAAGCACAGGAAGAACATTAAGTATCATCCATTCTGGTTTGTTTCCACTTTTTCTAAATGCTTCTACTATCCTTAATCTTTTCAATGATTTTTTTCTTTTTTGACCAGAAGTTATAGTAATCTCTTTTTTTAGTTCACTGCTAATTTTCTCTAGATCAATTTTTTCTAATAATTTTAAAATTGCATCAGCACCCATCTCGGCATTAAAAACTGGCCCATATTTATCTTTATAATCTCTGTAAAGCAATTCATTTAGCAGGTCACCTTCTTTAAGAGATTGGAGCTCTTCTAGCCTTTGTTCAATTTGGTCATTTACATCTTCTTCTTCTTTATTTTCACTTTCCGAACCCTCTGCTTCACTTTTATTTTTTTTAGAAGATTTTTTATTTGATTCAGCAAATTCATTTAAGGTATCGATAGCTTCTGACCTTTTTTCTTCGTCAATTGACGTAACGATATATTGCGAAAAGTATAAAATCCTTTCTAAATTTCTTGGTGAGATATCAAGCAAAACACCTAATCTTGAGGGAGTCCCTTTTGAAAACCAAATATGAGCGACCGGGGCAGCTAGTGCTATGTGACCCATTCTTTCTCTTCTAACCTTAGCCCTAGTTACCTCCACTCCGCATCTGTCACAAATAACACCTTTGTATCTTATGTTCTTATATTTTCCACAACCACAATCCCAATCTTTTATTGGACCAAAAATCCTTTCACAAAATAGTCCGTCTTTTTCTGGTCTTAAGGTTCTGTAATTTATTGTTTCAGGCTTTGTTACCTCACCATAAGACCATGCCTTAATTTGATCAGGAGACGCTAGGGATATTCTTATCGCATCAAAACTTGTTCCGGTTGTTGTCATTATTCTTCTTCCTTTTCTGATTCATCTAATTTTTCAACAATACTTTCCAGTGATTCTTCAGGAATCTCGGAATCAGAGTTTTCTGGATTTTCCATGAGCTGTTGAGTGAGATCTTCAAGAGTATCTTCTTTGGGCTCAGGAAAAACTATGTCTTTAGTTAATTCATCTGGCAGTTCGTAGTTGTCAAAATTATCTCCAATAGTATCTTGGTCATTTTGACCCAAATTTCCACTGACAGAGTTTTCTGAAATTAATTCTATTGAAAGACCGAGCCCTTGAAGTTCTTTAAGAAGAACTTGAAATGATTCAGGTATTCCAGGCTGTGTAACAGGTTCTCCTTTAACAATAGCTTCATAAGTTTTAACCCTACCAATAACATCATCAGATTTTACTGTTAGCATTTCTTGTAGTGTATGCGCAGCACTGTAAGCCTCCAATGCCCAAACTTCCATTTCTCCAAATCTTTGACCTCCAAATTGTGCTTTACCACCCAGAGGTTGTTGAGTTATTAAAGAATATGGTCCAGTTGACCTTGCATGAATTTTGTCTTCAACAAGGTGATTTAGTTTAAGAATGTACATATTCCCTACAGTAACTGGCTGATCGAAATATTCTCCAGTTTTTCCATCTCTTAGTTTTGTTTTCCCAAATAATGGAGCAGAAAGACCTTGATTAATTTGCACATCTAATGCACATTGCATAAGCTCTGAATCCTTAATCTTTTCCACGTCTACACCTGCCTCGTTTTTTAGCCAAATAGATAAGCATGCCTTGGAAGCATAGCCTTTATTAGATATGCTATCTGAAAATATTTTGTCGGGCTTAAAACCATTGTCTTTAACCCATTGATTAACCTTGTCCCAATCAATTGACTCATCATCCAAATCAATTTTATTGTAAGAATTGGATTCGGAAACAAACCATGCTCTAGCCAACATATCTTCAACAGTTACAGCATCTGCACCAGAAAAAACAGGAGTCCTTGCTTTAAATCCTAAAAGGTCAGCCGCTCTACCTAAATGTGTCTCTAATATTTGACCTAAATTCATTCTTGAAGGCACCCCAATTGGATTAAGAATTATGTCAACAGGAGTTCCGTCAGGTAAGCAGGGCATATCTTCTTGAGGCAATATCTTTGAAATCACTCCTTTATTTCCGTGCCTACCTGCTAATTTATCACCTTCAGTAACTTTCCTTTTTTCTGCTATCCACACCCTTACAAGATCTTGAACTCCAGCAGAAAGCGTTATTCCGCCTTTTCTTCGTGGCTTCAAATCTTTTCTAGAAATTCGTCTTACATTAATTACTTTACCGTATTGGCCATGAGGGACACGTAGAGAAGAATCTTTAACATCTCTAGCTTTTTCTCCAAAAATTGCCCTTAAAAGTTTTTCTTCTGATGTTAATTCAGTTTCACCTTTTGGAGTTATCTTCCCAACTAATATATCACCAGGCCTTACACTTGCTCCTACTTGAATTATTCCATCTTCATCTAAATTTAACAGAGTGTCTTCTCCAACATTTGGTATGTCTCTCGTTATATCTTCATCTCCAAGCTTTGTTTCTCTAGCTTCAACTTCAAATTTTTCAATGTGAACCGATGTAAATTTGTCTTTTTTGACTAAATTTTGATTAAGAATAATAGCATCTTCATAGTTGTACCCACCCCAGCTCATAAAAGCCACAGTTAGATTTTGTCCAAGAGCTAATTCACCGCCGTCAGTTGAAGAGCTGTCTGCAAGAGGGTAACCTTTTTTAACTTTTTGGCCTTTACTAACTATTGGAATATGATTAATACATGTGCCTTGATTAGATCTTACAAACCTCCTCAAATCATATGAATGAATTTCGCCTTCTTTGTCTAAAATTTGAATTTCAGTACTAGTGGATGAGTAAATGACACCATCATGATTAGAAACAATTACCTGACCGCTTTCTTGAGCAACTCTTTGTTCCATTCCAGTTCCTACTAAAGGAGATTCAGGCAATAAAAGAGGCACAGCCTGCCTTTGCATATTTGATCCCATTAGCGCTCTATTTGCATCATCATGTTCTAAAAATGGAATTAACGAAGTAGATACACTAACTATTTGAAGGGGTGATACATCTAAGTGACTTAAATTTTCAGGACTTATTTTTTTTACATCTTCTCCTTCCCTTACATCAACTGTATCAGAGATGATTTGACCTTTTTGATCAATTTGAGTGGTTGACTGACCAATTACCTTGCCTTCTTCTTCATCCGCAGACATAAATTCAACATCTTGAGGCTTTGAGGTTACATAAGGCGTAACATTTATATTAAATGGCTTAAGAGATTTAATTTTCTCAAAATCTTCTTTTTTAAGAACTTGCCCCTTTTTGGCAATTATTTTTTTATCATTCTTTACATCTTCAGTTACTGTCCTAGAAACAATATCACTATCACTAGAGCTAATATAATTAAATACCTTTCTATAAGGGGTTTCAATAAATCCATAGTTATTTGTTTTGCCATAAACAGCTAAGGATCCTAACAGACCAATATTTGGTCCTTCTGGTGTTTCAATAGGGCAGATTCTACCATAGTGACTATGATGTACATCTCTAACATCAAATCCAGCTCTCTCCCTTGAAAGTCCACCTGGTCCTAAAGCCGATAGTCTTCTTTTGTGTGTAAGTTCGGATAGCGGATTAGTTTGGTCCATAAATTGAGATAATTGAGAACCCCCAAAAAATTCTCGTAAAGCTGCAACAATAGGCCTTATATTTACCAATGCTGCTGGTGTAGTTACTTCTGGATCCATCTGAGTTGTCATTCTTTCTTTAATAACTCTTTCCATTCTTAGAAGACCCACTCTTATTTGATTTTGGATTAATTCTCCCACACCTCTTACCCTTCTATTTCCTAGATGATCTATGTCATCTGCAGAAATTTCATTATTATTAATTCTAATTAGATGCTTCATAGTTGCAATTAAGTCGGGGACAGTAATAATTTTTTCAGATAAAGGGGCAGATGAATCTAATTTTTTATTTAATTTGTACCTTCCTACTCTACCCAAATCGTATTTTCTAGAATTAAAGAAAAGTTCATCTATTAAATTCTTAGCATTATTTAAATTTGGGGGCTCTCCAGGCCTAATTCTCTTGTAAAATTCAATTAGAGCCTCATCCCTAGTTTTTACAGAACTGTCTTTCTCAAGTGTAGTCTTAATAAATTGATAGTCAGAGGTATCAACATCTTTAAAAGTGTTAAGAATTTCTTCATCTTCTTCGATTCCTATACATCTAAGAAATGTTGTAATTGGTGATTTTCTTTTTCTATCAATCTTAACTGTAATCAGATTTCTATTTGAAGTCTCTATTTCTATCCAAGCCCCACGATAAGGGATAAGCTTGGCATCGCACAGAGTTCGACCTGAAGCAGGATCAGAATTAGATTGAAAATAAGCACCAGGTGATCTTACTAGTTGAGAAACTATGACTCTTTCTGCTCCGTTGATAATAAAAGTGCCATATTTAGTCATCTTTGGAATGTCACCCATAAATAAAACTTGTTGCTTAACTTCTTGAGTAGAAATTATTTTTAGCTCAACAGTTACATATAATGGAGCCGAATAAGTAATTTCTTCTTTTCTACATTCTTCCTCTGATCTGACAGGCTCTCTAATTTCATGATCTATAAATCTTACTTCAAATCTTTCCCCGCTAGAATCATCAATGGGAGAAATTTCATCGAAAAGTTCTCTTATTCCTTCATCAAGTAGCCAGTCATAACTCTGTTTTTGAATATGAACTAAATCAGGAGCATCAAAATTAGATTCATCTATTATTCCAAAGTTTTTTAGTGAGCTTTCATTACTATTATTAGGAATGCTTAGAACCATTTATAGCTCTCCTTTTCTGACCAAATTAAACGCAAAAAACCCCGAAAAAATTCGAGGTTTAAAAACATTTAATATATTTTAAGTGATTGCAACTTTATTAATTACCTTTTTTTAGTTCGGGGAAACCCCGAAAATAGAAGAAAATTAACCAACCACAATATTCTCCACATAATAGAACATTTGTCAACCTTTATTTAAAAATTTTTTTTAAAAACATAAAAAAGTTATAAAAAGTTCTTCATATTTATATTATTTTCAAAATCATATCTATATAGTATTGATCTGTAACTCTAAAGAAATTGTGTTAAGAAGGTGATTTGATAACCGTTTTTACTCATCCTGAATGCGAATACTCTAAAATGTTGATAAATGAACTAGATGATATTGGGGAAAAATTTCAAAATATTAATTTACTAGTTGACCCTGAATTTTGGACTAGTGTTGAAAAAGTTTGCAAAGGGAACCGAATGACCCCATTAACTATATTTTCTGACGGAACCCATGAGGTTGGATTCAATGGAGTTGCTTCAAAGTTTTAATTTTTCTTGACCTTAGGTTACTTTGAACGCTAATATTTCTTTTATTATAATTAGGCCCCGTGGTGTAGTGGTTTAACACGCCTCCCTGTCAAGGAGGAGATCGGCAGTTCGAGTCTGCTCGGGGTCGCCACTAAATTGAGGAATTTTTCTTTATTAATTCGTAATCATAAACGCAACCATTCCAAGCCCCACCACTTAAAGATTGTAAATGAGCCCATAGTATGGTGTCTTCCGGAATTCCATCTTGAGGTTTTAGATCATTACGAATTTTTCTATTTTTTAATTGTTGGTTGCCCCAATCAATTCCTTTATTCTCCTCGTTTTCTCCAATTAAATTTAATGAACCTTCCAAATTTATAGTATCAATATTGATTTCTATCATGTCATTTTCTTTTAATTTTCCTATTGGCCCACCATCTAATGCTTCTGGTCCAATATGTCCTATACAGGCCCCGGTTGAAACCCCAGAAAACCTTCCATCAGTGATTAATGCGACTTCTTTTCCGTAAGGTAAATATTTTAATGCGATAGTTATTTGTGCCACTTCCTGCATGCCGGTTCCCTTAGGTCCACCGCAAACAATCACCATAATGTCACCTGCTTTTATTTTATTTGGTCCCTTGTCTTTAACTGCTTTTATTGCTTCAGCCTCTGAAATAAATATCCTCGCTGGGCCAATTTTTCTGTATACTCCATCTTCGTCGATTACTGTTTTATCTATAGCTGTGCTTTTAACAACTGATCCTTCTGGTGCAATATTTCCTTTTGGAAATGTCACAGTCGAAGTCATATTTTTCTTTTTTGAATTTTTTAAACTATGAACAACGTCTTCCGGGTCAATTCCTCTTGATTTTACTAACTGGTCTCTTACAAAATGTCTTTTTTCAGATTGTTCCCACCAATTTAAGTTTTCTTCTAAAGTTTTACCGGATGCTGTCATAACATCTAAATTGAGCAGCCCCTCATCTCTTAGTTTAAGCATAACTTCAGGAACACCTCCTGACGAGAAAAAAACTGATGTTGGAAATCCTTTTGGTCCATTTGGAAGTACATCAACAAGCCTTGGTGTTAGCTTGTTTATTCGGGTCCAGTCATCTACCTTCATCATTTTTCTTTTAACAGCATGAGCTATGGCTGGCAAATGTAAAATAAGATTCGTAGATCCTCCGCAAGCCGCATGAACTATCATTGCATTTTCAAATGCTTGGTCGGTTAAAATAGCTTTTGTATTTATTTTGTTATCTACTAAATTTTTTAATGCAAGGGCAGACCTTCTTCCAGTATCAAGCCAAATATTTGTTCCCGATGGAGTGAGGGCAGCATGAGGAAGTGTCATACCTAACGACTCTGCTATTACTTGACTTGTTCCTGCTGTTCCTAAAAATTGACATCCTCCCCCAGGAGATGCACAAGTCTTACAACCCATATCTTGGGCATATTCAAGGGTCACTTCATCTTGAGCATACCTCGCACCAATAGACTGAATCATTGCAGTGTCTTCTCCTTCTTCTACCGCTAAAGTAACTCCTCCTGGCACTATTATTGTTGGTTTTTCAGGTGTTCCAGCGAGAGCCATCATCATCGCAGGGAGACCCTTGTCACAAGTAGCAATTCCCATTACACCTTTTGTAGTAGGGATGGATCTACTAAGCCTCCTCATAACAATTGCCGCATCATTTCTATATGGAAGACTGTCCATCATTCCAGATGTACCTTGGCTTCTGCCGTCACATGGGTCAGAGCAATATGCGCTGTATGGAATTCCATCATCATCTTTAATTTGATTAGCCACAGTTTCAATAAGCATTCCAAGTTCAAAATGACCAGTATGATGACCCAAAGCTATAGGTCGCCCATCATCTCCCCTCATGCCTCCCAATGTACTTAAAATCATAAATTGAGTTCCCCATAATTTTTTTGGATCCCAGCCCATGCCAGTATTTTGGCTTTGTGCAAAAAGGTTTCCGCTAGGCTCAGAAATTAATTGCTCAGGAGTAAACTCAATTTTTCCCTTGGGGCCTTCTGCATGTGTTAAAAAATCCCAAGAATTATTATTTAATTTAGACTCTCCCAATATATCCATAGGCTTATTTTAACAATTTAATAAATTCTTGCTTGAAAGAAGTAATATTTTTTAAAGAGTCTTTGGCAGGCAATATTTTTTTTGGTTTAAATTCAATTATTCTAATATTTTTAAAATTTGTTATTAAGGCTTCGGTGCAATATTTTGATAGCATTGATTTAGTTTTTGAATATGAATAATAATTATCAATATCTAGGTTGTCATCAGTAATATTAATAGCAAAATAATCTGAATTATTAACTTTATGATTTTCAAAAATAATAGAAATTAATGCTAAAGGATTTCGGAAATGTATATTGATATTTTTTTGATAATCATCGAATTTAAAATTATTTTTAGTATCTTTAAAATATAAAGAAGCGTTATTTATTACGCCGATCATACTAGCTTTTATAGGGATTAAATTTCTTAGTTTAGTTTTTGAATTTACTTTTGAAAGATCTATGTAAACTGGAAGAAATTTTTGTTTTTTGAATTTACTTTTTAGTTTTTCTGACAGCGAAATTGTTTCTTCTTTAGACTTAAAATAATGAAGTAAAATATTATAATTTTTCTTTGCCAGTAATTCAGCTATATGTATTCCAAGTTTACTTGATGATCCGGTTAATAAAACAAATTTATTTTCCGGCAT
>MDTB01073293.1_pt1 | contig 16327 bp, 15 predicted proteins | sample 811161 | NCBI WGS metagenome assembly MDTB01 (sample SAMN05326650, study PRJNA326480) | marine metagenome | isolation source: seawater | place: Mediterranean Sea | collected 2009 | reverse complement strand
CCCACGTGGCTGCCGGAAATGGGGGCGACAATGATGCCGCCGATGATGCCGGCAATCAAGCCGGCGATGGGTGCCGCGCCGGACGCCAAGGCGATGCCCAGGCAGAGTGGCAGGGGGACAAGAAAAACAACAAAGGAGGAGGGCAAATCACGCCCGATGTGTTGGAACATGGAAATGGAATTGAATCAACATGGGAACAGCAGGTCAGCCTTGGGGCCGACGTCAATCTTCAAACGTGCTGTTCCGGAGGATCCAACAAGGTTCCGTCCAACAGCCGGTCCCACACCGGGACGCGGTGGACATCCACATTGTTTTCAAGGGGGGTGAACGACCAAGAGGTCAACAAGGCGGCCAAGATGGACTCGTCCCATTCGAAGGAAGATTCTTCTCCTTCTGATTCTTGCTGGTTGTGCTCGAGCTCAACGCTCCGGGCCGATTTGGCGTCACGGACTTCCCACATGGGGGCGCTGAGCATCCACACCCAAAGCAGGGTGCACAGAAGGGCTCCGAGGTGACGTCCAGTGAGAGGCATGCAGGGGAGGATCAGGCAGGCTTGTGCGTGAATTCCACTTCGCCGTTGGCGACGTTGTAGACCCCGCCTGTGATGACGATGCTTCCGTCGGCTTCAAGTCCAGCCAGGATGTCGCTTTGGCCCCTCAAGGCTTCACACATTTCAGTGACGTTGGCCGCCACACAGGCATTCAAAGTCTCGGGGGTACCTTCTTCTCCGTGGGAGGCGCGTGTCTTCTCCACAGCGGGTTGGATTTTCTTCAGCAGGCTGGTGATGTTGCCATCTTCCACGCCAGCCCATGCTGCACCGACCGCGCCGCATGAGGTGTGGCCCAGGATCAGGATGACTTTGGTGCCGGCGTATTTGCAGGCGTACTCCAAGGAGCCCAACACGTCGGGGTTGACCACGTTTCCGGCCACCCGAGCCACAAACAAATCGCCGATGGCGGCGTCGAACACCTGCTCAATCGGAGCGCGGCTGTCGATGCAGCCAAGCACCGCAGCGTACGGGAACTGGCCCTGGCTTGCGCCTTCCAGCATGGCCGCTTTGTCCCGGTTGCGTGGGGTTTGGGATTTGAAACGGGCATGGCCTTCTTCGAGCCAGCCAAAGGCCTCCTGGGGGGAGAGCTCCTGTTGGATGTCGCGGGTCACAGCGCCCGCGAGGTTTGAAAAGGATGTAGACATGTGCCTGAAAGATTTGTCCCAAAAATATTGGCATCGGATGCCTCAAGGCGCGCCAGCTTCCAGAAGAAATCAAAAGACGGGCATGACTTATTCGCCCCTTATGTTTGGGCCATGCGCGAGATCATTTTGAAGCACTTGATGGGCCACGTGGACAAGGATTTGGAGGAGGCGAAGGCGCGCATGGCGTCGTTGAAAGAATCGCTGGGCGCGGAGTCCAAAAGCTCAGCAGGCGACAAGCATGAAACTGGACGTGCGATGATTCACTTGGAACAAGAGCGTGTGCAAGACACCGTGGGGCGGCTGGAACACATGCGTGGGGTGCTTGTGCAACGCGCCACGCAGGGCAAGGCCTTTCAACGCGTGTCCCCGGGCGCGTTGGTGGAGACCACTGGCCCTTGGGTGTTGGTGGGCGTTCCTTTGGGCAAAGTACAGTTGCCAGACGTGTTGGTGCTGTGCGTGGGCGTGGAAGCGCCGTTGGCCCAGCAATGGCACGGCGCGCAACCAGGCGACCAGGTTGTTCTGGGATCTCAACAACTCACCATTCAAGCCATTCACTGACCCGGCCCGAGCACACGGAAGGTCTTTGGTCCGATCTGGTCGACTTCAGGGCTGAAGGTGAGTTTGACAGGGATGCCTGGCTCCAACGCCATGCCGTTGTCTGAGAATCGCCCCGACACGTCGCACCCGACCCAAGCCACTGGCACGTAGCCCGAGCTGACAATCGTCAAGTGGTCGCTCGAGACAGAGATGTCGATGTCGTGCGCGGGCAGGTTGACCTCGACGGCGTTGTCCCACAAGGCGGATTGCCGGAGCGTGTCGCCATGGTGCAACGCGTCGGTCCATTGCCAAGCCAAGTAGCTGTCGCGTGGGGCTTGACGCCAAGCGCACATGTTGCCGAGGTTGATGCGTGTCATGCCGTGAGGCAGGCTGTTCCATGCCACCGTCGTGTCTTTGAGCATCGTGCCGTCCAGCATCTTACATTGCACGGCAAGATGTCCAGAAAGAGCTGATGCGTGGTCGTTGAAGGCCTGAAGCCGCAAGGAATCATCTGAGGCCCTTTCCCACAACACGGTGCGAGGGGCGTTGGCCCTTTTGGCCGCATGGTGTCCCAGCTTCCATCGACCAGCATGGTCCACTGTGCTCCATGACACAGCGGGCCACACGTCGTTCATCGACCAGTACAGGGAGCCGGCATAGCGGCCCAGGCTGGTGCGGTGGCGCTCCAGGGCTTGACGAAGCCCTTCGGCTTGGGTCATTTGACTTTGGGCAATCCAAGTTTCCAAGCTGTCCTGCGTGGGCGCACCCACCGTCTTCGACATGTAGTGCCGCATCATGTCCCATCCGTCAAATCCGGGCTCGAGCCAATCCATCTTGCTCCGTTGGCGGAATTGAAGGGCTTCGTCTTGGAACGCACCAATTCCAGCTTCTCGCAGCGTGGCCAGGTGGGGCAGGCTCTGCAGCCCGTATTCGCTGGCAAACCGGCCTTCGTGGCGGCTGTAATAGTCCCAAGGCTCTTTCCCGAACCAAATGCCCCAGGCATGGACATCTCCTGCGTCTTTTTCCAACGTGGGGGAAGTGGGGAGGTAAAACGCCGCACTGTGTTCGTCCACGACTTCAGAAAGCAACCCATCGAACATTCCAGAGGCGGCCTCGGCCACACGTGCGCTGTCCTGCCCATGCAAGTCGTACATCTCCTGCCAACCCCAAGATTGCCAAGCTTTGGCCACTTCGTTGTTCCCACACCAAAGGGCCAAGCTTGGATGGTGTCGCAATCGCTTCACTTGCTCGGTTGCCTCGGCCTTCACGTTGTCTTGAAAAGCTGGATTGTCGGGCACCATGGCACACGCGAACATGAAGTCCTGCCAAACCAGGATGCCTCGGGCGTCGCAGGCTTCGAAGAAGGCGGTGGGTGGGTACACGCCACCGCCCCACACCCTCAGCATGTTCATGTTGGCGTCCACCGCGTGTTGAACAAGATCCAGCCATGGGGCCTCGTCGGTGAAGTCGTGGAAATCCGGAGGCACCACGTTGGCGCCTCGCGCAAACACAGGAACGCCTTGGACGGTCAATTGAAAGGACGTGCCGTGGTCGTCGGAGGTTTGGACCCATTCCAAGTCCCGAAGTCCCCAACACTCACGGCGAATCTGGCCAGAGGGCCGGTGCGCCCAGCGCGCCTCGTACAGAGGCTGACTGCCCATGTGGATGGGCCACCACAGGTGAGGGTAGGGGACAACGAGGGTGTCGCCCAATCGATGCCAGTCTTGGATTTGTCCCTCCAAGACCAATTCGAGCGAGAAGTCCGGGTCCCAGCCGTGTGTGAGCAGCTTGGCCTCGGTGGAGTTGGCGGCGACAACCTCAACCCAAGGAAGTTTCACAGGGGGGGCAGCACGACCTTGTTGCTGCAGCACCACGTCACCGTGGATGCCAGGTCCTGCAAGTCGCGGTCCCCAGTCCCAGCCAAACTGGTATCCCGGCTTGCGCACAAAGGGGCTGACTTGCTGTCCAATGGGTTTGGCTTCGTTGCTTGCGGGCAAAGCCAGTCCGAAGACATTCAGTTGGCGTTGACCTTCTTCCGGCGTGGGGAAGAAGGTCACGCGCAGGCGGTTGGTGTCAAGCAACGAAAACGGTGCGGTGGTCCAGGTCCTGTGAGCGTTGTCGGCACCCAAGACGTGTGTGTCGTTGACCCAGACGGTGGCGAAGACATTCAGCCCTTGAAATTCGAGGGCGGCGGAATCGGAAGCCGACCATCCACGCGGACGAACGAACAAGGTGGTGTACGTCCAGGTGGAGTCCTCCACCCATTGCACGTCGAGCTCATGCGTGCCTGTGTAGGGGTCGGGCAATTGGCCCGCTCGGACCAAGTCTTGCAGCACGAAGCCTGGCACATGGGACGCCATCGAGGCGCTGTCATTGAGCCCAACTTGCCAAGAAACACCTAGGTCGCCGAGCGAGATGCGGTCGGACCTTTCGGGAGCGCAGGACGCGAGAAAGGCAAGCACCAGGCCCACCCCCAAGGTCCAAACGGGCTTCATGTTCAGAAGCTGAACGGGGTCTGACGGATGACGCGCGTCTCGAAGGGGTTCAGCACCATGACCGGAATCTCGGCCTCGTTGGTGATGATTTGCTGCTCGTAGGTTTGGCCCAAAATGCCCATCAGACTCTTCTCGCGGAAGTTCATGATGCTGATGAGGTCGGCCTCGATCGACGCCGTGTATCGAATGACGTCCTTGACGAAAGACGCGCCAGCGTGTTCGCTGATCTTGGTGGTGCACTCAATCTTGCGTTCCTCGAAATAGTCGGATGCAAACTCCACGTTGCGGCGGAGTTGGTTTTGCAGAAACTCATCTTCTTCGGCGGGAGAAATGATGTGCACGCGGCCTTTGAAGTACGTGGCCATTTCCGCCACGACGGCCAATTTTTGCTTGGTGTCTTGGTGAAGGTCCAACGGCACCACAATGTCGTCGTACCCTGTCTCGCGGATGGGGCGCGACTGCGAAATGATGAATGGGACAGAGCATTCACGGACGATTTTCAGTGCACGGCCTCCGGTGATGAACTGCATGCCTTTGAGGCCGTGGGTGCCCATCATGACCAGGTTGGCGTCCATCTCCACGCTGACGTCGTCGATGTCGTCAAACAAATTGCCGATGCGCACGGTGGTTTTCACCACCCCACCAAAGTCGGCCAAATGCTCAGCCGCAAAGGCTTCAAGGCGGGTCCGGGCTTCGGAAAAACTGCCCTTTTTGGCCACAAGGTGGAGCAAGTGGATTTCACTTTGAAACGCCTTGCCCACGGCCAACGCGTGGTTGACGGCGGTGCTGGACACGGGAGTGAAGTCCACAGGAACGAGAATGCGATGTTGAGCCATGGCACAAAAGTACTCCGACAGGCTCTACCTTGATGCAACCATGACTCGCTCCATTAGACCCTTCCTCCCCGCAATTGCGACGCTCGTTCTCGTGTTGACCCTCCCGGCGAATGCCCTGTGCCAAACCGATTGCGACGGATTCCGCTACCGTTACACCGGCGCCTTTGACAGCTTCAACGTGGACTACGACTTTCCATACGGAGAGAACGTCAATTCCATGCTCTTGTCTGAAGAGCTCGTGGCCGACATCCACACCCCGAGTGAGCAATCTGAGGAGTTGCGCCCCTTGGTCTTGATGGCCCACGGTGGATTCTTCTTGGGGGGCAGCAACGACGGACTCGACGTGGTCTCGCTGTACGAGGACCTCGCGCGGATGGGGTACGTCACCGCGTCGTTCAGCTACCGTTTGGGGATCGACAACTTGTTCGACTTCCAAACCTCGTTTGTCGAGGCCGTGTGGCGTGGGGTGCACGACAGCCGTGCTGCGGTTCGGTACTTCCGCAAGTCTGTGGAGATGGGCAATCCTTATCACATCGATCCTGAGCGCATCTACCTCGGTGGGGTGATCGCGGGAGGTTTCATTGCCATGCACCACGCCTACGTGGACGAGGAGTCTGAAATCCCCACGTACATCGACGAGTCCGAGCCGGGCCTCGGTGGTGGTCTGGAAGGCCTTTCAGGGAACGAGGGATACAGCAGCGACATCCACGGCGTGTTCAACATCGCGGGCGCGCTCCAAACCGCTGATTTTTTGCTCTTGGGCGACAACGAACCGCTTGTCAGCATTCACGGCACCGCCGATGAAACGGTGCCCTACGTCGAGGGTGAAATCGTGTTCACCGGCATCCCGATCATCGACGTGGACGGCAGCAGCATCGTGCACGCCATGGCCGATTCTGTGGGAATGGACAACTGCCTCATTCCCGTAGAAGGGGCGGGCCACGTGCCGCACATCTTTGACGAGACGTACTACGATTTGACCCTGAGCACGGTGGCCGGCAAACTCGGTGAGTGGGCGTGCGAGGGCTACGTGCCCGTGTGCGGCGGGTACGATTACAACGCGGAAAGCTCCGTCTCGAGCGCAGACGCCACGTTGCCTCTGTTGTTCCCCAATCCTGCAAGTGCCCAGGGCCGTGTGTTCGCGTCCTTCGACGCCCAGTCCGAGTGGACCCTGGTCAATGCGCTTGGGGCGGTGGTGGAACGCGGCATGGCCCAAGCCGGCGATCAAGTGGTGTGGTCCGGGCTGGCCCCAGGGTGGTACGCCCTGCGGAGCGCAGTGGGAAGCCAAGCGCTGGTGGTCCAGCCTTGAGGCGTCCGAGCGGCGCTCAGGTCCAAGCGTCTTGCGCGGCCCTGAAGGTGTTCACGTGGGCTTGCACCACGGTGTTCACGTCAGGGGAGTAGCCGCCGCCCATGGCGCAGACCACGGGAATGTCTTGGGCTGAACAGGCGTCGAAGACCATCCGGTCGCGCTCGGCGCACCCTTGCAAGCTCACCCCAAGCCTTCCTAGTTTGTCGGAGGACAAGATGTCCACGCCGCATTGGTACATGACAATGTCGGGCCGTTTGTCGGAGAGCAAACGGTCCAGATTCGTCTTTAACAAGTGCAGGTATACGTCGTCGTCGGTCCCGTCAGGAAGGGGCACGTCGATGTCGCTTTGTTCTTTGCGGAGTGGGTAATTGGAGGCCCCGTGCATGGAGAATGTGGTCACCCTGGGTTCGTGTGCGAGGATGAGGGCTGACCCATTGCCTTGGTGCACGTCGCAATCCACAATCAACACCTGCTTCACGGCTTGTTTCTGCAGAAGGTGCAACGAGGCGATGGCAAAGTCGTTGAGGATGCAGAACCCCTCGGCGCGGTCGGCGTAGGCGTGGTGGGTGCCGCCGGCGATGTTCATGGAGATCGTACCTGAGGCCAAGCACCGCTCGGCGCACTCCAACGTGCCTTGCATGATCACGCGCTCACGCTGCACCATGGCCGCCGACCAGGGAAATCCGCTCCGACGCTCCTCCCTTCGGCTCCAAAGGCCGTCCCGGGTGCGCCTCCAGTATCCCTCGTCGTGGGCAAGAAGGAGGGTGTCTTCCGGCATGATGCCGGGCGTGAAAAAATGACTTTCCTCCACCACGCCTTCGTGCAGCAACTGGGCCCTCAGCAGGGCATACTTCCGCATCGGAAATCTGTGGCCCTCTGGCACATCCAGTACGTAACAAGGCGCGTAAGCGACGTCCATGCCGAGTTCAAGCGCTTGGCTGGGTCAAATGTTCAGTGATGGCCCGGGCCAACACCCCGGCCGCATCAGGACACAGCCGGAACCAAAGCTCTGGCTCCACCATTTCCAATTCGGACACGGCCCAGGCCCCGTTCAAGTCGCGCACCATATCCACGCGCGCATAAAGGGGCTCACTCATGTCACGTTGGCCCATGACCTTCACGGCAGTGTTCATGGCGCGCTCTGCGAATGCGCGCTCCTCCAGAGTCATGTCGTGGGGCACCACTGTCCCCCCGTGGTCGTCCTGGACCCGGAAGTCTCCGGGCTTGGCTTGCTTCTTTACAGCGTGGGTCACGGTGCCACCCAACCACATCAGCGAAAGTTCGCCCTCGGCGACCACACTGGGCAAAAACGGCTGGACCATCATGTCCTGGCGTTGGAGCAATGCGGCCCAAAGGGCCTCGATGTGGTTCGGATGGTCGGGGGCGAGTTGCCATTTGTGTTGGTCGCGCGTCACCCGGTAGGTGTCTTTGGCTGCGCCAGAGACGGTGGGTTTGATCACCAAGTCGTCCGACATAAACGCCTGACAGACCTCGGCCCAGGCCAATCCAGATTGCATTTTGTGGATGACGCTTGGCACCACAGGGATGCCTGCTTCTTCCAAGTTGAGGAGATAGTGCTTGTCCAAATTCCAGTGCAAGCACGCGGCCGGGTTGATAAGGGTGGTGACCTTCTGCACCTCGTGGAGCCAATGTTGAAATTCGTCCCACCGGTCGAAGTAGTCCCACGTGGTTCGGAACACCAGGGCGTTTGCGGCGCCCCAGTCGACGCTGGGGTCGGACCAAACCTTGCGGTCAGCCTCAAGGCCACATGCACGCAAGGCTTCCACCAAGGCGAAGTCCTCGTTCAGGACATTTTGCACGTAGGTCGGAAGGGACGAAGCCTCCGATGGAGAAAAGGCAAAACGCGCCTCGGTCAACACCCAAACCACCATGGTCAGAACGTCATCCCCAAGCGGAGCCGCATCATGCGGACCGTGGTTTTCGAACAATCTGTCGCCAAAGCAGCGGTGAGCCCGAGGGCAAGGTTGATCCACTTCATGTGACCGAAGGTAGTTTGGGTGGGGTCATCTTGCGGCATGGATTGGACGCTTCTGATGTCGGCACTGTTTCCAGCGGGATTCATGGTGGGTTTGGTGGTGGCCATGAGGGTTTGGCCGCCCAACTCCGTCAACCGCATGTACGGCTATCGCACGCGCAGGAGCATGGCTTCTCAGGAGGCGTGGGACTACGCCCAGCCGAGGTCGATCGAGTTGATGCGCCAATGGACGGTGTGGATGGTGGTGTGGACGCCGTTGGTCCTGTGGAGGTGGCGTTTGGAGGACGCCACGCTGATCCTTTGTGGACTGATGACTGTGGGGGTTTTGTTGCCGGTGTGGTTTGTGGAGCGTGAGTTGAAAACCAATCCACATCAACCTTCAGGTCACCTGAACGGGTACGGGTGGGCCTTCACCTTGTTTGTCTTTTGCAGCGTGATGGCCCCCATCCAACACCACAGGTCAGAGCCGGAAAAGCAAGTCATCGGGAAGGTTGTGGCACTGAGGTGGCACACGTCGAGCCGCGACGTGGGATTCAGCTTGGCCGGCGACGACACCCATTACTACATCAACCGAGGGCTGGACATGGGCATGGACAGCACCTCATGGACAGCACATGTGCTGGGCCAAACTGTGGTGCTGGAAGTCGTGAACCGACCGGCGGGACTCAATTGGTTCGGGTCTGTGGGACCCATCCGCGGAGTCCTTATGGACGGGGACACCTTGTACAGAACAGGAAGGGTGAAGAACCCTTAAGCCGCAGCGCGAACAGGGCGTCCCAATTCACGCAACATCTTGGTGTGCAGGCCCAGCGCTTGCATGTATGTGGTGCATGCGCGGTAGGGGATGCCAAACTCCTCGGCCGTCTGCTTCACAATCGGCGCAATGCTCGGCAAGTGCACGTGGCTGATCTGGGGGAAGAGGTGATGCTCAATTTGGTGGTTGAGGGCGCCGCACAGGAACGTGAGCAATTTGCTGCCTGTGCCAAAATTGGAGGTGGTGCGCAGTTGGTGGGTCAAAGGGTCTACGTCCAGCTTGGCGCCTTTCACAGCTGGGGTATAGTCGTGGTCTTCGAGCACGTGAGCAGGTTGAAATATCACCGCGAGAAGGAAGCCGGCCACCATTTGCATCACACACCATCCAGCAATGATCTGCAGCCAGTGGGCGCCACTGAACAGCATGGGGAGGACAAGTACGTAGGTGAAGTAGGCCGCCTTGGTGATTCCCATTTCCACGGACAACTTGCCCACGGTGGTCCCAGTGGGCTTGATGAGGTCTTTCTTGTGGTACCGACGGAGTTGCATCCAGTCTTTCGCAATCATCCAGAAGATGGTCATCATGGCGTAGAACACCCACGAGTAAATGTGCTGGAAGCGATGCCACCAGTGCCGAGGCTTCAACGGGCTGAAGCGCATGATGGGATGCATGTCGATGTCCTCGTCCAGTCCGTCGACGTTTGTGAACGTGTGGTGCAGCACGTTGTGCTGGATTTTCCACATCATGGCGTTGCCGCCGACCAGGTCAAGCACTCGCCCCACCCAAAGGTTGACCCACTTTTTGTCGCTGTACGCATCGTGGTTGGCGTCGTGCATAACGTTCAAGCCAATGCCCGCCAACCCCAGTCCCATGACCAATTCGGCCACCCAGAACATCCAGCCTTGGCCTGCCAAGCCCCAGGTGATCAGTGCCCATGGTACGAAATACATGCCCAAGGCCGTGGCCGTTTTCAGGTGCAACCGCCAGTCCCCCTTGCGGCTCAAGTTGTTTTCCTTGAAGTAGGTGTCCACGCGGGCACGGAGGGTCTTGGTGAAGTCCGATGTGTCGCGGCTGAAGCGGATGGCAGGAATTTGCATGATTCGAAGGTAGAACCGGCGTCACGTCCCGTGGTTCACTCTCGGGCACAGGATGCCCACAGAGTTCTTCACAACACCGTGTTCAGCCGAAGGGCGACTTGGGCTTGGGAATCTTCCGCACGCGCAACGACTTGGGGGTGACCTCGAGGTACTCGTCGTCGTTGATGAACTCCATGAACTCTTCGAGCGAGAGCTTCTTGGCCGGGGCAATGCGTAAGCCCTTGTCCGCGCCTGAGGCGCGCATGTTGGTCAGCTTCTTGCCTTTGATGAGGTTCAACTCCATGTCCGTGTCACGCGCAGACTCACCCACGACTTGGCCGGCGTAGATGTCCTGTCCGGGGTCGATGAAGAAGGTGCCGCGGTCTTGCAGTCGGTCGATTTCGTAGGCCCTGGCTTGGCCCGTTTCCATGCTCACCAAGGAGCCTGTGCTCCGCGTGGCCAAGTCGCCTGCGAAGGGCTCGTACCCGTCAAAGCGGTGGGTCATGACGGCTTCTCCGGCGGTGGCGGTGAGGATTTGGTTTCGCAATCCGATCAGGCCGCGAGAAGGAATGCGAAATTCCATGTGCTGCAAATCGCCCTTGGCTTCCATGACCTGGAGCATGCCTTTGCGCATCATGACCAATTCGGTCGCCTTGCCTGCATTGGCTTCAGGCACATCGATGACCAAATGTTCGAAGGGCTCGTGCTGCACGCCGTCGATGTCCTTGAACAACACCTGCGGCTTGCCGATTTGCAATTCGTAACCCTCGCGGCGCATGGTCTCAATGAGCACGCTCAAATGAAGGATGCCTCGTCCGAAGACGTTCCAGCGGTCCTCGCTGTCGGTGGCTTCCACGCGAAGGGCAAGGTTCTTCTGCAGCTCGGCGTCAAGGCGCTCGCGGATGTGACGGCTTGTCAAGAATTCTCCGTCTTTGCCTAAGAAAGGCGACGTGTTGATGGTGAAAAGCAGGCTCATCGTTGGCTCGTCGACGGCAATTCGTTCCATGGCCTCCGGCTGTTCGAGATCGGCCAAGGTGTCCCCAATCTCAAACCCATCCATGCCGGTGATGGCGCACAAATCGCCGCTGCGCACATGGTCGACTTTCTCCTTGCCCAGGCCCGAGAACACGTACAATTCTTTGGCGCGCACCTTCTTGTTGCCTTCCGCCGTGCACAAGGTGTAGTCCTTGTTGGCATGCAGGTCGCCGCGGTACAGACGCCCAATGGCAATCCGGCCAGTGTACTTGCTGTAATCGAGGGACGTGATTTGGAGTTGCGGGGTACCCTCTTCATAGGGCGCCTCCGGCACGTGCTCCAAAATGACGTCCAACAAGTGGGCCACGTCTTCTGTGGGGTTGTTCCAATCCTCGGCCATCCAGCCGTTCTTGGCGGACCCGTAGACGGTGGGGAAGTCAAGCTGCTCCTCCGTGGCGTCCAGGTTGAACATCAAGTCAAACACCTGCTCCTGCACCAAGTCAGGCGTGCAGTTTTCCTTGTCGACCTTGTTGACCACCACGATGGGCTTGAGCCCAAGCTCAATCGCTTTGCCAAGCACGAAACGCGTTTGGGGCATGGGCCCCTCGAAGGCGTCGACCAACAACAACACGGCGTCCGCCATCTTCAACACGCGCTCCACCTCGCCTCCAAAATCCGCGTGGCCTGGGGTGTCAATCAAGTTGATCTTGACGCCTTTCCACGTCGCACTGACGTTCTTGGCCAAGATGGTGATCCCGCGCTCCCGCTCGAGGTCGTTGTTGTCCAAGATGAGTTCACCAGAGTCCTTGCGGTCGTCAACGACATTGCACTGGTGAATGATTTTGTCGACGAGGGTGGTTTTCCCGTGGTCGACGTGGGCGATGATGGCCACGTTGCGGATGCCGCTCATAAGTGGTGGTTTTGCGGGCGCAAAGGTCGAACATCCCTTCAGACCGCCGACCGAAGCCTTGGCATTAATTTTGCCTGGCCCAAGCCGTTGCTGTGAACATCTTGAAGTCTTTCTCCTCGTTGGTCCTCGCGGCTTTGATGCTGTTGTCGTCCTGTTCGAGCTCCGTGAAAATCACCTCGTCGCTCTCTGGGGCGGACGTCTACGCCGACGGATTCTACGTGGGTCAAACGCCCATGCGCCACAATGACGCCAAGCCCACAGGAACCACCCTCGAATTGAAGTTGGCGAAAGAAGGGTGCGACACCTTTGAAACCGACTTCACCAAAGACGCCCGCCTGAACGTGAAGACCTTGCTGGAGTCGATGTTCATTGTGCCATCGTGTCCAAAAACCAAAGCACCGATCAAGTGGCCGCCGAGATTCGGGCGGCATTGAAGCGTGAACGATGGGGCCGGGTCAGTCCTGTGCCATCCAACACTCGAATTCGTCGAGCATGGTTTGCATGTCTTCGCGTTCAGTCAATGGATTCATGAAGGTGCAACGCAACCAGGCTTCGCCGTTCAAGCGGGTGGCCACGACGTAACTCGCCCCGTCCTTCAAGTGGCGCGCCCTCAGCCTGGTCAAAAGGTGGTCGTCTGGCACGGCGACGGAAGGTCGGAAGCACACAATGTTAGCTTGGGGCGCCATGGCCAACTCCCACGCCGGCCGAGATTCCACCTCGTCTGCGAAGACTTCGGCCAACGACCACAACCGGTCCACGAGATGGCCCCATTTGTCCAAGCCGCCGTCGAACATGGCCGTGGCCAGTCGGGTGCTGAGCATGCGCTTGGTGCACTCAAAAGTCCGCTTGCCTGTGTCCCACCAATCTTGTCCATCGGCACGCTCCCAAAGGTATTCCGCTTCTTGAACGAAGGGCAGGAAACTCTCGAGGCCGTCGCGATAGAGCACGCCGGTGAGAAGCGCCGGGAGCCCGCACACCTTGTGAAAATCCAGGACCACGCTGTCGGCCAAGGACATGCCGCGGACCAAGTGCTTGTGGGTGTCGCTGAACCCCGCGGGGGCGCCGTGGGCGCCGTCCACGTGGAACCACACGTCTTCCCCCTGGGCCCATTCGGCGATGTCTTGGAGGGGGTCGTAGGCCCCAGTGCTTGTGGTGCATGCGCTCCCAACCACAGCCAACAACTGTCTGCCTTCTTTGCGCTGCTTGCGGGCCTGGTGTGCCAAGTCGGCGACGTCCATTCTGTGGTTGGCATCGGTGTTCACGAGCACCACCGCGTCAGGGCCCCATCCCATGATTCGCACCGCGCGGTCGACGCAATAGTGGGCTTGTTGAGAGACAAGCACCACGAACGGGTCCGACTGACGAATGCCGTGGCGCCAAGGGTCCTGGTCGAGGCGCAGCCCCAGCTTGCGCTGGGCGGCCAGCAGGGCCACCAAGTTGCCCAAGGTTCCGCCGTGACAAAGGACGCCACCGCATTCTTCGGCCAACCCCAGCGCTTGCCCCACTTGGTTCAGGAGCAGGTGCTCCAAGGTCGCGTTGGTGGGGCCCATCTCGTAAATGGCCTGCCCGTTGTTGAGCAAGTCGGTCAGGGCGCCCAGCATGGCTTCTTGTGGAAAGGGAACCGCCACTTGGTGGCCCATGTACCGCGGGTCGTGCAATTGGTTGGAGCGTTCCAACACGGCTTGAATGGCTTCCTCTCGAGACCCTGACCGCGCCATGAATGCCTTCCAAAACGCGAGCTCCTCCTGCGGTGTGCCCACCGGGTAGCTTGAAGGGCGTTGTCGGCCCACGCTGTCCTCAAGGTGGTCCGCCAGCCGGTCGACCAGGTCGTGTCCAAAGGCGCGAAAGGCCGATGAATCGTAGGCTTCGCGCAACGTAGAGTGCAAGGGGAGCAGAGGGCGACGGGGCTTCATGGCGGTGCTTTCCACGAAGGTACTCGTCGCCCAGCACCATGCGTTCGAAGATGGAGGGTTTCATGGCGTTGGGGTTTGGGATGTGAAACAATCGTGAAAAGCCTTGAACCAAGGAGCATGCCAAAAACCGCAAGGACCCATCTCGCTGTATCTTCGAGGGCCCATGATTGACCTGCTTGGCATCACGAAGACGTACACCACCGGAGCCCAGTCTCTGCAGGTGTTGAAAGGCGTGGACCTGGCCTTGGAAACAGGGGAGTTGGTCGCCATCATGGGGTCCTCGGGATCTGGAAAATCCACGTTGCTCAACATCCTGGGCCTGCTCGACGGGTACGACGAGGGCATGTACCGCTTGGATGGAAAAAACATGGCCCAGCTGACCGAGCGACGTGCCGCAGAGTTGCGCCGCGAGATGCTCGGGTTTGTTTTCCAGAGCTTCAACCTGATTGGGTTCAAGTCGGCGGCGGAAAACGTGGCCTTGCCGCTGTATTACCAAAAAGTGCCCCGCAAGGAACGCCTCCGTCGGTCCCATGAACTGCTGGAGCGGGTGGGGCTTTTGGAGTGGGCGGACCACCTTCCGTCCCAGATGAGTGGGGGACAAAAGCAACGTGTCGCCATCGCGCGCGCTCTGGCTGCGCAACCCAGGGTCATCCTGGCCGACGAGCCCACAGGTGCCTTGGACAGCACAACGTCCGAAGAAGTCATGGTGTTGTTGAAGGAGTTGAACGGCGACGGCATGACCATGGTTGTGGTGACCCACGAGGCGGAAATTGCCGCGGAATGTCAGCGCACCATCCGGCTTCGTGACGGGTTGGTGGAAACGGGGGCGCATGTTTGACCGAGACGCCTGGTTGGAAGTGGCCCACAACGTGCTGGCCCATCCGCTTCGCACCACGTTGACCGGCATCAGCGTGGCCTTGGGTATTTTCATTCTGGTGGTGATGCAAGGGCTGGGCTACGGCCTGCAGAACGGGGTGGAAGGCCAATTCGCCGACGACGCGGTCAACAGCATTTGGGTGGAAGGAGGGCGCACCCAACTGGCTTACCGCGGTCACCAACCCAATCGGCCGATCAAATTGACCAACGCAGATGTTGCTGGATTGACGACACAAGCCGACACGGTGCCAGCGTCGTCCAGGCGGATTCGCTTGTGGGGCGCTGAAATTGTGTGGGAAAACCCGAATGGCGAAAACCGAGGAGGTGGATTTGGGGTGCGTGGGGTGGATCCCGCCCACATCGACTTGGAGCGTTCTGTCCTTCTTTCGGGCAGGTACATCAACGGCCGAGATGTGACCGAGTCCCGAAAGGTCGCCGTGGTGGGCCCCAACATCGTCAGGGACTTGTTCCGCGACGTGGATCCACTCGGGGCCTTCATTCGGATCAACGCCGTGGTATTTCAGGTGGTGGGCACGTTTGAAGACCCTGGGTCCCGGTGGGAAAACCGCGTGGCGTACATCCCGTTCTCCACGGCCCAGCAGCTCTACCGGACCGACGGCGGGGTGGATCAGGTGTTGTACAGCACGGGGGACATGGCCACAGATGCCACCGTGGCGCAGAGTGACCGCATGCGGTCCTGGCTCAAGGATGTGAAGGCGGTGCACCCGGACGACTCCCGAGGGGTTGAGGTGGACAACAACAACGAGGAGTACGCGATGTACGCCTCAATTTTTGATGGCATCCGTCTGTTCATCTGGGGCATTGGCCTGATGACCCTGCTCGCGGGGGCAGTTGGGGTGGCCAACATTTTGGCCATTGGTGTGAAAGAGCGGACCAAGGAAATTGGGGTGCGCAAAGCGCTGGGGGCCACCAATGGAAGCATCGTCAGTTTGGTGGTGATGGAATCCACCGTGTTGATGTTGGTCAGCGGCAGCTTGGGGTTGATGCTGGCCGTGGGGCTGTTGACCACCGTGGCGCCTTTGGCGGACCATGAGTATTTCCAAAACCCCCAAGTCGACCATCGCATTGCGTTGTTTGCCCTGGTGGTGTTGGTTTTGGTTGGATTGGCGAGTGGGTTGGGGCCGGCCTTGAGGGCGGTGGCAATCCGTCCCGTCGAAGCGCTGCGCGACGAATGAGGTGGTGGGAACGAGACCCATGGTTGGAGTTGGCGCAAGTGCTCTTGCGCAACCCATTCCGAACGCTGTTGAGTTCGCTCGGCGTGGGCTGGGGGCTCTTCATGATTCTCATCACCGTGGGGGCGTCCAACGGCCTTGAGGAAGGTGTCAAAGCCGACATGGGCAACCGCGTCAAGAACAGCGCGTTCCTTTGGGGCGAGTCGACCAGCCTTCCGTACAAGGGGTACGCCCGCGGGCGTGGCATAGTATTGACCACCATG
>MDTB01169696.1_pt1 | contig 16329 bp, 16 predicted proteins | sample 811161 | NCBI WGS metagenome assembly MDTB01 (sample SAMN05326650, study PRJNA326480) | marine metagenome | isolation source: seawater | place: Mediterranean Sea | collected 2009 | reverse complement strand
GATTGTTCCATTCTTTAAGTATGTCTGCAGCAACTTGGCCCCAAGTACGCCCGGACATAGCTGGCAAACAGTAGCGGCAGGTGGAACTTCTATGGACATCAAAGGAATGACGGTAGCAGCTAAAACTATGGCCATGACGGCTATAGACCTTTTCGAAAATCCAGCGATCATTGAAAAAACTAATTGTAATTATATAAAAGGTGAGGTACTCAATTTAAATATGAGCCCATGATTGGTGATCGCACACCCGCATCAGATTATGCTGGGAAACATTAAAAAAACTGATCCCTGTTTTTAGCGATAGACCTTCTTGTAAGAGAAACCCTCAGAAAAACCTGCTTCAGATACCCAGGTTCATTAGATACTCACGTTCAAGAGAAATATTTTAAATACAGTAAACCAAAATGGATCATCTTAAAAATAATACCTTTTAAAGGCCTCAATAGCTTCATATTCTGCTAAGCCTAATTGATGGTACCTCTTGGCTGTTTCTTGATTTCGATCAGCTGCACGCTGCCAAAATTCTCTTTCGTCACTCCCCGGAAAAACAGCTGTATCTTTTTGTGATTGATGCTTGAAAATAGCTTTCTTTTTTCTGAGCACCTCACTCGGACTTAAAGGAACAGCCATTTCTATTTCTTCCACCGACCATTCTTGCCACGCTCCTCTATACAACCATAACCAACAATTACTCATAAAAGATGATTTCTTAAGCGATTCTATGGACTTAAAAATAGCATCTAAGCAAACTCGGTGAGTTCCGTGAGGATCTGAAAGATCTCCCGCAGCATATATTTGATCTGGTTTAATGGCTTTGATCAACTCTGTTATGATCTCAATATCGGCATCACCAATTGGTTTTTTTTCTATAGCCCCAGTTTCATAAAAGGGCATGTCAAGAAAATAGACATGTTCATCTGGAATGCCCACATATCTACAAGCGGCTTTCGCTTCGCCCCTACGAATCAATGATTTAATATTTTGTACAATATCAGTATCAATTTCTCCAGACTTTTTATCACTTATGGCTTGGAGTACCTCTTTATATAAAGAGTTAGTATTTGCCGGTTGGTCTTCATAATTATTCTTTAGGTCTACATAAAAATCTGCAAAACGAACAACTTCTTCATCAAAGACGGCAATATTTCCAGAGGTTTGATAGGCGACATGAACCTCATGCCCTTGATCAACCAAGCGTAAAAATGTTCCACCCATAGAGATAACATCATCATCGGGATGTGGACTGAAAATAATGACCTTCTTTTTGGCAGGAAGCGCTCTTTCAGGTCTGTAAGTGTCATCCACGTCTGGTTTACCCCCAGGCCAACCGGTTATCGTATGCTGAAGCTCATTAAATATCTTAATATTAATATTATATGCCGTATCGTTTTCTATAATCAAATCACCCATCCCATGATCACTGTAATCTCGAGCGGTCAATTTCAAAATAGGCTTTGTTAACTTTTCACACAACCAGATCACCGCTCGTTTCGTTAATTCAGAGTTCCAATCTATAACACCCAGCGTCCATGGGATTTTTCTTCGCGATAATTCAGATCCTGCTGCTGCATCTAAAATAAAGGATGTATTGGGGTGAAATTGTAAAAAGCTTGCGGGAACATTGTCTGATGGTGAGTTTTCAATCGCTTGAGCTACAATATCAGCCTTGGTCTCGCCCCAAGCCATAATGATGATCCGCCGGGCTTTCATAATAGTCCCTACGCCCATGGTTATAGCTTTAATGGGTACATTTTCTTCACCAAAAAAATCACTGGCCGCGTCAATTCGAGTAATCGAATCCAAGTTTACCAATCGCGTCATCGATTGAGATGAAGATCCTGGTTCGTTAAATCCGATATGACCCGTCCGTCCAATACCCAAAATTTGAATATCTAAACCACCATACTTATCTATTTCCTCCTCATAACTGAAGCAAAAATCACCGACTGATGTTTTACTCAGTGTACCCTCCGGTATGTGAATATTTTCTCGTTTTATATCAATATGATCAAAAAGATGTTCATGCATGAACTTTACATAGCTCTGCAAAGCATTGGGATCCATAGGATAATATTCATCCAAATTAAAAGTAATTACATTTTCAAAACTTAAACCTTCTTCTTTATGCAGCCTGACTAACTCTTTGTAAATACTTTTAGGAGAAGACCCTGTAGCCAATCCCAATACACAAAACTCATCCAGAGATTTCTTTTCTCTTATCATATCAGCTATTTCAACCGTTATGGCTGTAGAGGCGGAAAATGAAGTTTCATACAGCTGTGTATGAATTTTCTCTTTTTTGGTGAAAGGTGATGCCTCCCATTTTTCTTTAGTCAAAACCTTGTTATTCATTTTTTTCAGATAAAGGTGAATACATTTTTTTAAATTTAGGCTTCATTTAATCGCCATATCAATACAGAAGCGCCTAAAATGGCCCCCTCATAATCATCAAATTTCGATTTTTCAATCGTTATCTGATCGGGATAAACATACAGTAGATGCTCATAGAAAGAGTGACGCGTGGGTGCCAATAGCAGCTGATCTGCATGCGTAACTCCTCCTGCCAAATAAATATGCTGAGGATTGAATAAAGCCACCATATTAGCCAATGCTTTACCAAGCATTTCACCCGTTAAGATCAAGGCTCTTTTGGCAATTTGGTCTCCAGACAATGCCAATTCAGTAATCATTTTAGCATTTAAATGTGACATGGGTAACTCTAATAATGGGCCTTTGTAACTATTAAATTCAGCTATTAATGATGTCACTGTCCTAATCATACCCGTTGCTGAGACATAAGTCTCAAGACACCCTTTTCTACCACAAGAACAAGATCTTCCAGAATCCTTTACTAATACATGCCCTAATTCTCCAGCAAAACCTTCCTTACCCTTCAACAAACTTCCATTACAACAGATACCAGCTCCAACACCCGTGCCCAGGGTTACCACAAAAAAATCTGATAACAACGCATCATCAAAATGCTGATGGGCAAGAACTAAGAGATTGGCGTCATTGGTTAGCTTGACCGGAACCGAAAATGCCTCACTCAGTGATTTGATGATATCTAAAGAACCGTCCCAGTTAAGATTGGCAGCGTCTTTAATCGTTTGGTTTTGCTCGTTGACACTTGGTGCTCCCATCCCTATCCCCAAAAATCCTTTCATGTCATCGCTGATCATTGAATTAATCACGCCTATCAAATGTTCAAAAAAAGTAGTCGCATTCCCATAGTCGGCGGTCCTAAACATCTGATTTTTTAGAACATCCCCCGATGCACTTATTTGGCCAATCCGGGTATGGGTTCCGCCCACATCAATACCAATCACATATTTATTCAATATTTATTTTCTTTATTGAGCATGAGAGATTTTATCAGCCGCATTTAATAATGCACATAGTTATAAAATCTTATCAAAAACAAGTCAAAAAATAAAAACATAATTTGCTAAATTATACCAACAACAATATTTATATTACCAACAACATATAATATATAAGACATCATTTTTTAACTATACATATATGATAAATAGCATAATCCTTGGAAAAGATGAAATAAAAAGGACCTACCTCACCCATTTGATCAATCAATATTCAGATTTAGATATTATAGAAAATACAGATTTATTAAAGAATTTACAAAATAGCATCCGAAACCATTCCATTAATCTCATTTTTTTGTTTGATGATTTTGATGAAATTGACGTATTTGACATAGTCAATTGCTGGCATTCAGAAATTGGAGTTATTATGATTTCAAAGACACCAGAATTAGCGGCAAAATGCTATGCATATCGCAATATTATAGACTTCTTGACACTCCCTCTTGACGCCGCAAGGTTCATGAAATCTGTTGCTAAAATTTATTCCACTCAGCCATTGAAATCGCCCTTAACAGTCGAGATATCACAGAAAGATCACCTATTTGTAAAGGCAAACAAAAAGCTTAGGCGAATCAACTATATTGATATATTATTTATTGAGGGATTAAAAGATTATGTTTTAATAAAGACTTTGTATAACGAATATATTGTCCATGCAAATATTGGAAATTTTACCAACTATTTACCCAGAAATAGATTTATGAGAATACATAAGAGCTATACCATAGCCATAGGTCATATTAAAACGGTTACCTCAAATGAAATGGAGATTGGGCCTCATCTTATCCCTATAGGTCGTTCTTATCAAGAAAAAACCTTATCCCTGTTAATAAAATAAAAAGATGTTCAATAAAAGCGGTAACATTAACACATAATTACTACTCGCAGTCCATAAAAAAAAGCCATTCAAATTAATTCAATGACTTTCCTATGCTTTTAATTCAGAATTATTTTTTGGCTGTTTCAACGATCGCCTTAAAAGCTTTTTCATTGTTCATAGCCAAATCAGCAAGTACCTTTCTATTGATTTCAATACTCTTCTTCTTAAGTAATCCCATAAATTTAGAATAACTCAAATCATATTGTCTTGCACCGGCATTGATACGCTGAATCCACAAGGCTCTAAATTCTCTCTTTTTAACTTTTCTATCTCGATAAGCGTATTGCCATCCTTTTTCTATGGCGTTCTTTGCTACCGTCCAGATATTTTTCCTTCTGCCAAAATACCCTTTGGCATACTTCATCATTTTTGTTCTTCTTGCCTTTGAGGCTACATGATTAACTGATCTCATTTTATCTATTTGTTTTTAATAATTGGTGGTAACATACACTTAAAACCAATCATTGGGTTATACATTTCAACCTATCAGATATACAACATTAATTTTACGTTGTTTTCATCTGCTTTGTGAACCAAACCTGCTTGTGTAAGATTACGTTTTTGCTTGGTTTCTTTTTTAGTCAAAATATGACTCTTAAAAGCGTGCTTACGTTTGATTTTTCCTGAACCGGTCAGTTTAAACCTCTTTTTTGCACTTGAATTTGTTTTTACTTTAGGCATTATTTGATCGTTTACTTCTGCTTGGGTGATAACATTAAAAACATTCTTTTTCCCTCTAACTTCGGGAATTGTTCAACTTTTGCCGATTCCTCAAGAGATTGGGCGAATTTCAGTAAGAGTATTTCACCCCGTTCTTTAAATACAATCGACCTTCCCACAAAGTGAACATAGGCTTTCACCTTTGATCCCTCATGTAGAAATTTTTTAGCATGATTTAGCTTAAAACCAAAATCATGATCGTCCGTATTAGGCCCAAATCTAATTTCCTTAATCACCGTTTTCTGGGCCTTAGATTTGATTTCTTTTTGCTTCTTTTTTTGCTCGTACTTAAACTTAGAATAATCAGTTATTTTACAAACAGGAGGATCCGCTTTCGGTGATATCTCAACTAAATCTAAACTTTGCTCCTTGGCTAAGTTTAGAGCAACGTTTAATGGATAAACATCTACATTGACATTTTCACCTACTACTCTCACCATTGATGCTAATATTTTGTCATTGACCTTGTAAGGTTCTTCAGAACGACCTCTAAAAGGTCTTTTTGTTATTTGTCTACTAATTGCTTTGTTTTTACTGGTTGAACATCTAAAAAATGATTTGCAAATATCATCAAATTAAATATGTATTAAAAAAATTCTACTCAAAAAAGCAAAAAATTTATCAAAAAAAGGCTGTTCAGGGAGAAATAAAAACTAAAGCTTTGCGGTAAATCTCCAGATTTTAAAGAGTCTTTAGATTTCTATCTTCTTTTTAAACATCTCTAAAAACTCATTTAAACTCAAAGATCCTAAATCACCTACTCTATGAGCTCTAACTGACAAGGTGCCTCCTGCGGACTCCATGTCACCCACAATGAGCATGAAAGGTATTTTCTTCACCTCAGCATCCCTGATTTTTTTTCCTATTTTTTCATCCCTTCGATCTGTAAAACCTTTTAAATCGTGGTCTTGCAACTCTAGAAATACTTTTTCTGCATACTCATGATACTTTTCAGAAATAGGTAGTATCGCGAACTGCTCAGGCGCTAACCAGAGGGGCAAATTTCCTGCGGTATTTTCAATGAGAATGGCGATAAATCTCTCAAGTGAACCGAAGGGGGCTCTGTGAATCATTACCGGACGATATTTCTGATTATCAGCCCCAACATATTCTAATTCAAAACGCTCTGGCAAAGTATAATCAACCTGAATCGTACCTAATTGCCACTTTCTACCGATGGCATCTTTCACCATAAAATCTAATTTTGGACCATAAAAAGCAGCTTCACCAGTTTCTATAACGGTATCCAGTCCTTTTTCTTTGGCTACATCTTTTATCGCCGTTTCGGCTATATTCCAATTCTCATCTGTACCAATGTATTTTTCTGGAGTTGATAGATCCCTTAAAGATACTTGCGCAGTAAACTCAGGAAAACCTAAGGCTTTCAAAACATATAAGGTTAAATCGATGACCTTTGAAAACTCTTCTTTTACTTGATCTGGTCTACAAAAAATATGAGCATCATCCTGGGTAAAGCCTCTAACTCTTGTTAACCCATGAAGCTCTCCGCTTTGCTCATACCGATACACGGTTCCAAACTCAGCAAAACGTACAGGAAGTTCTTTGTATGACCTCGGCTGGGACTTATAAATCTCACAATGATGAGGACAATTCATAGGCTTCAATAAAAACTCTTCATCCTCAGAGGGAGTGCGAATAGGTTGGAAAGAATCTTTACCGTATTTTTCATAATGACCAGATGTGACATAAAGCTCTTTGGTGCCTATATGCGGTGTAATGACAGGATCATATCCCGCCTTCACTTGCGCTTTTTTGAGGAAGCTCTCTAACCTTTCACGTAATACCGCACCTTTGGGTAACCAAAGCGGAAGTCCTTTGCCTACTTTTTGAGAGAATGTAAAAAATCCCAACTCTTGTCCAATTTTCCTATGGTCTCTTTTTTTCGCTTCTTCTAAAAGGGCTAAGTATTCCTTGAGTTCTTTTTGCTTGGGAAACGAAATACCATAGAGTCGCGTAAGTTGTTTCCTTTTTTCATCTCCGCGCCAATACGCCCCCGCAATATTTAAAATTTTAACCGCTTTGATAAAACCAGTATTTGGAATGTGGGGCCCCTTACATAAATCAGTGAAATTACCTTGAGTATAAAAAGTTATCTCACCATCTTTTAAATTTTCAATCAGTTCAAGTTTATATTCATCACCTTTTGCTTCAAAATAGTCTATCGCATCTTGTTTTGAAATTGATTTTCTTAAAAATTCATTTTTCTGACGGGCCAATTCCAACATTTTTTCTTCAATAAGAAATAATTGCTCCCCGTCAAAAACCATTTCACCGAAATCAACATCATAATAAAAGCCACTATCGATGGCAGGTCCAATACCTAATTTCACTCCTGGATACAAAGATTCCAAAGCCTCAGCCATCAAATGAGCAGAAGAATGCCACATCGTCCCTTTCCCATCAAGATCTTTCCATGTCAATAATTCAAGAGATACATCAGTATTAATCGACGTCGACGCGTCCACAGTCGTGCCATTCAATTTGGCCGCTAATACATTACGAGCCAAACCTTCACTGATCTCAAGAGCCACATCCATGGGCGTAACTGGACGGGCATATTCTTTCTCACTTCCATCCGGTAGTGTAATTATGATAGGTTGTACACTCATTATTTTTTTAAATTGAAGCTATTTCTTTTGAATTAACGCTGTTTCCAACGCCAATAATATTTTGGCAAATATGCAATAATTTGTATTTTAAATAATTTTTTTCGGCATTAATTGTTTTTCGACTCATAAGCGCATTATTATGCTTTTTGAGTGATTTGACCTTATTGAGGTTAAAAAAGGCCCGTGACTTTCTGAAAACCCTCAAATAATCCTTAACCTGAACTTTGAGGCTTACAGAAATTAATTGCCTACCTATTTATACGACTTAATTTTTAAGCTAATACGCTTCGTTTGAGAGTAAAATAGGAAATGTTTCTTCTCAATTCTTAATCAAATGAATAATAGTAAGGCATCTGGAGCACCAAGCGAGTAAAAAAAGGTGAAAAGACTCAATTCTGAAAAATAATCTTTAAAAGATTTAGTGTTTACCCTTCAACTCATCATTCAACCCTATCAAATTTTTTTGAATATCTAAAACAATGTCTGTCAACTTATCGATCGAAATCTCTTCGGAAGCCTCCGGATCGGGGAAATCTATGCTAATAAAAGCCCTAGCCTCCCAAATCTCTTCTACATCTTCAGGAGCAATTTCGTAGGCAGAATAAGCCTGATTATCAGAAACTAAATATAATTTACCTCGATCATCCAAGTAATTAAATATTCGTTTATAAACTATGCCCTCATTCAGGGTAATGAGTACATAGGTCTTACCATTTTTGATATCAGTAACAGAATCAATATACTTCCCTACAACAATACTGCCTGGAGTTAATGGAAGCATTGAATCACCCACAATTTCAAAGGCCCTATACGTCGCATTTTTTGCCAAAATAGGCAATTGGAATTTGGGCAATTCTGAAATGAATTCAGGATCTGAAAAACCGTTCAAGTAGCCGGCTGAAGCTTTCTGATGGATTAATTCAATATTTTCATTCTCTTGCTTATCCATCGTAATGGGTAAAATCTTAATCTTTTCCTTTTGAAATTTAATTGACTTTAAGGTTGTTTGATCTCCAACAATAAGGCCATCCACAGTTACATTCAACACTTTGGATATTTTAGACAAATTATGCAAGCGCGGCTCAGCTCTACCTTCTTCATAAGCCCCTACTAAAGAACGCTTGATCCCTAATTCCTTTGCAAACTGCTCTTGGGTGTACCCCGCTTTTTTTCTTAAAAATTTTAGATTTTCGGCTATGGACATGTCATATGGGTTTAGGTGTATCCTTAAAAATGTTACTGATTAAATATGATGAAATTTAAATCTAAATCTAACTCTGAAGATTTACCTATGGAATAAAGATGCGTCTGTCTAAAATCCTTTTGGCTTTGAATAAGGCATAATTTATTTCTTATTCTCAAAACAACTTCTTTCAAGGTAGAAGCCGCATCTACCAAAACGTATCCATAAAAAAATTTTTTTTGTTTTAGACGTGCAAAAAACTTCACTTGAAAATTCCCTGAAATTAACCTCTTAGACTCTATTTTGAGATCATAATGATCGTTCATTATAAAAGACGTCCTGACATCATCTACTTCCATTACTTCCATGATTTTAATTTTACTATTAATATTAGCAATAATAGTAAAAATATTAGTAATAAGTAGTGGTTTTATAAAAACATTCATCAAAAGGCTCTTTGAGCTTCAAAGGAAATATTTTCATTAATAAAAGGCTAAAATTAAAATTCAAAATCCCCGATTCGCTTAATTTGCAATTATCAATACATATTTATGAGAAAAACAGCGATCGTCATAGGAACGGGTATTGCAGGTCTCGCATCGATTTTGAGACTTTTACAAAAAGGTTATCGGGTAAAAGCTTTTGAAACCAATGACTATGTGGGTGGCAAAATCACTAGTTTTCACAATAAAGGTTACCGATGGGATATGGGGCCTTCACTATTCACCATGCCCCAATACGTCAATGAATTATTTGAATTGTTTGGGGAAAACCCCAAAGACCATTTTAATTACACTAGAAAGAAGGTACTCTGCAATTATTTTTGGGAGGATGGTACTACCCTTTCCGCAAAATCGGATCCATCATTGTTTGTCAATGACATCAGTCAAACTTTTAAGGTTAATCCTATGATTATTGAAAAATATTTGAAAAAGTCTAAACTCAAATACGACCTTACGGCACCCATATTTCTTGAAAAATCACTGCATCGTTGGTCTACTTATTTTTCCTTTATTACGATCAAGGCTTTATTTAATAGTGTTCACCTAAATTTATTTGAGTCACTTAATCAACTTAACCAACGAACCTTAAAACATAAAAAACTGATCCAGTTTTTTAATCGATTTGCAACTTACAATGGCTCTTCACCTTATAAAACTCCAGGCATTATGTCCATGATCCCCCATTTAGAAATGGGCTTAGGTACCTATTTCCCGAAGGGGGGTATGCATGAGATCAGTCAAAGCCTCTACCGTTTATGCCAATCTAAAGGAGCCGAATTTCAGTTATCTAATGCAGTAACAGAAATTCTTCATGACGGCAGCAAAATCACGGGTGTTGTAGCCGGATTGCAAAAACATGAAGGAGATTTGATTGTGTGCAATATGGATATCTACGCGACCTATCAACGGCTACTTAAAGACGTCATCAAACCCAAAAAGACCCTTAGTCAAGAGCGCTCAAGCTCAGCCTTAATATTTTATTGGGGCATCAAAAAAACTTTTGAATCCCTCGATCTTCATAATATTTTGTTCAGCGAATCCTATGAAGAAGAATTCAATCATATTTTTAAAAGGAAAACCCTCATTGAGGATCCTACCATTTACATCAACATCTCAAGTAAGGAAGAAAAAAAAGATGCACCCGAAGGCTGTGAGAACTGGTTTGTAATGATTAATTGCCCAGGCAATTTCAATCAAGACTGGGAGCAAATAAAAAAGCAAGCCCGCGAAAATATTATTGAGAAAATAAATCGAACACTCAATGTACATATTGAAGATTATATCGAATCAGAAAAAATTCTAGACCCAATCAAAATAGAATCAAAAACAAGTTCACATCAAGGTGCTCTTTATGGTGCTTCAAGTAATAATAAATTTGCGGCCTTTTTGCGGCATCCTAATTTCTCAAAGAAATTAAAAAATTTATATTTTTGCGGGGGATCCGTACATCCCGGAGGAGGTATTCCTTTATCCTTATTATCTGCTAAAATTGTAGGTGAACAGATTGCCAGTCTCAAATGAACCTAATCCAAAAACGTTTGCCTTCAAGGAGTGCTCTTTTTATATGTGCCCTTTACATTATTCATCTCTCAGCTCTCATAGGTGTGTATTTGGGATACATCCAATGGTTCCTAAGTAAAACATGGGCCATACTTTTCTTAATATTTCTGGTTCTATGGGATAGTCTACCCAAAAAAAATATCAAAATATCTTGGCCCATTCCGGCCATTTTTTTTATTGGATTTATAGGTGAATGGTTAGGTGTCAAGTTTGGTTTTCTCTTTGGAAATTATAGCTATGGCGTTAATTTGGGCATGAAGCTAGATGATGTCCCTGTAATAATGGGGATTAATTGGGTCATTTTGTCTTTAGCAACACGCGGGATTATCCAAAGATTTTTAAACCTTCCTGTCACGAAAATATTGGTTTCTTCGGTACTCATGGTTAGCCTTGATGTCCTATTAGAACCCCTCGCACCACAACTTGGCTATTGGTCTTTTGATACGATGGTCGCACCACTCAGCAATTATATGGGATGGCTTATTTATTCAATACTGATCCAAGTCCTGTTGGAACTTGTCCAATTCAAAGGCCATTTTATTATTTCTCTACATATTTTAATCATTCAATTGCTCTTTTTTGGGAGTCTCTATTTCCTTTTTTAACTCTTGTTCCTTTTTTAACTATTGAAATACATTGATATCTGATTTAGTAAAACAAAAAAAAGCCGCCTGCACCCCTACAAACGACTTTCAAATAAACAACATTAGCTTTATACGTTGCTGTAGGAGAAGGAATCGAACCTTCACGAAGTGGTTAGACACATACGAGCTCCATATGTGTTTTATCCCGAACCTTCACCCCCGAGATAGGAGGGCATGTCTGCCAGTTTCATCACCCTACAATAAATTTCTTTTTGACCTTAGTTGTTCAGACCTAAATCAATAAAGAAATATAAATCAAAATTAGGCATTATTTTCGTTATATTAAAAATAATTTAATAGATTTGACCGATATTTATAGACAAGTCAGATATCTGATCAAAATTTTAAATAATTAATAAAAAATAACTTGAAAATGAGTAAAAATTACGAAATTGATAACGTAGATCTCAAAATACTTAATATTTTGATGGAAGATGCCAAAATACCCTATACAGAAGTAGCAAAAAGAGTTTTTGTGTCAGGAGGTACTGTACATGTTAGAATGAAAAAACTAGAGGAGATGGGGATTGTGACTGGTACAACACTTAAAATGGATTATTCAAAATTGGGATATGACGTAACCTGCTTTCTGGGCATTTATCTACTTAAAAGTTCTCTTTACGATTCTGTAGTGAATAGCTTAAAAAAAATTCCAGAGATCGTGAAAGTTCATTATACAACCGGGAACTATAATATTTTCATAAAAATACATTGTAAGGATACCCGGCACCTTAAAGATGTACTACATGATAAGATTCAAAAAGTTGAAGGAATCGAACGTACGGAAACATTTATAAGTTTGGAGGAAAGCCTGAACAGGCATTTGTCTTTTTCTTGAGGATAATCATACTCCCTAAAAAAAGATTTGTCATCGGTTTTAGTTTTTATGACAAACGAAAAGTAATGAGCTTATTCTGAGATAAATCACAATTATAGTTAATAAATGATATTTTTTTCTCCTTATTTAGAATGTGTATGAATAAGTGATTAAATTTGTAATCTAAATGAGAAGAAGAAGAGATGAGTACAGATGATCAGATTTTAGAAGAATTTACCTCCAAAGAATACGAACATGGTTGGTCTGTTGATTTTGAAGCAGACGAAGCTCCGATGGGTCTCAATGAAGATATTGTAAAATTCATATCACACAAGAAAAATGAACCTGAATGGCTGCTGAACTGGAGGCTTAAGTCCTTTCGGCATTGGTCCAAGTTGGCAGAGCCTAAATGGTCCAATGTTCACTACCCTAAAATAGATTACCAAGCTTTAAAATATTTTTCAGCCCCAAAAAATGGAGGTAAAATAAAAAGCCTAGATGAACTTGATCCTGAAATGATCAAAACATTTGAGCGTTTAGGGATTTCATTGAACGAACAAAAACGTTTATCAGGAATTGCAGTGGACGCTGTAATCGATTCGGTATCTGTGGCTACCACGTTCAAAGAAACACTCTCGGAATTAGGGATTATTTTTTGCTCATTCAGTGAAGCCGTACTTGAGCATCCGGAACTCATCAAAAAATATTTAGGTTCAGTAGTTCCTGCCGCCGATAATTACTTCGCGGCGCTCAACTCTGCTGTGTTTTCAGATGGCTCTTTTTGTTACATCCCCAAAGGTGTCAGATGCCCCATGGAGCTTTCTACGTACTTTAGAATCAATGCGGCCAATACAGGGCAATTTGAAAGAACGCTGATTGTTGCTGAAGACGATAGCTATGTGAGCTACCTCGAAGGATGTACAGCGCCAATGAGAGATGAAAATCAGTTGCATGCGGCCGTAGTAGAAATTTACGCCGCGAAAAATGCCGAGGTAAAATATTCTACTGTTCAAAACTGGTATCCAGGAAATAAAGAAGGTGTAGGTGGTATTTACAATTTTGTCACCAAAAGAGGAATTTGTGCCGGAGATCATGCCAAAATTTCTTGGACTCAAGTTGAGACTGGATCTGCTGTCACATGGAAATATCCTTCTTGCATATTGAAGGGTGATCATTCCATAGGAGAATTTTATTCCGTTGCAGTGACCAACAATTATCAGCAAGCTGATACGGGAACTAAAATGATCCATTTGGGAAAGCATACCAAATCAAGAATTGTATCCAAAGGAATATCGGCAGGAAAGTCTCAAAACTCTTACAGAGGTCACGTAAATGTTTCAAAAAGAGCGATCCATTCAAGAAATTTTTCTCAGTGCGATTCATTACTGATGGGAAATCAATGTGGTGCGCATACCTTTCCTTATATTGATGTTGAAAATAGTAGTTCTCAAATTGAGCATGAAGCTACTACCTCTAAAATTGGTGACGATCAAATCTTTTACTGTAAGCAAAGAGGACTCGACGAAGAGAGCTCTGTTGCCTTAATCGTGAATGGATTTGCAAAGGAAGTAATGAACAACCTTCCCATGGAATTTGCTGTGGAAGCACAGAAATTATTGGCACTTTCCCTTGAGGGAAGTGTAGGATAAAAGTAAATATCAAGTCAGTAGAACAAATCAAATGATATCCATAAAAAATCTTCATGCAAATATCGAGGGTAAAAAGATCCTTAAAGGCATCAACTTAGAAGTCAAAGCCGGGGAAGTACATGCAATAATGGGTCCCAATGGGTCTGGGAAAAGCACCTTGGCCTCCGTATTAGCGGGGAGAGATGGTTATGAAATCACGGAGGGCAGTGTTGCTTTTGAAAACAAAAACCTCCTTGATTTAGAAGCTGAAGAACGGGCAAGGGAGGGCATCTTTTTGGCCTTTCAATATCCCGTTGAAATCCCGGGCGTCAGTACTACAAACTTCTTAAAAACTGCGATTAATCAAATTCGTCAACATCGAAGTGAAAAAATCCTAGATGCGGTTGCTTTTCTCAAACTGATGAAGTCCAAAATGAAACTTGTTGAGATCGATCAAGCCCTACTCAGTCGATCATTGAATGAAGGATTTTCCGGAGGTGAGAAAAAAAGAAATGAAATTTTTCAAATGGCTATGCTCGAACCTAAACTAGCCATCCTTGATGAAACGGATTCAGGATTAGACATTGATGCCTTGAGAATTGTGGCAAATGGTGTTAACAGTTTGAAGTCAAAAGACAATGCAAATATTCTCATTACCCATTACCAGCGACTTCTTGACTATATTCTACCTGATTTTGTCCATGTCTTGTTTGACGGAAAAATTGTAAAGACCGGAGACAAATCCTTGGCAATGGAACTGGAGGACAAAGGTTACGATTGGATCAAAGCTGAACATGGATCCCTAGAGACCATTTAACTTTATGATGGATACAACTGTGATTAATAGCATTCAAGACCAATTTAACAAAAATGAAACGACCTATTTGTCTTCTTCGTTGTCCCATAGAAAATCTGCACTAGATTTTGCATTACTTCATAATTTTCCCAGTCGAAAAAATGAAGAATATAAGTATACCCCCATCGATCGAATTTTGAAAAAAAATTTCGATTTTGAAAAAATTACAGCCTCAAAGACAACTGCGATCCATTTTGAAGATCATTTTTACAAATTAAAAGGTAATCATTTGGTATTTTTCAATGGAAACTACGTGCCTGCCCGATCGGAACTACTCAATGATGTTTGCTATCAACTAGCAACGGATTCAGAGCAGCCCTTCAAGGATGTTTTTGATGCACTCAACGTGGCATTTTGTGAAGATAGTTTAAACATTGAGGTGCGTGAAAACTATAGGCCTCAACCATTTTTCATTTATTATTTTTACGATAGCGAGCAGGGCCAAGTATTTGGTAATCCAAACATTCAGATCACTGCGCATTCAAATACACACATTCAGATTCTCGAAAAAACCATCAGCACAGGAATTCATCCCGTCTTTATCAATAAAAAGGTTTTGGTAGATCTAAAAGCCAATGCTGAAGTAAACATAACAAAAATTCAAAATTACAAGAAACATGTTTTTCAGGTTTATAATCTCGAAGTAAACCAAGACACCCAAAGTAAGTTTAACAGTAATGTTTACTCCTTTGCAGGAGGATTAATTAGAAACAACCTGAGCATAAACCAATTGGGTGAGCATTGTGAGTCGCACATGCATGGCCTTTATCTAATTACTGGTCACACCCATGTTGACAATCACACGGCAGTGAATCATACCCAGCCCCACTCCTACAGTAATGAACTTTACAAAGGCATACTAGATGAAAATTCACGGGCCGTTTTCAATGGTAAGATTTTTGTACGACCTGAAGCACAGAAGACCAATGCTTTTCAGTCTAATCAAAATATAAACCTCTCTGATGCGGCAAGTATTTATACCAAACCTCAACTTGAAATTTGGGCAGATGATGTAAAATGTTCACACGGATGCACTGTCGGACAAATGGATGAAGAGGCACTTTTTTACTTAAGAGCCCGAGGCATAGGAAAAAATCAAGCCAAAGCACTTATTCTCATCGCTTTCGCAAAACAGTCTTTAGAATATCTCCCTTTTGAATTTATAAAGGAAGAAATTGATACACTTATTAGAAAACGATTGATCGGATGACATTGACCTTGAAAGACCAACTTGACCTAACTACACTCAGAAAACAGTTTCCTATTTTAGATCAATCGGTGAATGGCAATCCTCTGATTTATTTGGATAATGCGGCCACTACACAGAAACCTCTTGCTGTTATCTCTGAAATCAATAGATATTATACTGAGGACAACGCAAATATTCATAGAGGCATTCATACCATGGCTGAGCGGGCTACGACAGCCTATGAAAATACCAGAAAATCGATTGCCCAGTTTATCAATGCCAACGAGTCTGAGGAAATCATCTTTACCAAAGGCTGCACAGACAGCATCAATT
>MDTB01169045.1_pt1 | contig 16329 bp, 20 predicted proteins | sample 811161 | NCBI WGS metagenome assembly MDTB01 (sample SAMN05326650, study PRJNA326480) | marine metagenome | isolation source: seawater | place: Mediterranean Sea | collected 2009 | reverse complement strand
TTTTAAGTGCTTTATTTCCTATTTTTTGTTGTGCTTCATTTACCATATTAACCCACGCTGCCTTCTCTGGAACATGCGATTGATTAACGTAAACTTGCTCTTCTATTGGTTTTTTTGTGGTATCTATTTTTTCTATAATTTTTAGTATACTTTCTAAACAAGCATCTTTTGTGCTGTTTTCAAGATCAATCACTATATTTAATTGAACCTTACGATTTGATTTTTCAAACCAGACTTTGGGAAGCACCCAATATTCAGCTGTTTTTTTAGATTTGGAAGAAAAAGCATTAATCCCAAACCAACGTGTATCTGAATTATTAGAATCAAGTATTCTTTTTAAATCGGCATTATTTAAAACTCGCCAAGCCCCAAAAGCCAAATACTCAATGGATTGTTTGGGTTTAGAGAAATAAATAATTTCGTCAACATTGGATTGAGACGCTACTTGCAAGCAATCAAAATCAGTCTCATGAGGCAATGTTAATTGAAAAAATGAATCTTTCTGATGATTCATTGCTTCTTTAATTTGACTTAAAACAGTGTTATTTAGTTGCATGAATCAATTGTACCGATTGAAACATAAAATAACGGATGCTGACATGTTTAAAACCCGCATTTAGCAACATTTTTTTTAACTCATTTGGTGAATAAAACGCTTGAATACTTTTGGCAAGATACCCATAACTATCACCCTGTCCAGAAAATAAAATACCCATTAATCGAACCCATGTATTTAAATAAATGCCATTAAAAAACTTCATAATCATATTTTGCGGCTGGCAACTCTCTAATATTATGAATGTCCCGTTTTCCTTGATCACACGGAAGGTTTCAGTAAACGCTTGATCTAATTGTTCAAAATTACGAATTCCAAAAGACACGGTTGCTGCATCAAATACAGCTGACTCATAAGGTAGTTTGTGAATATCTGCCACTTTTTTTTCAATCACACCCAAGTTCAGCTTTCGAGATTTTTTTATCCCAATATCTAACATATTTTCAGCCATATCCATTGCAACTATTGATTTTATATCTGAACGTTTTTTAGCCGCCGTAATGGCAACGTCCATTGTTCCAGAAGCAATATCTAGTAATTTTTCACAGGGCTTCGGCAATTCGTTAATCATACTGTTACGCCAATTAATATCCATCCCGAATGTAATTAATCGATTAATCAAATCATAGGTTTTTGCAATTTGATTAAACATCAACCAACGTTCTTTTTTGGATATTGTCATTTATTCAATCATAACGAAAAGGTTGCCGATGAACAATTCTATGATTTCATCCTTATTTTAACTTACGATGGCATTGTTAATATTCTAAAATTTATGCTATATTACCTATCTACTAAAACAAATGATGTTTTATTATTGGAGGAACAATGAGAAATTACGATTTATCGGTATTATTTGACACTAAAGATGGCGAAGAAGGTGCAAAAGCGCTTTTTACAAAACTTGAAGATATGATTACAAAAGCCAAAGGCAACATTTTAAAAAGTGAGTTTATTGGTCGCATTGATCTGGTGAATACCTTTCGAAAATATACCCAAGCTTACAGCGTTCGAATTCAATATTCAGGCAACGATAAAGTTTTAGCCGCATTAAGTAAAGAATTTAAAATTAATGAGTCAATCATTCGAAATTTAAACACTCGATTAGAAAGTGTTTTAAGTGAATCTGAGCTTGCTGAATTGGTTAAATAAATGGCCTCTTATAATAAGATTCAATTAACCGGTAAATTAAATGACGTACCAGATGTTAAAGCAACAACTTCGGGGCATTCAATCTCAAAATTTACATTAATTGTTCCACGAATCGATGCATTACCTAATCAACGATTTGATTACATTCGGGTGACTGCTTGGAGGGAGAATGCAGATAAAACTGCAAATTATAAAAAAGATGATATTGTTTTTGTTGAAGGAAGAATTCTTACAGATTCTTATGAAGATGCTTCATCTGGTCAACGAAAATGGACAACAGAAGTGGATGCAAAACAACTCGTCAACTTTAATGAAGTGTTTGATATTCAATCAGATGCTTCAGGATTTCCAAATTCACCATCTCAAAATGCGCCAGATGAAAACTTAATTGAAAATATCCCAATTCCACCTGTTGATGAAACTGCTTTTTTTGATAAAGCCTCACCTGTTGAAGAATCTGAAAATGAACTTGAAGAAGACGTTCCTTTCTAATATTATATATTGTTATGAATAAAGCATTTATTATTGGCCGTTTAGTAAGAGACCCAGATTTTAGATTAACACCATCTGGCGTTCAGTTGTGTCGTTTCACAATTGCTGTTGATCGTATTCCAAAACAGGAAAATCAAACAGCTGATTTCATTCGTGTTGTCACATGGCGACGATTGGCTGAAATTTGCAATCAATACCTAAAAAAGGGCAAATTGGTTGCCGTTGATGGGCGTCTTCAAATTGATTCATATGAGAAAGATGGCGAAAAGCGTTACAGTTCAGAAATAGTTGCGGATGGTATGCAAATGCTTGATCGTGGCAATGATGGTGTTCAACAAAACGTATCGAGTGATACAGCACCAAACTTTGATTTGGTTTAACAATAGGAGAAAAGATATGGCAATAAATAAACAACAAACAAAAGAAGGTGGACCAAAATTTAAGCGGAGAAAAAAGAGGCCGTGTCCATTAACTGTTGATCAAATCAACGTTCTTGATCATAATACCCCTGAAAAATTAAGTCGTTTTATCAGTGACCGTGGTAAAATTTTACCTCGTCGAAATACAGGCGTTACTGCAAAAAAACAACGGATTGTTGCAAACGCAATTAAACGTGCAAGAAATCTTGGGTTATTACCTTATTGCGCTGAATAGAGGGAATTTATATGCAAGTAATATTAATTAAAGATTTAAAACGAAAAGGGACTTTTGGTGATACCATTGAAGTAGCTGATGGATATGCTCGTAATTATTTAATACCTAACGGGTTTGCGTTGATTGCTAATAATGCAAATAAAAAGCGGTTTGAGGAAATGAAGGACAAAGCCTTGGCAAATGTTACCGAATTAAGAACTCGACTTAAAACAACTGCCAATCAAATCAAAGGCAAAACATTTACAATGACAGCTTTATCTCGAGATGGTAAGCTTTACGGCTCAATTACTCCGTCTGTTATTGTTAATGACATGATTCATAAAGAGCTCCCTGATTTAGACATCAATGCAAGTGATGTCATTATTGAAGAAGGTAATATTAAGTTTGTTGGCACTTATGAATGTAAGGCTCAATTTACAAAAGACATCTTCTCCAGTTTTACCATTGTTATTGAATCGGATGAATCCGATGAACAACCTGAACTTCTTGAGGCAATTCTTGAAGCGGATGAAACAAGTGAGGATGATGTTTTAGAGGATAACACTCATACAGATGAGACGAGTGATGACGTAGATTCAGATGATGGCGTTGATGACACAGTTCTTGTTGAAGATGAGACTGAAACAGATGCATCAAATAGCGAATCGGCTGGTTTAGCTGAACATTCAGACGATAACGACAACTAATTCATTGATTTAGTGTCAACAAATCGACATCGAATTAAGGAACTTTTAAAGGATTTACCAACAAATCCAGGCGTTTATCAAATGATTGACCAATCTGGAACCATTATTTATGTTGGTAAAGCTAAAAACATAAAAAAACGGGTCTCTCAGTATTTTACTGGTCAACGCGATTTTAAAACGAGCATGATGGTTGATTACATTTATTCAATTGAACCCATCATTACAAAAACTGAGCATGATGCGTTGTTACTTGAGAATCAGTTGATTAAGCAATATCAACCTCGCTTTAATGTTTTATTAAAAGATGATAAAACCTACCCTTACATTAAGATCACAACAAATGAACCATTTCCGAAAATCATCATTACTCGCCAGCGAAAGAATGATGGCGCGAAATACTTTGGGCCGTTTACATCGTATGGATCCTCTCGCCGTTTAAAACAACTCTTATATGACATATTTCCAATAAGAGACTGTAAACAAGACATTGATATGGTAACATTGCAAAAGAAATGCATTAAATTAGATTTAGGAAAATGCATTGGACCTTGTATTTATAAAGACACTCATTCTGATTATCAAGACTTAATACAAAAGTGCATACAATTTTTAGATGGAAAAAGTTCAACAGTTATTGAATCTCTTAAACTTGAAATGAGTTTATGTGCAAGTGAAAAAAAATATGAAAAAGCCGCTTCCTTGCGTGATAAAATCAAACGATTGGAATCCATTCAAGACCAACAAATGGTCGAACTTGAAACCAATCAACATTATTTTATTATTGGATTTTCAACCAATGAACATTTCCATTATGTGATTTGTCAACATTTCTTTAATAAAACATTTATGTCTCAAAATGGGCAATATGTTGCTATTGACACCCCTTTTGATCAATTTGTGTCTGTTTTTTTTGATCAATTATTACCATCTATTTCTGCATCATCTAATATCGTTGTTAATGAATCTATCAATAATATGATTCATGATCGAGTTTTGAAAACAAATAAATCAATCAATATGATTACCACCAAAAAGGGACGATACCATGAGTTATTACTGCTTACTCAGTTAAATGCTCAAAAATCACTCATTGGATTATCTAAACAGGCGGTACAAAAACAATCCATTTCACCTTTAACCTTATTAAAAAAAGAGCTTGGACTTCCAGTGTCTCCGATGATTATATTTGGCTGTGATATTTCACATTATTACGGAAAAGATATTGTCAGCTCGGTTGTCGTATTTATTGATGGGAAACCTGAAAAAAAATATTATCGTCATTTTAACATTCGATCCATCATCACAGGCAAAAGTGATGATGTAAAAGCAATGAAAGAAACTGTTTCACGTTTAATTGATCATTATGACATCCAACCGGACTTGCTTCTTATTGATGGTGGTAAAGGGCAATTGAATGCGGCTTTATCAGCATTAAAAACTAAAGGCATGGATCATATTCATTGCATTGGACTGGCGAAAAAAAATGAAGAAGTTTATACGCCATATAAATCGACACCGATACGACTTCCTTACCATCATGCTGGGCTTAACTTATTGCGTTACGTTCGAGATGAAGCACACCGTTTTGCACTAAAGTTTCAACGCTCAAAGCGCAACAACTCCATTAAATAAACGCACTTTTATATCTACAATAGATCATAATTCTGCTAAAATATAAACATACTTTTTACCGTTGAAGATTATGATACATATTAGTTTTTTTATTTTTATAAGTTTTGCAATGCCGGCTTTGTCACTGGATAGTAATGTTAGTATTCAACATGAACTTCGTAAAAACAATCAAATTATTCAGCAGAAAAAGAAGCAAGAAAAATCACTTTTAAAAGAACTTGGCAACTTACGCAAAAAAATTTATTTAACTGAAAAAAAATTATCTAGAGCTTATAGAAAACATAATAGTTACCTTCAACAAATCAAAAATACGGAACAAAAACTCTCTAAAGAGAAACAATTACTAAAAGAAACCCAAGAATTTTTAAATCAGAAAATTGTGACACTTTACAAGGAACAAAATCGTCCAATTATACACTTAGTATTCAACTCTGATTCATTTTCCTCATTATTAACAAATATGTACCTTTATGAAAAGGTTATTGAGAATGACTATTACGATATGGTGGAGGCGAAACAAAAAATTGATGCTTTTGAAGCCAATAAACAAAAACTTGAATATAGTAAAACAAAAGCAAAAACATTGACCCGAAGTATCCTGAAATTAGATTATACTCAAAAACATACAAAACATCGATATCAAAAGAAACTAACATCGCTTCGAAGTGAATTGAAAAAATTTGAAGAACGAAACCAAGTGCTACGAGAAGAATCAAAACAACTTGGCCTATATATTCAAAACAAATCATCAATCAATAATATCAAACAATATTATGGCACAGGTAAATACATACGCCCTGTTGGAGGCTATATTTCGTCTCGATTCGGATTGAGACGGCACCCGATATTCAAACGTCGACGTATGCATACTGGAATGGACTTTGCTGCACCCCGCGGTTATCGAATCAAAGCGGCTGATTCAGGACAAATATTGTTTTCCGGGTTTAAAAAAGGTTATGGAAACGTCACAATTATCAATCATGGTTGGCGTAAAAATAAAAAGATCTCATCATTATATGCCCACCAATGGAAGATATTGGTTCGTAAAGGTCAATTTGTGAAGAAGGGGCAATTAATTGGTTACGTTGGATCAACTGGCTACTCAACAGGGCCCCACCTTCATTTTGAAATCCGTGAAAATGGAACGCCTGTTAATCCAAGCCAATATTTAAGATTATAATAATTTTATTTATTATCTGTACCAGGTGCCGGTAATGTTGAAAAATCTATTCTTGTTGACTTTTTTGTTTTCGGATTAGCACTTGCTGTTGGATTGATTTTTGATGAAGCTCCTGCCGCTTTTTCAGGATTGTCAGTGTCGGTTGTACCATTAGCAGGTCTAGTTTCAGACCCTTCAACTGTTTGCTCACCACGTTCTTCATCGATTTCATTGACTACATCATTTTCATTGACTACATCATTTTCATTGACTTCATCATTTTCGTTTGTGGCGTTGGGATCTGATTTTTTACAACAATAGTTAATAAAGAAAATACCTAAACCAGTTACTATAATGCTAGCCAAGGATACAGCGCCTAATAAATAACCCAATACCTCCTCTGAATCAATTTTATAATCAAACAAAAAATCTAACGCGACTTTCTTTTCAACCGTTTTGTTGTTATATATGGTGTTATTAATTTCAGTTGTTTCTGTTTGAATAACTGTTTGATTTACTACTTGAGTTTGATTTACTATTTGAATTTGATTTGGCAGGGCTTTAAAACAATTCCCTTTAACATTTCCAAGAGAAGTGCATATCGCTGATGTTTTTGTTAATGCTTCAGATGCCGCACTATTCGCTTCGGGATTTCCTAATGCAGCTTTAGCAGCTAAACAACTGGTTAAGTTCCCATCAACAGCATTATAATTTTCCACAAAAAAATGACTCTCTGTTCCATTTGTTGACTGACCAAACACATATTCTCCAGCAACTACTGCCTTGTCTAATTGTTGTGTTGATGTCCAGGATTTTGAAGGATTGACTGCAGCTATTTGTGCATTCCCTGCAACATTTGAACTATTTAAACTTGAAATTGATGAATCACATGAATCATCTCGAATTGTTTCGAAGCCTTGTCTCATGTTGGTGTCTTGAGTGGTAATAAGCCCCTCTAGTTTTACAATCCTTTCATTTTGCTGGAGGATTGTGTTGTTTTGAGCTCCGCAAGACTGAGCATTAGCTCTTGATCCAATGGCTAGAAATGCTAAGGCTGTTGTTGCAAAATTTATCATAGTAATGTCATCTCCTATAAATAACTAAATTTAATTTATTCCCAATAAATTTAGTATATTAATATAATAATTATGCAATATGATAGTATTAAATTAAGATCTAGGCAAGCCCCCCTAAAATTAATGATTATTTATTAAAAATTAATACCCGCATAAAATTCTATTTTATATAAAAGAACAGATCCATTGAGATTTAAATCTCCTATTGAAAAATTCGCACTGTTATCGTAGCTGATTTTATTAGTGGCCATTTGAACGCCAAGTGCAATTCCAGAAGCGACTGGACCTAGCCCGAAAGTTTGGCCAATTTCAACCATAGGACCTGAAATTGTTCCTGATGCTTTACCGTTGGTTGAGCCGTCGGTTAATTCAACTTGGCTACTCTCGTAACCTGTTCCAACATAAAAAGCAATTAAATTGTAACGAACCCCAATGCTCATGTTTGTAAACTTTGCGTTCACCGAGGAAGCTCCAGGGATATCATATGATGCACTGCCATACCGAACAAATCCTGTGGTAAACGGAACAATGTTTCGCTCGTACTCAATATCATTACTAAATGTACCAATCCCCTTTCCAAATTTTAAATTAGGCACATATTTAATACTATTTCCACTGGCTTGAACACCATTGATGCCCAATAAAAAAATGCATAATATTAATAACTGTTTAATTTTCATAATTTGACCTCTTTCTGAATTAAAAATATAGTAACATAATGCTCTTAAAAAATAAAAAAGCTTATTTTAATTATGCCATTTCTGACACAATCGAGGCCGGCATTTCTTTAATTGGATGTGAAGTGAAATCAATTCGAAATGGGCATATCACCATACATGAAAGCTTTATTAAAGTAAAAGGGAACGAAATTTATCTTATTAACGCGAATATCTTGCCCTACGAACAAGGTAATCGACACAATTTATCACCAAATCGGGATCGAAAACTTCTTTTACATCGAAAACAAATTAACAAACTCATTGATGATATTGAACGGCACGGTCGCGTTGTTGTTCCGACTAAGTTATATTTTAAAAATCAGCGCGTCAAAATTGAAATTGGGGTTGGTACTCCAAAAAAAATGTTTGATAAACGGGATAGTATCAAAACGCGTGAAATTAAGCGAAACCTTGATCGCTCGTTTAAAAACCGTAGTCTTTAATTTTCATAAGGAATAGGGTCCTTTATATTGGCTTGATTAAACCCTTTCAATCTCAATAAGCACGCCGGGCATTTTCCACACGCTGGTGTTTTTCCTTCGTAGCACGTGTGCGTTGATGCATACCAAGCGAGCCGATTTAATGAATTCATTTTTAAAACAGTCTCTGCTTTTGTTAATTGCATTAACGGTGTTTTGATTATTAGATTGGTCTCCATTGCGGCATTGATTGTTTGTTGTTGCGAGAAAATAAATGATTCTCGACAGTCTGGGTACCCTGAATAATCTGTTTGGCATACCCCTGTATAGATAAATTTAGCTCTTTTTTCGTATGCAATCATACCTGCAATCGTTAGAAATAGAGCATTCCGGCCTGGAACAAATGTTGATGGCAAAGTGCCTTCTTTCGAAGTTATTGGCATTGAAGAGTTAACCAATGCAGAGTCTGATAACCCTTTTAAAAATCGAATATCGACCTCTTGATAAGTTGCTTTTGCCAAATTTGCAAGTGTCCTTGCAGCTTGCAATTCAATTAAATGGCGTTGGCCGTAATTAAACCCCACACAATGAAGGGTATCGACTTCAGTTTGAGCAATGGCTAAACATGTTGCAGAATCTTGTCCACCTGATAGCAATACAATTGCAGTTGTCATTAAAAAATTCTAAAGCGAGTTTTACTATCTGTCCAATTATGAACAAAGCCTTGCCATTTATAAACTTTTTTTATAAGTTAATGTTTGTGATGAATTATAATAAACATAAAACTATGGCATTTTGTAACAATTGTTCGTTATTTATGAAGGATCAATCAGAATTTCAAAAAGAAGTGTTACATTTAGCGAGAATCATTCTCCCAACTGATGGGGCTTACATTCGAGACATTTGCAACAACCACATTGTTGACCCGTTTTTTTCAAATATTGCGGCCCCCTTAATGGGTGGAGTTTCAGAATGCCTAACATATGTAAAAGTGTTTGGATCCACTGTTTCATTATCGTTACTTAGCCTATTGGTTTTAAATCAAACATTTGTAAAAGCAAGCTTAACGAATTCATTAAAAAATCAATCGAAAAGTAGCGATGCACCTACACTTCGTGCAACTGATTATATGACGGCTGCATTTACTGGGTCTACCAGTGGGACAATGACCATGTCCATTATGGCGTTAAGTTTTTATTCTTTAATTTCCGTTAGTACTGATAATACAACTAATTTCTGGAATGATTTTTCACCTGTCCCCAAATGGCTGTTTGTTGCCAACCTAATGATTTCGTTTGCTACTATCGCTTCATATAATAAAGATGATTATGAGCCTCTTATTTTTACTGAGATCACTGACCAAAACAAAGTAACCGTTGGCAGCGATTTTGTTTGAGTTTTATTTAAGATTCAGTCAAACAACATCTTCTTATTGCCTCATAATCGCAAACTAATTTAATTGACCAATACATTAATTATTTTTTTCTAGCTGAACATATTTATATTAGATAAAATAAGGATATGTTATTTTCAATCATTAAATTAATTCGTCCTCAACAATACATTAAAAACGGATTTATTTTTCTACCATTCTTTTTCAGCTTACAACCATTAACCATGACGGCTACGATTGACTTGTTGGTGGCTTTTATTAGTTTTTCGTTTATTGCAAGTTCGGTTTATATTTTTAATGATCAAGTTGATGTTGAGCGCGATCGTGTACACCCTGTAAAAAAATATCGGCCATTAGCTGCTGGGGATATTTCAATAAAACTTGCTGTTGTCATTGGTGTGTTATTGGTTACTATTGGTCTTTGGCTATCAATAAGCCAACAAACAACTTGGCTTATTCTTTTATATTTATTCCTTAACTTCTTGTATTCTTTAAAGTTGAAACATATTGCTATTATCGATGTTTTTATTATTGCCTCAGGATTTGTTATTCGGTTATTTGTTGGTGCTATTGTATCGTATGTCACGCTCTCATCTTGGATCGTTATCATGACATTTTTGTTGGCGCTTTTCTTAGCCGTATCAAAACGCAAAGGGGACTTAATTAAATTAACAAATCATGATTCACGACCAGTTCTGGATCAATATAATCAGGAATTTCTTAGTGTTTGTATGGCGATTATGGCATCTGTTGTTATTGTTGCTTATGTTATGTACTCTGTATCGCCTGACGTGATTCAGCACACGGGTTCGAATTACGTTTATATCACAGGAGTATTTGTTTTATTTGGCATACTTCGGTATTTAAAAATTATCCTTTTTGATCAAACATCAGGGAATCCCACAAAAATATTAATATCTGATCGATTGCTACAATTCACCATCTTATTCTGGATGCTAACATTTGCGGGGATTTTATATTTATGAAATCAATCAGTAATTGGGGAAACACGCCAACCGTTAAAAGTAACGTCATTCCTTTTCACACCATTGAACAACTTCGAGAAATCATTCTTAATTCAAAAACTGCTATTCCTCGAGGGATGGGACGATCTTATGGCGATAGTGGATTGGGAAATACGATAATATCAACCACTGAATTTAATCAAATTAAATCATTTGATGACTCCAAGGGTCATATTATTTGTGAATCAGGGGTTACATTGGATTCAATTATTTCTAGAATTTTACCAAGCGGCTGGTTCTTACCCGTTAGTCCAGGTACAAAATTCGTTAGTATTGGTGGTGCCGTGTCTGCTAATGTACATGGTAAAAATCATCATATTAAAGGATCATTATCCCATCATATTCATTACATCGATGTTATGTTATCTGACGGTTCAATTGTCCGAGCCTCAAAAGATAACGAGTCTGATTTATTTTACAATACTTGTGGAGGAATGGGTCTAACAGGCATAATTACGGAGGTTAGCATGCAATTGATCCCTGTAGAATCAGCCTTTATTCGACAAAAAACAATTCAAGCAAATCACTTAGCTGAGATTATGGATTATTTTGAAACTTATCAAGATTGGACTTATTCAGTTGCTTGGATTGATTGCCTATCCAAAGGCGCCAAATTAGGTCGGTCTGTGTTAATGTTAGGAGAACATGCAAAACCTACTGAACTTCGCAAAAAATCACTTAATTCTCCGTTCAATATAAACGTTAAAGGAAAAAAGAAGATTCCGTTTTTTTTCCCCAGTTGGGTACTAAACTCGATGACAATACGGTTGTTTAATTTTTTTTATTTTCACCTGAGTCGTAACTCTACCACCATTGTGGATTACGACACCTTTTTTTATCCGCTCGATAATATTCACGACTGGAACAAAATGTATGGTAAACGAGGTTTTACTCAATATCAATGTGTTTTACCGCTTGATCAAAGTCGTGATGGGTTAACTGAAATTTTAACCATGATTTCAGCAAGTGGACGGGGATCGTTTTTAGCCGTTTTAAAACGCTTTGGAAATGAGTCTTTACCAGGTCTTTCTTTTTCTATGGAGGGATATACATTGGCATTGGACTTTCCAATGAACAGCTCTACAAAACAATTAATGAATCAATTGGATACCATTGTTGAAAAATATAATGGGCGATTGTACTTGGCAAAGGATAGTCGTATGCCCCCTCAGCTATTTAAATCAACCTATAAAAACTTATCAACATTTCAACCATTCAAACAGACCATTGATTCAAATCATCAATTCCAATCACATCAATCAAATCGCTTAAAAATGCATGACTAAACTGGTTGTTTATGACTTTGATGGCACCATTTATAATGGTGATTCATTTGTAGATTTCTGGATATTCATTATCAAACAACAGCCATTAGCGCTATGTTTTTTGCCATTTCAGTTATTTATGGCAGGGTTATTTTTTATTAAAGGATTGTCTGCAAAACGATTAAAAGAATCTTTCTTACTTTTTTTCAGTTTATTACCGTCTGAAAAACAAACCCATCTTATTACAGCATTTTGGAACGATCATAAATCAAAAATTAATCCCTGGATTTATACCCATAAAAAAACCTCACCGCTATTATCGTTTGTTTGTATATCAGCATCGCCTGAATTCCTACTTACACCCATTATTAACGCCCTTGGATTTGATTATCTAATTGGATCAACTTTTCAAACAGATGGTCCTAAAATTAAACACAAAATGACTTCAAAAAATTGTAAAGGCATGGAAAAAATCCATCGATTAAATCACGTGATTTCAGGACGTTATACTATTGTAAAATTTTATTCTGATCATAGAGATGATGCCCCCTTATTTCGGATCGCTCAAGAAAAATTTCTCGTTAAAAATGGCCATATTGAACCATTACCTAACTCTTTTCTATAGCCAAACCATGACATAATATGAAAAGATAACGGTATGCCAACATTATTAATTTTAGGATCAACGTCAGATATGGGACATGCTGTAGCCATTCAATATTTGTCTCAGCAATATTCCATAATACTAGCCGCACGAAATGACTCCGATCGGATTAATCAAAAAAAGGAATTAAGTCATAAGTTTCCTCAGCAACAGATTTTTGATGTTGCATTTGATGCCAATGATATTCAGTCGCACCAAAGATTTTATGATACATTACCGGTACCCCCTGATGGTGTCATTACGTTTATTGGTTACCTTGGGGAACAAAAGGTCTCTGAATTGTCCGTTAGACAAACTGAATCTGTTTTAAATAATAACTTATTGGGTAATGTTTCGATTCTTAATGTTATTAGCAATGATCTTGAACGGCGACAATCAGGATTCATTGTCGGGGTTAGTTCTGTTGCCGGGGATCGGGGGCGAAAAAGCAATTATATTTATGGGGCTGCTAAAGCTGGATTTGATGCTTACTTGAGTGGTCTTCGAAATCGATTATTTGAATCAAACGTCCCCGTTTTAACAGTCCGGCCTGGGTTTGTTGCAACCAAAATGACCCAGCATTTAACATTACCAAAACTACTAACTGCTAAACCTAACCAAGTGGCAATAGCTATTTTTAAGGCACAACAGCGTAAAGCCAATATTCTCTATGTGAAATGGGTTTGGCGTTATATTATGTTCATTATTCGATGTATTCCTGAAAGTATTTTCAAACGACTTAACCTTTAAGGGTCATTTTTTTGTTTTACTGTTATTCAAAATGATAAAGATACGCAGTAAAGTAGAAATGTGTTAAGTAAAACCATTGCATATGTTCAAAATAGTGATTGGAATACACCTTTCACTTCTGATGATTCAAATGAGTTTACTTCATGCCGTGATACATTTTTTGAAGGAAGTATCTTGTTTGAAAACCAGGCGTCAATCTATCAGACAACAAAAATGGTTCTAAGTGCAAATGATGTCTTTTTTCAGCGATTATTTTTAATATTTGATTCCCATTGTTCAGACACATGGCGGCATTATACTCGCCCACTTACTCATTTAATTCCCATGATCTTTTTCCCTATATTTATTACAGATCATATTACACAACGGGTTCTTTATAATAAGCAGTATCATCACTCTGAGCTGACCAGATATGATACATTGGCTAGCATTCGACAAAGTACTCTATGGGGTACACTTTGGAGCAACACCCTTTGGGTTAGCATGATTTCAGCTGTGATTTATTTGACATCTCCAAATCAATCTAATGACCATTTTACATTCACAATTTCCATGTTATCCATGAGTACATTTGCCACATGTTTTTTAACCGCATGTGGATCGTACAAACGATTCAATCCAATTATTTTTGAACATCAGCTTAATTTCTCTAGCATTGTTCCTGAGAATGCGCCATGATTTCCCTTTTAGGGTTTTGTAAAACTTTTGCACCCTGGTTTTAGATCCACTATAATAAATTGAGCATTATTTGAAGGATAATATTTTACATGATTATTGACTTTTTAAAAAAAAACAAAGCACTAATAACGTCGTTTTTATTATTATTTGCTTATTTCATTGCTCAAAAACTCCTTGAACATGCCGGATTTAATACAAACTTCTTTGATAATTATTACTTTGATCATGCTGTAAATAACATTGCTTTAGGGAAAGGGTTTTATCTTGAGAATTTTAACCGTCACTTTTTTACTGAACACTTTTATCCTTTCTATTATCTAATTGCCCCACTTTACGTCATTCAGCCCACTTTGATATGGACCATGACTATTCATGCACTATGTTTAATATTGACATTAATTCCATTAGTAAAATTTGCTCGTTTTCGTTTTCCTAATGCACCCTATGCACCCTATTTGGTTATGGCATTCAGTTTTTTTGTTTATGTTCCATTTCGAGGCATGAATATGACGGGCTTGCATGGAGAAATAGTCATGGCACCTATTATTGCGTGGGTAAGTTACTATCTTGCCATTGGAAAGTATCGCCCGGCCATTCTTCTTTCGTTTACGCTCCCTTTATTCAAAGAAAATGCGATTGTATTACTAATAGGAATTGCACTATTTTTTGCTTACAAACGTCTCTTTCGAAATGGGGCAATTGTATTTGCTTATGGCTTAATCACCACCATTATTGTTATCTCTATTATTATGCCAAATTTTGGGTTAGGTGATTATCGATTTGTAAAAAATTATTCTTACCTAAATGCAACCAGCATTACCGATGTTATGTTTCAAATGATCTCAAACCCTTTGGCGGTTATTCGTCATATTTTTTCAGGGCCAGTCATTGGTTATTTAATGGGATTATTTGCTTTGGTATTATTCTTGCCTATATTTAGTCCAATAATGCTGGTTGGATTGGTGTTGCTTTGCCAAAATGCCTTAAGTGACTTTTGGGCTCAACTTCATTTCTTACAACATTATTCAGCTCCGCTTGTTCCAATTATTCTAATGGCATCCATTGATGGGATTGGATATTTGAAAGAAAATTCTCCAAATGGATTTAATCGCATTAAACTAGTGTCAAAAATTGCGATTCCATTTTTTGTAGTTTTGAACCTTATCTTCTTTACATTTTTTGAGTTTCGTTTCTTTTACGTTCGTTCGCATTCCGCTGAGATTCATGCCCAATTAAACATGATTCCGTTTACATCATCAGTATGTGCAACCGCAAGATTTGCACCGCATTTATTTTATCGGGATCGAATCATAGAGTTTCCACATTGTGTTGATGAAGATTTTATTATTGTTGAAAAAAATGATCCTTATTTTCCAGTTAATGAACGAACCGATACATTTGCTAAAAGGAAATGGGCCGACGGGCACTATAGCGAAATTCTTTTTCAGCTGATCATTGGCGAGCGTGTAGCTAATCGGACCCATTATCAAGAGCAACTGGATGCATTGTCCAAACGCTCTGGTTATCAATTAATCAATGAAGGACAACGTTTTTTACTTTATGCTCGAAAATAAGCCTTTATTTTGCGTCTAACCATTGTCAATTCAGCTAAAATAAAATGAATATCGCTTTAATTTGATACTTTTTGATCGAAATCACGGTCACTCTCTACACTCATACCAAACATTACCACTTTCTATAAAATATCAACAATTGTCATTATTTATGACAAAAAATAATATTATAAAACCTCGCATGCCTTTAAAAATTAACCTTCACATTCCCGATATCCCTGAATATGAGGCAGCGTATTATGCAATCGATCAAACGGATATTGCCGCATGAGTTTTATGCATCTTTGATTATCATCGACCGCGTTTTTTTTCGGAACTCTCGTTGCTTTACCCTGCCTCTGGCAGCGCAACTCGTCTCTCAAAAAAAGCCGAACCTGCTTCCCTATTTATCTCTGATTTAGCCCCTTATCGCGGTAGACTCATTTCTGTATATATTGGTAGCGGGGGCAACGCATT
>MDTB01188215.1_pt1 | contig 16331 bp, 23 predicted proteins | sample 811161 | NCBI WGS metagenome assembly MDTB01 (sample SAMN05326650, study PRJNA326480) | marine metagenome | isolation source: seawater | place: Mediterranean Sea | collected 2009 | reverse complement strand
CTCCGCCACCGCCGACTCCGATAAACCCGCAGCTGATGGCACTAGCTGCCGAATTTTCAGGCAGCATGAGATCATCTTGAACTACAGGATCATCATCGTAATTTCCCAGAAAACCGAAGTCATCATCTACAGGATTTATGTATGTATCATCCTGCTCTTCATTTCCTGGGTTGTTTGGATCATGAATACTCATATGTTATCTCCCTCGTACAGATCTTAAAAATAATTAGGTTACTCGTTAAATTTTAACCAATAAGAATGGTGGAGGTGCGGGGAATCGAACCCCGGTCCGAAATATTGCCAGCAGCAGGTCATTCACAAGTTTATCTAGATTATTCCCAATCTAGAAAGGTATCTCGAAAAACCAACCATCCTTATCGAGAATCAGGATCTCACCTACCGTAGCAGGATAACCATTTTGATCTTGTTTATTTCGGTGGGATCAACCACTTATCCTAAATTGGTTAGATGGCTTTAGGAAGCCACCTGACTAAGCAGCTAGTGCGAAGTCTGAACGAACGCCCTGGGTGAGCATTGTAGGAAAGCTGCGCTTAACTACAGTGTGACCACCGCGATTGTTCGAACGTGCTAACATTAAGTTGGCAATTATAATATGAAACACTATCAAGCCATGTGTCACAGTTGGCTACTTGCACCATTAACTTTTCATACCCCGTCGAATCCGGTTCACCCCCTAAAACTTAACCGTCTTTTCTATCCTTTTCTTCTGCAATTGTTAGCTTAACTAACTCTGCTGAAGCATTCTTAAGCTGGCGAAGGCCACGACGTGCCCTAACTCCCGCAGAATTGTTTCCACTAGCATTCTTATGTACATCGAGTTCTAAGCTTTCAACCAAAACTTTAATCTCATTCCATTTATCGACAATCGCGCTCATTTTTTTCTCCTATGTAATTAGCTTGCTACTTTCGGTAGCTGTCGTATCACCCTCAAGGTGTTCTTTAATAATACCGGTTATCTCCAATAAAGCACTTCTATTTTCGAGCTCTAAAGATAACAGGTAAGCAATTTGCAAAATTTGTCTTTGTGAAATACCAAAGTTCAATACCTCTTGAGTTATTTGTCTAGAAGACAACATCTCAGATGCCCATTTTTCTTCTTTGGTACTCCCATATTTTTTGCTATTACTCATCTCTCATACTCCGGGTTTAATAATGTCTCTAGAAATAAATGACTCTAGCCTTAGTAAGACCTTACCATCTTTTTCATTAAACGTTACACGCTTTCCCTGAATTTCATCATCTATAACGTCTCTTGCTAAAATGATTTGTTCATCCCACTTTTCGTTTCTATAGATAAATTCTATATGTTCCCATGTTGCCAAATCGCATGAATAAGATTCAAGCAATCCTGCAGCATCATCAGGAATACACATTCTAATGTCCTTAATTGTGTTAATAGTCTTTAGTTCTTCTTTTCCAGCTGCAATTTCTGATCTGCATATGTCAATCACTTTATGAACTATCCCACAATTATTACACTGTACAAACTTTGGTACGACAGTGTCACTGTCATCAATCTCAGAAAATACAACAAACTTATGATACACAGGGATGCTCTTGTTTCTGTTTTGAGGCAGAACGCAGTGGCATTCTATTATGTGTTTCATACCTTGCATGTTTGGTGTATTCCTATTTAGAAGATCGATTAACTATCTTTGTTAATGTATCGACGCCACGTTGCGTACTACTTTCCAACGTCGTCGCTACAGTTGCCTGTAATCCTGATAGTTGTTCGCTAGTAAGCTCTAAAGGTGTTGAGCTAGCTACGATGTCTGCAACTAGCTGCCCTCTCAGCGCGTCCATTATATTTAAGAATTCTCTTCCAATGCTGCTTTCTAAACTCATTGTTTACTCCGTTTTCATATATTAAGTATAGCACATGTGGTAAAACATACTCTCATGATTCGCTATGTAAAAAAGTCAAAATTATTTTGAGTGCTTATCAGCCACTCCAGCTGCTGCCCATGCTTCAGGCTTTGTCTTACACTTAAATCCCATTCCTACTATAAAATTTTTAAGCATGCTAGTGCTAGCAAAACTCTTATTAGCTGGGTTCATACTGGTATCAGCATGTACTGTTATATCATTCATATTTAAGTTTTCTCGAATTACAGATGCTAGCATTATTGATGCCTCTACCTCCTTGTATAACCTTTCTCTTAGGTTAGGGAGGCTACTTTTTTTTCTTTTGCTTCTAAAAAAATAATACTTTCCGCCCTTACCTTCATGATATAAACATACGACGCTAGCAAATGTCCAATTATCGTTTAAGGCATGTGAATCAGTACCTATATGTACTTCGTTAAAAGAAGAGGTACTACTAATTTCATCTAGTATTTCATAAAATGATCGAGGCGCGCCAGATCCACAAAACCACTTTCTATTTGAAAAATAATCAAGATTCATTATCTTCTACTACAAATACGTTTGACTGCATTATAGTTGAAATAGATTGGCTAGCCATTATTCCAGCATGCATGCTTCTAACACTCATTTTGTGAATATCTACACCGATTAGCTTTTTGCATATCCTTTTTATAACTAGACTCCTAGTGTTTTTAAGTAGCTGATGTAAATCGATTATACCATACTGTGCTATATCATTAAACATTCGAATGCATATGTCTACTCTGTCTGATAATATTCCTATGTCATCGCCTACATCATGACCTAAGTTAATCTCAACATTACTGGCAGATAAGCTCATTATCCTCTTGTTAAAAAGCTCGATCTTGTCTGTGGTGTCACATGCATCTCGCATTTCTTGAATTCTTTTAATTTGAACTTTTGTTGCGATATCACTGGCGGCATTAACCACCTGTAGCCGTGAATTGTTAATCGACACTTTTTGTACTGTCTTGATATCATCAACTTCAATTGACGAGATCAGCTCGCCCTTAAGGGAAGAAACCACATCAGAAAGGCATGCGACACTTAAGTCTGCTAATATGTTTATACCTTCAAGGTCTCCCTTTGCTAATGCAGGAATGATGTCTAGGGTGCCTCTATTAAAGTTTGTAGCTATAGTTGCAATAACCTCTTCAGAAAAACCTCTAGCAATTATTAGGCATTTTTTCTTATTTTTTGAAAATGCTTCTAAAACGTGGTGCACCTCACCCACACTCTCTATTATTCCGTCAATTAAAATAATGAAAGCTTCATGAGCACTCCATGTGCTTTTCCCTGTCATAATAGAGAATTCAGGCACAATACCTACAGGAAAATTATACCCATTCTTTAATTCAATGACTGAACTCTTGAATTTATCTCTGTTTATCTTTATGCTGCCAGAAGGCCCTGATAGCTTGCATGCGCTCTCTGATATATCACATGCTTTTTTGTCATGAACTATTGATCTAATAACATCAAAGCATTCACTGCTTCCAATCCGGTAAGCATATGCTAATTCGTTAATGTCTATAGAAGAATCTTTTCTTACTCTTGAAAGCCGCGTTATTTCCACGGCAGCTAATAACGCTATAGCGCTACCGGTACTTCCGTACAATTCTGCATGACCACACGCATCTAAAATAGTGTTGCGGTATATTAGCCCTAATGAACTACTAGGGGCCGACATCGCAATTGCCCTTCTAGCATCAACTATCCCTAACTTTGTTGCCCTGTTTCCAGGCACAACAGTAATGTTGCTGTTAACTAGATTGTCTGAAAGTGTTCTAATCTCTGAGAATAGCTCTATAGATTTTGAACTGATGTCTTTTTCGAATATGGGAATTGTGTGTATTGCATGATCATTTTTCATGACTACTCACATTAATGTTTTCTATTCTTGCCAGATCCGGCACCTACGCCACCCAAGATGGTCGCAAACTCTTCAGCAAATCCCTTAATGTTATCCACATTTTCAGAAAGTATTTTTTTCTGTGCTTGCTTTTCCGCATGCTCTAAGCTATAGCGTATAAAGGATCCAAAGACACCTAAGCCTAAACATGTCCACATAGGAACAATTAGTCCTGAGCATCCTAATGCTGCACCTGCCAATATAAGGCATTCTGACATACCAAAATTAATATTCATATTATGCACCTCCAGTAGACATTATACAAGGAATATAGGCGTTAGTACACCCTGCTAAATAAATTTAGCTGTCTCGCCAGAGGTTGTTACTAGCATACGTAAGGATTTCTGATGCAGAGTCTTCATTGTAACCATACTCATCAATCATGGTTTGAACCATATCGTTGTACTTGACTTTTTGTTCATCGTCCCTAGTCTTTGACTTTGTAACAATCCTTGCCATATCCTTAACAGAACTAATAAGGTAGCCCTCAATTGCCTCCTTAAGGGGTTCATATGAGGTGTAGTCAACCTTTTCTCCGCGGCGCATTTTGGCAAACATATATGCAGTTACGTCATTTCTAAAGCCATCTCGTGATGAACCAACAATTCCGATTTGTTCTTCAAGGGCACGCATGAAATCTTCATCCGGCTCCATCTCTTCTTTTGTTACGCGATCCTTCATACGCTGATGAGTTGTAAATGCTTCTGCATTATCAAGGTATGTGTCAAATAGGCTTTGTGCTTGTTCTTCGTATGCGCTAATGAAAGCTTTGGCAATCTCTGTTTCTAGGATTTTTAAGTACTCTTCGCGAACAATTTGTAATAGTTCATTACATGTATTACGAAAGTCCTCGTTGATCAATTGCTCTTTTACCGACTTTGATAATGACTCTAGGACAGAGATGGGTGTAATCATATTAGACTCAGCATCTGATAGTGCATTGTCAATGGCCTTCATGATAAATCTAGTTGAGATGCCTTTCATGCCCTCATCCCTAGCTTCATCCCTTAGGTCTTTAATGTCAATTTTCTTGACTCTTCCCTTTTCGATTACGTCCTCACCATTATAGATTTTCATCTTTGTCATGACATCGCATTTTTGGGATTGCTTAAGCCTAGACATCACACTAAACATTGATGCAATTTTAACTGTATGGGGTGCAATATGCGCATCAAAGTTTGATCTACCTAAAATTTTCTCATAAATCTTAACCTCTTGATTAAGCTCTAAGATATAAGGGATATTGATCTTAACAATCCTATCAAGGATTGCCTCATTTGTGTGTTCACTCTGGAACCGGTTCCACTCAGACTCGTTACAGTGTGCAAGAATAACGCCGTCAAAATGAATCATATCATGTCTTCCTGGAGACGGCACACGCTTTTCTTGTGTCGCAGTAATTACCGTATGCAAGAATTCAATTTCATTTTTGAACATTTCAATTAGCTCAACAATTCCCCTATTGCCGACATTAAATGCACCGTTTAAAGAAAGCACCCTAGGATCATCCTCAGGGTAAAGATCAAGTTTTGATATGTCCTCTGATCCGATTAGAACTGAAACATCTTGACTGTTTGCATCCATGGGTGGTACAGCTGCAACGCCTCGCCTGGCCCTTTGGGAGAAACTAGTTTCTTTAACTGGAAAGTTTTCGTATTTTCCGTCATACTCTTCTAATAGTTTGTGCCTTGCTATAGGACTAATATCACCCTCAATCTTAAGGCCTAATACTTTTTCAAACTGTTCTCTTAAAGATCTTGGAATTAGCTGTAGGGGCTCTCCTCTTTGAGGATCATCACCAAGGTGAAAGTACGTCTGTCCATCAAGGGCCTTCTTGACATGTTCAGTCAGCGCAGACTTACCTGCACCAACTGGCCCCATTAATAATAGGACCTGCCTGGACTCTTCGCCTTTTAGTGCAGCAGACTTAAGATACCTCATCACCTTTGCAATGACTCTCTCCATTCCGAAAAACTCATCTTCAAAATATGAATATGTTCTAAGCTTGTCGCCATCAAACAGTTTTCTACAACGAGAGTCTGACTCTGACATTGCGTCAACACCATGATCTTCAATTGCGTCGCACAGTCTTTTATGTGCTAGCTTTGTCATGTCTGGGTTTTCTTTAACAAGCTCGAGATATTCTAGAAATGTACCAGAAAACTTTTAGTGCTTCTTTTTACTACGCTGATCTTGAATCAGTTTTAGAAATTCGTTTTTTTCGTTTGCCATGTTTTGCTTATCCTCTACTAAAAGGGCTGCTATTATTAATTATGCTATATTTCAAAAGGTTCTTCCTCAATTATCGTATTTAGCCTTACAACATCACCCCACAGATGGCTAACGTGCTGTACGACTGCATCAGCATAGTCTAACTCTAAATCTCTACCATCATGTTCATGCTCTAGAACCAATATATTCCCCTGCTCTATTTCTGAAACGTATATTATAGGAATAGTATTACCACCCACGTTTTTGATAAGGTCTTGTTTCACTTTTTTCCACCCTTCCTCATCTGAGATGTCATCGATTATCTCAACTTCCTCAGTTTGCCTGTTTCTTGTAGAAAAAGCAAATAGGTTTAGTTCCCTACAATCTTCTTCAGTTAGGTACTCCCTAATGAATGATTCGTCATGACATGTCTCTCTAGCTAGAAAGCATCTATCTAGGCCGTGGCGTTCCTCTATTCTCTTGAATAGGTGAAACCCCAAGTGGTAAGGATTGATAGCTCCCAGGTGGGGCCTAATAACCTGATTGTGGCTTTTTATGAAGGGTATATGGAATTTTTGTGGAAGTTCTAGCTCATGCATTAACCGGTAATGCCAGTAAGAGGCCCATCCTTCATTCATAATCTTTGTTCTAATTTGTGGCATAAAATACAAAGCTTCACTTTTAGAAATTTCTAATAAGTCTTTTTGCCATGCGTCAAGAGATGTAGAATGCTCCAAGACAAAACCTAAAATATCATACTCAGGCTCTAAAGGCACCCTGTTAATATCAATATTAGTGTAGTTTCCATTCTCATCATTTTTTATAAGCTTTGTATATTTTTCTTTAAGTTGTGCATGTGACAATCGTTTCCCTGGAAAGCGATATGTTTGGTGAGATATAGAATGGCATGCATCTAAAAATGACTCGACTTTTTCCACGCCGATAGAGGGATCTTCTATATAACCCTGTATTCTTTTTTTAGCACTTCTCATTCTGGAAACTACATTTTCCGGATTTGTCTTTGAAAACATCCTGTTGTTCTTAAAAAAGTCTGAGTGACCTACACAGTGGCACATGATCAAAATTTGTAAGTATAACGGATTTTCTCTCATCAAATATGCGATTGAAGGATCTGAATTAATGATCAATTCATAAGGTAAGCCTTCAGCACCTAAATTATACATTTGGTGAGTTCTTTCAAATTGCTTCCCATATGACCAATGATTGTAGTGTGTTGGCATACCATGATATGCCATATTTCCAATCATTTCAAAGTAGTCACATGTCTCGTATATAATAGGAAACCAGTCAAGGCCATGGCCTTTTGCCATTTCGCAAATCTTGTCATCCCATTTCTCTAAATCTTGCAAGCCCCAGTCAGACACCTAACTTACCTCCGAAGAATCTCTTAAAAGCTGGCCAAACATCTTCATTTTTATGAATATGTACAATCTTAAATGAGCCATCATCTAAGTGTTCATATGCGGATGACAGCTGCGTTTCTTTACCCTGCAACCATGTAGCGCGTTCTTCGCTTGGTTCAATTTCACAATATCCATATAGTTGACACATATCCTTGAGTCGTTCTGATAGGTCAATTGCCTTTTGCATATCTGATGGCCAGTTATCGCCATCCGAACAGTGAAATGCATATAGGTTCCAGCTCGAAGGGTGGTATCTTTTTTCCACAATATCTAGCGTCATTTCTAGACCAGAAGAAACGATCGTTCCACCGCCAGATCCTCGAGTAAAGAACTTTTCTTCATCAACTTCATATGCATGAGTGTCATGTGCAACAAAGACGATCTCTGTTTTCTCATATCGATGCCTAATAAATTGATATAATAGAAAAAAGAAACTTCTAGCTAACCTTTTTTTCTCTGTTCCCATTGATCCAGAGATGTCCATCATAAAAACAATCGCCGCGTTTGCAGATTCTTTTGTCTTCTTTTTTATGTGCCGATATCTTAGATCATCATCGTGAAAAGTAAACCGATCGTCAGACTCAGGATCATACGTGCCGGTTCTCTCTGCAGCTTTTTTTCTGCGTAGCTTCTTCTTAAGAGTTTCTCTTTTATCTAAACGAGGGCGGATACCTTCATTTCTATATCCATGTCGAACAAATTTTTCCGACATGACTTTTTTCATTGCTTTCTTTTCTAGATCAGGCAACTCTAAGGAATCAAATAGGTAGCTAGCCAATTCTTCTAGGGTGATTTCAACTTCGTAGTATTCCTCACCTGGCTTGTCACCAGGCTTATTTCCCTGTCCAGCGGCCTGGCCTTTCTTTTTTCCTTTTCCTATTTGTTGCCCACGCTTAATCCCATCGACACCTTGGGCAGAGCCGACCTTTTTATTTTGCTTATTCTTGCCATAAACAAAGCGGTACTCTTTTATTCCCCTGACGGGGATCTTAATCTTCTTTTTACCGTCTTGACCAATGATAGATTCTTCAGCAACAATATTGTGCACGCCATCTCTAATGGCTTTCTCTATCTTTTGCTTATGCCTACGCCTATCAGGTGCAGAGCGGTCAGCGGTAGTATCATGTTGTTTGAACGTTGACATATCAAATATAATTATGTCATGACATAGGGAAACGTTAAATTGAAGAGGTACTCTCTACTCTATTTCTAGCCCACATGATTGCCGGCGCTAGCCATGGCTTCACAGCGCGCAGCGCATCTTCCCAATTTAACCAGTGAATTTCTTCGTGTTCTAGTATTCCTGTGTGCGGGTTAGGGGCGATAGATCCTAGCTGATCTGTTGATGCAATATACATCGTCAAATGTGCCAGCGTAATTGAGTTATAACCCCACCCAAAATTAAGGTTGGTAATACCGGCCTCTTCCATTGTCTCCCTAATTGCTGCATCAAAAGCACCTTCACCAGGATCAATCTGACCTTTGGGTAAATCGTATGGCCCGGGGGTTTTAAGGCAACAAACCCTCCATTCTTCTGAGCACTTTCTAATTACCACTATTCCTGCGCCTGGTATTTTTTTACCCTCACTCACTAACATCTCCTTTATAAAGCTTTCTAGAACACCTTGATCTTTGGATCCTAAGTGGCCACCGGTGGCATCTTTAATATCATTCCAATGTTCTTCACTTACACCAGGAGGCTTCCCACCAAATGAGTCTTCTATAATAGAGATAGCATGACCATATTTTTTAAGTTGCTTTTCTGAGGGTGATGATCTAAGATTATGCAACATATCAGCCATCTTAATCTTTATTGCATCAGGATCATGAGATAATGATAATACATAGTCATCATAGTCTGCCCCTTCTCCCTTGGTAAGTGCCTGCACTAAGCTGGTTATTTTAGCCGCCTCAGCTTCTGAGTCAGCTGCATCAGCTATAATAGAGAATAGTTCATCAGCATCTTTAACATTCCCTAGGGCTGGAGCATCCTCTAGCGCATCATGTAGCAATGCTGCCTTACATAATATGTCACTGTTAGGGTAATATCGCCTTATAAGAGTAGCAACCTCTATAGGGTGCTCTATGTATGGCTCACCTGATCTTCTAGTTTGACCAGAGTGTGCCATATTTGCTGTTGCAAATATCTTATCTAGATCGGAGTCACCACATGGGTTTAGCGCTTCCTTGATAAACTCTCTTAGAATTTGCGACACGTAACAACTCCAGTTCAAGAATTAAGTATTCTATTCTGAGCCTATACGTCTATAATCATCCTCTAATCTTACGACGTCATCTAGGTGAGGCGTACTTACTTCCATTAGTTCTACATCACCATGGCATGCGCAAAATCGGTGAACTGTTCCAGGTGTAACATGGTAGCTTGTACCGGTGTCCAGCGTTAACGTTTTTATACCAAACTCTTTGCTTCCAATTTCTAAAGTCAAAGTTCCGGAATTAACATATATCGTTTCTTCTTTTACTTCGTGGTATTGCCTGGATAGCCGATGATTATCATTAATATGTAATAGCTTTCCGACATAGTCATCTGTCTCAGCCCAAATAATTTCATGACCCCATGGTTTTTCAACTGTTCTCATCTCAACCTCGTGCGTATTCTTTAAGAAGCATTGCCCGTACAAACTTTCTAAGCAAAGACTCCTTATGAGTTGTAACAAGGATCGATGAAAAGTTAATATCCGGATACTTTGACTTTACCGCACTTTCTATCGCAGTTATGTTTGCTTGAGAATCTTCAAAGACTTCAACATCGGTATATGCGGGGTCTGCATCATTAAGTAAAGATAGAACATAGTTTGATTTAAGCGAAGGGTTGGAGCCACCTACACCCATTGTTTGAAAGCCACTAGCACCACTATCCGACAGAAATTCGATCATCGGTTTTATAGCACTTCGTGCAGACAACACATGAACATCACCGGGAGCTTCGCTGAGGGCGGTCATGAACTTATTAAATGAAGGTAACGTCTCACCATCCGGAGGGTAAGTGTCAAAATCAGAAAAGTCTTCAACGAAACCTAATGATTTTTCTTCTGAGGTAATTTGTTTTTTGTGATCACTAATGGCATACTCTTCAGACGTGAGTGCCCTAACCTCAGTGCCTTGAGGATCTAAAATTTTAATCATTGCGTTTGATGAAACTAATGTGTCATCAAAATCAAATATGTAAAGTTTACGTCCCATCTCTAGTCTTTTGTTTTCTAGCAGACTCAACAAGCTCTGAGCTTGATTGAATCTTGCCTCCTCCAATATTAAATAGGACAGTACAACCTATTTCTTCGCATAGATCAAACTCCGGAACGTTGGTTGAAGTGTTGCGATCACCACCTTTAGTGAAATAGGTTGGTCGTAAGATATCGAGGGCTCCAGTAACAAACTGGCTACCATCATCCCACCCTACAACAAAATCAACACCCTCAATTCCGGCGATGATCTCCATTCTTTCTTCGTGCGGCATAAATGAGTAGCCTTTCTTTCTTTGAAGAAATCCGTCTCCATTAACGATAATGGTAACAATACCAATTGGTTCTTCTTGGCATAGATTGCCCTTAGCTTCCTCAACTGTCCCTTGGATGCATCGTAAATGCCCTACATGCATTGGATCAAATCCACCGGATGTTGTATATAGTGGTCTTATATTAGAGGGATCTAGGGCATCTAAGTGCCTCTTAAGCTCCTTAACTGAACTAAATATTTTTGCTGCCATCACTTAACACACTCCTTAAAGCTTTTTGGAAATAGCGATCTGTTTCTCTGAAAAAATCTGTCCCAGTCTGAGTCGAGAATATACGTTACAGCATGATCATTCTCATTACGAACACTCCGGCCTGTTGCCTGAACGATTGTTTTTGCAGTCTGAAGAGGGTACCACCACTTCCATTTGTGCATTCGTTTTTTAACAAGCTTATCCCCCAAGTAAGGATAAGGGACTTTGCATATTACTTGAAACCTGCTAGCATCATCCACTAAGTCCACGCCCTCCGTCATTGAGGGTGAAAGCAAGACCGTATCTTTCTTTGATCTAATGTGTTCCTTAAGCGTTTCTTCTCTATTATCGCTATTGTGAACCAGCAGCCGTCCGGATCTAATATTTCTCTTAAGATAATTTGCAATCTTAAAAGTGTGACAGTGAATGATCCCCTTTTCGCCTTTATGGTTAGACAAAATTTCTTTTACAGCTTGTGCTAATTTAGGTAGCGAGGCGTCAATTTCTTTGTGGCTCATTCGGCCAATTGGAAAAGCCATGATTGGACGGTTCTCTATAGGAAAAGGCGAAGGAAGAGAAACAAACGCTGCATCTTCTAATTTAATACCAAGAACTTCACAAAATGCATCCTTGTTAAGGATTGTAGCAGACATCATGACGACTTTCTCGCCAAACTTAAATAACATATCATTTGCATATGGAGATACATCTATAGGCTTAAACTCGACCTTCTTACCACTTTTCCCTTCCGCCGGAATTTGGTTATATACCCAATTGTCATTATCATAGATGTCTAAAAATCGGTTGACTTTACACATGTGCTTATCTAATAACTCATACTGCCTGGCAATTGTCACAAATTCTTTAAGCTTTTCTTTAAGGCCAGTATACTTGTCCATCATTTTTTCCATATGCTTAACATGTGACTTAAGCTTTGGAGCATACACATCCTTAACCCAATTAAACGCCTGAAGTTGTGTACGTAGTTCAGGCATAGGTAGCTTAAGAAGTCTATTGGCAAACCGATCGGTCACCGTAATTTCAACAAACTTGCTTAGCTCTGTTTCGATATTATGCGCTTCATCAACAACTAAGACGTTCCGCGGCGTAAGCTTTCCGGAATAAGTTGTTTCAGCTAAAAAGTATGAGAAATTCGTCACACCTAAACCGCTTGATATAAATTCATTTTTTGCAATTTTGTAAGGGCACTTAAAAACGCATGTGTTCCAAAACCTTGAACCCTTTTCTGCAGTCCGCAGAGCCCTTCCGGATTCTGCACATGTATTTTCGTTATTATGCTTGCAAGTATAATTTGATGATGACTTAATGGAGAACATCCCACGTGTACCAAAGTCTTTAACGTACTGATCTTGCAAGATCTTTTGAGTAGTTAAAAAATATGATCCATTATCATAGTCCTCCATCGGAGATTTTTTCTTGCTTTGGTCTACATACTTTGCTACAGTATATCCAATTGCACTTTTTCCTACCCCTGTGCCTGCTTCAATGATTACAAACTTTTTGTCTTTTGACAATAATGCGTCTAAAGCAAACTCAATAGCTTGTTCTTGACTGTCTCTAGTCTCAGGATAAGGAAAAAGCTGCCTATAGTTATAACTCAATTTTACGCTCCATACAAGAGTTGGTAATCAAATTATACTATCGCAGCTTTTGTTTTACAAAATAAAACGACTATTAGTAGACGTCATTTCCACAACAAGGCCATTGACCTTTTTCATTGTGCTCTTGCTTCTTTAATTCTTCTTCGTATATTCTTTTTCGTAGTTCAGACGTTGAATAGCCATGATCTCGTGAGTTAAAGAAAACAGCTATTGGAAGTTCCCAACCGGTAAACTTTTTGCCTTTATGATCTGCACCCAAGATCCGAACATCAGGACCAATGTTTTGTAGAAGCTTAATCAAGTCACGCTCTGTATCATAGGTTACTACCTCATCTACGTGCTTTATGCCCCTAACCTGAATGATCCTTTCTTCATGTGACTGGATCGGCGAGTTTTTTTCTTCTCGATCTATGCTAGGATCTGATTGAACTCCGACAATCAAATAATCGCATGCTCTCCTAGCTTCTTCTAACATTAGAACATGCCCTGCATGTAACAAATCAAAGGCACCGCATGTAAAACCAACCCTCATATTCCACCTACTTTTTTCAATTGTTGTCAATACTATCTAATCCCCAAACGATCAGCAACCCTAGCCACTGCATCATCTCTTAGAGCATTTAGTACAATAGAAGGATCCTTGACAGATTTTTCTACTTCTGCAAATCCTCCTGTGTAGCCAACAATCACTAAGTCATCTTCGTCGACATAGTCTAGCAAGTTGTCTACCTTACATGTTCTGTTTTTATTATCTTGCTGATCAAGCTTTTCTAAAATCAAGTTTTTAAGATCTTTTTTTGAGTACGGCATGCCATTTCCTCATGTTAATTAGACTCACAAATAATAACTATGATCGTAGTTTAGACAATTTTAGCACTCAGATTATTTGTGTTAAAAATTGCGCGCCATAAATTCCGTATGACATGATGTATAGCTATCTTGTGACATATCATTATTTTCGATCATGCAGTCCATGACAGCATTTAACATCCTGTCCCGAGGTACTACATACATGTTATAGTAAAGCATAAAGACGGTAAAGATAAATAGGAAAAATGCTGTTGTTTCAATCATCGCGGATTTATTGTTCATTAATAACCTCGTAGTGTTGTTTTATGCCTGTTATGATCTTGCCTTCTGGGCCAATTAGCTTGATAGCATTTTCATGAGACTCCAGTACAAGCATAGGCACCTGAGTGTATGGAGTTTTGTTATTTAGTCCGCCCTTTCTTACCCAGAACGATACGTACGTCATCCTCACTAGATCACCGGTTTTCACTTAATGACCTCTAGGGAATGCTCTGTGCATGCCGTTGTTATTTCCCCGAATACAACAATTACCTTGGCACCTAGATGCCTCTGGTTAAACGGTCTGGCATGACTTAAGCTATAGTCGATATCGGTAACTAGCCCCGGGGTTTGAGACAATAAATGATATCTGTAGTGGGTCTGGTTGACAAACCTTACTAGATCACCAACCTTCATTTAATCTTCCTCATATTTAGTCATATTTGAGACCATGTAGCCGCTATAGATGTAACCGTTATCATGTTGAACCTTGGCCATTGTATTACCATAGTATAGCTCAATAACTGTAAACTCTGGCTTAGAGCCCTTCTTTCGATCTTTTATTCGAGGAGCTCTGTAGTAGACTCTATCTCCAACTTTGATTCCTTTGGCCATTTATGACCTCCTTCCTAGTGGTGAAGTATCCTTTATAGTTTTATTATACCATCAATAAAAGAATAAATGCACGAAACAAAAAAAAGGCGGGTGAAAACTTCACCCGCCCGGAGATTATAAAATTGTCATCTTTTATTTCTACATAATCTCAATCGAAAGTGGCTGAACTTCTGGGCGCCCGGGCACCATGATTGATAGAAGGCCATTTTCGAAACGTGCCTCTGCACGACTAAGATCTAGATTGTCATCATAATTGACATATGTCTTTTGAAAATTGCGTCTTGCAATTCGCCGATTATCGATAGCTTCATCAATATCACTTGAGGTAGCTGATACGGTGATGCTTCGGCGCTCTGGCTGAACATCGACATTAAGTTCACTACGTGAAAATCCTGCTAGTGCAAATTCCATGATCGTGTTGCCTTCTCCATCTTTAAAGATGTCAGCTACAGGATACCCACTAGTTGATCGTTTTTGCAACGATGGAAGATCTACATGGTTAAAGAGGTTTTCAAAGACGTCATCAAAAACTGTTCGTCCAAGAAGGCCTGGTTGGCGACTACGGTAAATACTAATATTGCTCATTTTGTTCTCCTTATAAAGCGAGCTGTTAATTACCAAGATGATCCCTTACGGCGATCTGCTTGATATTATTAATATAAGAGCATCTATAGAAATGTACAAGTTTTATTGAAACTTTAAAGTGGAGCGGATGACTGGATTCGAACCAGCGACCACCACGTTGGCAACGTAGAGCTCTACCACTGAGCTACATCCGCGATAGTGGAGCCACCGAGAGGACTTGAACCCCCGACCGGCTGATTACAAATCAGCTGCTCTACCGGCTGAGCTACGGTGGCATAGAGACTAGCCTAAAACTCTAACAACCCAACTAACTAGTTTATCCCACAATCCTACATGCTTAACATCTTCCGGGTTTTTTGCTGCACGTTCACGACCTGAAGCTAGCTCTCGATCAGTCAAAAGAATATGCTCAACCTCTCCGGATGAATTAATGTATGTTACTTGATTGTAGTGTGAGCTTCCCCTTGCACTACCTGTGTTTTCTACTAATACGAGTTTTCCCAAAACCATTATGATGTCTCCTCTATTTCTGGGATTATTTTGTTAATGATACTAACAGTTTGATCAGGTCCAGTTGTTTGGTATGCCCTACCGGTTTCAACAAGAGCGTCATAAATTTGTTTATCATTTCCTGTTCCTGTGCACTTATCCCCAATGAACCAGCACACATAGTCTTCGAAATGTTGAAGTGCATAAGACTTATCCCATCCAGCAGGGTATATGTCTATAGACGTTTGTCCACCTAAAGCACATGTTACCTTAATTTTCTTTTCCTTACAGTACTTTTTAAGTCTGGTCAGGTATTTCTTTCTAAGGCCTGATGATTTGTCATACTCAATAAAAGCCTGACGATCATCGTCGTCTGCCATCCTCCCAATTGGGCACCAGTTAAGCAGCGACTCGCGGTAGCTAACAAACTCTCCTGTGAATGGTATTAGATCGTTATCAGCGATATCTGCCTGCATTCTAAATAACTCTGAAACTAGAAGCCCGTACTTTTTTTGCTTAAGCTTTTTTATCATTGATACAGAATGCGCATCCTCAAACCCGGGTAGTGCCTTATTCCATCTATATACTTGGGTTCCATTACATGGCATTAAGATGAGGTCAGCAGGATTGCACACACCTCTACTAGACCATAGAATTGAGCATTGTTCAACAAGATAGTCAAGCCCTGATCCGGTTACAATTCCCACCTTAGACTTTCGAAAGCGAGTAAGCTTTCTTATTGCAGCGGCAATGTCTTCTGTTGCCGGCTT
>MDTB01097636.1_pt1 | contig 16332 bp, 17 predicted proteins | sample 811161 | NCBI WGS metagenome assembly MDTB01 (sample SAMN05326650, study PRJNA326480) | marine metagenome | isolation source: seawater | place: Mediterranean Sea | collected 2009 | reverse complement strand
TATTTTTCTTATTCATTTTTATGGGAAAATTCGATTTGAAACGATTATTCCAGGGTGCACTGGTGATTGGATTTACCGCTATTATGGTGCCGCTTATAGGCATTGCAAGAGGACTGCAAACAAGTACAGATATTGGTACCTTTGCAGCACTTTATGAAGGTATTGTTAGAGTTATGTCCTCAAGTGACCTTTCTATATTTGAATTATTTTTTAATTCCCTAGCTTTTTTATTTGTAAGATTTACTGGAGCTGTAACTTTTTTACAAGTTCTTGGAAGAGATTATGAATTTATTGGTTTAGGCATACTAGAACCAGGCTTTAGAGTAACTGATTACATGACATATGAAGTTATGGGCTGGTCGACTGATCAGGCTATGGGTTACGCTCCTGGAACCTTAGGATATTTTTATCTTATTGGAGGAAATTTTAGCTTATTTTGGGGCATGTTTCTTATAGGATTTTTATCCTATTTTTTATGGATACGTTTAAGTAATATTCAAATGTTATCAAAAGTTCCTTTCATGGCATTTTTATTAAGCTGGTACTTTATGGCTCTAGCAGATGGCTCATGGGACAACATAGGATTTAGAATATTGATTTTAATATTCTTAGGGATTGTTGTTGAAATTTTTGCTCGCTTAAGCTCCAGAAGACTTAAGCATTGACTATTTTATGTTGTTAATATTTATTTATAATTCTTTTTAAATATGAAAATTTTGTTTGTGATTACAGGAAATCCTTGGGAAGAATCAAATGGACATAATTTAAAAATTTCCCAAATTATTGAAGCTTTTAGTAAATCATATAAATGTGATTTGGTAATTTTTAGTAAAGAATCTCAAAAAAATGTTGAAGTATCCCTGAAGTCAAAAGCAAATATTTCAAATATTTTTGTATGCAAAGAAAACACAGGATTTAAGTTAATACTAGCAAGGTTTATGTGCTTGATTCGTTCTTGGCCAATGTTTTTTGCAAGGTATATAGTATCTCTTTTTAAAATTAGACAAAGCTTACCAATAGAAATTAAGGATTATGACTTTATTTTTATTGATACTTTTTCTTTAGCTCATTTTATTAATAAAGATAGCAGATTTCTTATTTCTACCACAGATGCTATATCATTAACCTACAAGCATGCTTCATCTGAAAGCAAATCTCATTTTGGTATACTCTATCGAAAATGGCAAACAGGACTTGTACTACGCGCAGAAAAAAAATGGTTAGAAATGGCCAAGGTTGTTCATGTAGTTGGCAAATTAGATAAAGATTATTATAAATCAAATCTAGTAAAACCAAGCATTATTTGCATTCCACAAGCAATTGATAATTCATTTTCTACAAAAGGTCGCAATATACAAACTATCAAAAATAGTACTAAAAGATTGGACAGGAGAAATGATGGATTTTTTACCATAACGGTTTGTGCTAGATTCGATTCTGATACCGCTCTTGGGACTTTGGAGAATTTTCTTTTAACAGTTTATGATGATTTGATTAAAACTGTTCCTGAAATAAATCTAAAAATCCTAAGTGGTGGCAACGCTAAACAGGTTAGTAAAATTAGTGCAAATTATACAAATATCACAATAAAGGACTGGGTAGACGACTTCATGAGTGAGCTTTGTGATTCAAGCATTATTGCTTTATTAGATAATTTTGAGATGGGCATTAAGACTCGAGCTCTGTTTAGTTTGGCCTCAGGCGTTCCGGTTGTTGCAACTCCTCAATCAGTATTTGGCATTGGAATTAAGAATGATATTCACGCACTAATAAAACCATTAGGGCCTCAGTTTAAAGATGCTATTGTTAGCATTATTGATGGCCAAGTTTGTACTGAAAGCATTTCTATTAAAGCAAAAGAATTTATAAATGAAGAGTATGCAATTAAAAAACATAACGAACGCTGGATTGAATATTTAAATAGTTGATATAGGTTTTATATATTTTGTTATGATACATATTTACAAACAATAAATTAAGACTGAGTGTTTCTGCAGTGATTAAAAGTGCAATATCAATATTTAATCTAGTTTGGAATGATGCCAGTAACTCAGGCAGTCGTTTTAAACGCATTTGCATATCTTTCTTATATCAAATATACAAAAGAATTCCATTTGCAAAACCTTTTCATGTTGAGCTTGTTAGCGGTTATAAATACATAGTTAGACCCAATGTTCCTAATAGTACAGGAATAATATATTCAAGAATTTATGAGTCAAATGCTATTGATATAGCCAGAACTGTTTTGAGTAATCGTGATTCAGGTACTATTATAGATATTGGCGCACATACTGGACTATATTCTTTGCAGTTAGCAGATCTATCTTCCAAGATAATCTTAATAGAGCCATCTAACGAAACGGCTAAAGTACTGCATGAAAATATTAATATAAATCATCAAATTGATGCTGAGATACATGAGGTGGCTATAGGAAATTATATAGGTAAAGCCACTCTGTATTCTAATCAAAAATTTGATGGAATGGCATCATTGAATTCATCAAATATAAAGGAAAAAGGAGATACTGTTAATATCGTAACATTGGACTCTATTATTTTTGATAAGACAATTTCATTTTTAAAAATAGATTGTGAAGGAGCTGAACTTGAAGTTTTGAAGGGAGCAAGAGATACCTTAAGATGCAATGACGAAATATTATTGCATATAGAAATAACTGATCAATTTAAAGAAGTATGCAAGCTACTTACTGATGAAAATTTTTTAATTTATTATCGAACTATATCAGGCCAACTCAATTTAGTTGAAAACGAAATCACAGCACATAATAAAAATCCTTCTTTTTATGATACTCCTGCAAGAGGAGATTTTTGGGCTGTAAAGAAAAATGCAAGTCATATAATAAGAATGTTGTGTAATTCTTGATGATTACATTCTCAAGTTTAAATTTTATGTTAAGGAGTATTTTTGAAAAATTCTTTTAAATCAACTTTAAAACCGCATTCACTCATTTGGTTTTGTTCATCAAGAACACCATATAATGACTATCTTTTTAGAAATATAGCGCAAGATGATCGTTTTGACTTAGTTGTAGTGTATAAAAATAAAATTCATTCTGACTATCCATGGAAAAAGTTAGGTGATCTTGGGTATAAAAACCACCAAATGGAATTTGGTGGCTTTGATAAAGCTGTGATGTCATTAATTTTTAGAAGAAATTCAACTATCATATTGGGAGGTTGGCAGCCATCATTTTGGCTTATTCTTTTTTTATTGATTTTTAATAAGATGAAGTTTTTTGTTTGGTCAGATACACCAAATCTAAATGCAAAAAGGGGCCTATTTAAATCTATTATTAGGAATACTATCCTGAGATTTGTTTTCAAACATAGCTACCTTTTGTTATGTACTGGATCACCTTGTGTGGAAATTTTCAAAAGCATGGGAGCACCTAAAAATAAGCTAGTAAATTTTCCCATCCATGTTATGCCCTCAAACATATCTGAGGATGATTTACTTCTTAAAGAAGGAGTTATAAAGTTTGCTGTCATTGGGCGTTTAATCCCAATCAAATCGGTTGAAACAGCTCTTCATGCATTAGCAATAGTAAATTTCTCAAATCCAGAATTAAAGTTTTTTATTAGCATATGTGGAGACGGCCCTGATAGAAAATATCTCGAAGGCTTAACTGAAAAATTAAATCTCAAGGAAAAAGTTAACTTTTTAGGGTGGCTTGAAGCAAATGAGGTTCAAAATACTTTACAAGATTCAGATGTTTTGCTGCACCCTGCAAAATGGGAACCATATGGTGCTGTAATTCTAGAGGCAATGGAGTATGGTTTAGCAATATTAGCATCCTCGAATACAATCGGAGCACTTGATAGGATAGAGCCTAATGTAGAGGGATTAATTCATGAAGCGCAGAATATAGAGGATTTAGCAAGTCACATCGAATTTTTAGCCCTTGATAGAAAAAGTCTGCATAAAATGCAGAAAGCTTCTTTAAAAAAAGCTCGCTCCAACAACATTAAAAATACTTTGAATCAACTAAGTAAATTAATGGAATTTAAAGGTGCAATTAATGAAAAGTAAACTTGGAATTATTTATCCAAAGTTTACTGGAACTGACTTATATTTATTCAGAGTCAAAGGTGATGGACTTGGTAACCTTATGTTTCCATGGGCGAGGGCTGTATGTTTATCAGAAGATTACCAACTTAAAATGTTACCTCCAACATGGGGTCAAATTAAAATAGGTCCGTTACTTCGCCGAGAACGAGACCTTCGGCTTTATTTTAATTTGTTTAATAATGATAAGAACTGCGAAACAAAGCTAAAGAAGTTCTTTGCGTTAAATAGGTATAAGCGTGTTTCTGAAAAAGAATTTCTCTTGAAATCTCATATAGCTAAATCAGCAATAGTAATTGAAGTTCAAGGAATGGAAGGATACTTTGATAAATTTATTCAACATCACAATCTTATAAAATCTAGACTATTACAAATCACTCGAAATAATCACAAGCAGAAAATAGATATTAGTGCTGAAGCAATTTCAGTCCATGTTAGGCTAGGAGATTTTCAATTAAAAGATGATAAATCTGAAAAAAACTTAGTTGATGGTATCGATAATTTGCAGCAACCTCTAAATTGGTATAAAGATGCAATAATTGCACTCAGAAAAGAGATGGGTTCTGATTACCCTGTGATAATATGGTCCGATGATGAAGATTATAAATTGGGAGAATTGCTTGAAATGCCACATGTTCGTAGAGAGTTTTTAGGATCAAGTATTGCAGATTTATTAGCAATGTCCTCATCAAAGGTATTAGTTGCTAGTGGTTCAACGTTTAGTATGTGGGCATCTTATTTAGGTCGTCAACCTGTTCTTTGGCATCAAGGCCAACTTCGACAAAGACTATATTATGAAAAAGCAGAAGCAGAAATTGAAGTTGGTTATGGAACGTATTCTCTTCCTCAGTCTTTTGTAAAGTTTTTAAAAACTGAAACCTGACTAAGTAGATTTTTATGGATTATAAAAAAGAATTAAGTGAAAGAAATTTACCTTTAAATGAAAAAATATATCGTGCTTTCTGGAGATTTGTTTGGTTGACACTAGCATCATGGACACCAAATAAATTGCATGTTTGGAGAATTTTTTTATTAAAAATTTTTGGTGCAAAGGTTAAATATACCTGTAGTATTTACCCTTCAGTCACGATTTGGTCTCCTAAAAACTTAGTTATGAAAAAATATAGCGCATTAGCTCCTGGCGTTGATTGCTACAATGTTGCTAAAGTAACCATTGGGAGTTTTGCAACAGTTAGTCAACGAACATATATTTGCACAGCTTCACATGATTATAATCAAGCCGAAGTAAATAATAATTTGATGCCGCTTGTAGCTGCTGAAATAAATATTAAGGATTTCGCATGGATTGCTGCAGAATGTTTTATTGCTCCAGGAGTTACAATTGGACAGGGTTCAATTGCAGTGGCTAGAAGCGTAGTCACAAGGAATCTTGACAGTTCTTGTGTTTATGGTGGCAACCCAGCAAGAAAAATTAGTAATAGAAATACTATTTTTAAAGATTAATTATGTTTAATAATCATGAGAAAATAAATGCTACTGTATTAATTCTTACTTATAATGAGGAACGCCACATTGGAAGATTATTAGAGTGTCTAGACAACAAATTCATTTCTGTTATTGTCGTTGATTCAGGTTCAATTGATAAGACTAAAGATATCGCTAAGAAATTTGGAGCATCTATAGTTGAAAATGAATGGCCTGGTAGCCATTCTGCTCAAATAAATTGGACTATACAAAATATAGACATTAAAACTGATTGGATTATTCGACTGGATGCTGATGAAATCATCCCACCAAATGTATTAGATGAAATAAAAAATAAATTAAACAACGCATTATCCTCAACTGGGGGCTTTGTTATGAAAAGAGGACATATCTTCCTTGGAAGAAAAATAAAAAACGGCGGAACCTTTCCTACAAAGATAACTAGAATTTGGAGAACTGGGCATGCCCAATGTGATGGACGCTTAATGGATGAACGTATGATTATTGATGATGATTTATTACTTGAAAGCATTGATGGAGTGTTCTGGGATCATAACCTTAATGGAATATCTGAATGGATAAACAAACATAATGAATATGCAACAAAAGAGGCAGTAGAACAGATCCTTAGAACTAGAAAAAATTTAAATTTAAAAGAACGTAACACTTTACCTGAATTACAACTAGCATTTTCTAAAAAGTTTTTTGAAAAAATGCCTATAGCTATCCGCTCATTTATATATTTTTTATATCGTTATATTTTCAGAGGTGGTTTTTTTGACGGACTTCCAGGTTTTTTCTGGCATTTTCTTCAAGGATTTTGGTATCGGTTACTTGTTGATACAAAAGTTACTGAAATAGAAAAGTTTGACGCTAGTAATGAAGCTGATATCAAAGACATTATTTATAAGTTTACAAATATTGAAGTAGTTGAATCCACTTACTCAAAAAAACAGAATATTTCGTAATGAAGATCTCAGTTGTAACAGCATCTTACAACTCAATAGATACCATTGAAGATTGTATAAAATCTGTTCAAGCACAAATTAATGCAAATTTTGAACATATTATTATAGATGGAGATTCGAATGATGGTTCTAAAGAAATCTTAAACTCATTTGCTAATTCATCAAAAAATTTGACAGTAGTTTCAGAACCTGACTCAGGAATTTATGATGCAATGAATAAAGGCATAGCTCTTGCAACAGGTGATGTTATAGCGATCTTAAATGCAGATGATAAGTATGCAAGTCAAAATATATTAAATAAAGTTTCTCTTTGTATGTCTAAAGACAAATCTATAAAAATGTTGCTGACCGATATAGAGTTTTTTATTCAAAAAGATGGTAAAGACAAGAGGTCACGTAAAGTAAGGGCTAGGTGGTTTTTGCCTAAAAGACTAAAATATGGATGGATGCCACCACACCCAGGTATGTTCATTAGTAAATATGTTTATATGGAAGAAGGGATCTATGATACAAGCTTTCAAATTGGAGCAGACTATGAATTTTGCGTTAGGATATTTTTAAATAAAAAATATCAATATAAAATAGCAAATTTCACTTCTGTAAAAATGAGACATGGTGGAATAAGCACTAATAGTTTTAAAAGTACAATAATAATCACAAAAGAAATTATTAAATCATGCAAAATACATGGACATAAACCTAATTATTTTTTACTAATTTTAAGGTTACCTATTAAGAAAGTTTTAAAAATGTTGGACGAAAATACTTTATTTAGGAAATTAATAACATCAAATAAATAAAATTAAATTTCCATTTATGTTTCAACAAATTTCTTACTATAGCTAATAAAATTTAGTATATTATTTAACTTAACGTTATTAATTATTTCTATAGATCTTTTATAAATATGATTACCTTTAAGAATCTGACACAAGAGCCACCATACTTAATTTTTAAAAAAAAGTATGATGAAGCCTATAATTTAGGACAAAAAAATATTGAAGCTATATCAATCTCATCTTATAACAAAAAAATGAATGAGGTAGATTCAAGATTTGTGAACTTAAAATTTTTAAACCATGATAAGTTTATATTTTTTAGTAATTATAATTCACCTAAATCTTTGGCTTTTGAATCACATGATCAAATAGCTGGATTGTTTTTTTGGACATCAACCAATACGCAAATAAGGCTAAAGGGCAAAATAAAGAGATGTTCATTTGATTTTAATAGCAAATATTTCAAGCAAAGATCAAAAGAAAAGAATGCTTTAGCTATTAGTTCAAATCAATCAAAAAAGGTGCCAACTTATGAGAATGTGCTAAAAAAATATAATGAAGTTCAAAAGAATGAAGATTTATTGGTTTGTCCAAAAGATTGGGGAGGATTTTCATTTATCCCATATTATTTTGAGTTTTGGGAAGGCCATGAATTAAGACTCAACAAAAGAGTGGTATATGAGAAAAATATCAATAATTGGCAAAAGTACTATATTCAACCATAATTTTATTGCGAATTATGTTTTTTAGTATAAAATCCAACTTTATGAATCACTTCTTTTATAGCAATTCATCTATGCATGTATTATATTCTTAATATTCCTAATGCTTTTTAATTTTATTCAAGGTAATTCCAAATAGCCACTTCAAAAAAAAATAATACACCAATTAACGAAAAAATTAGAGCAGAGAAAGTTATGCTTATTGGTTCCAATGGTGAAAAGTTGGGAATTTTTCAATTCAGCGATGCTTTTAATTCTGCTAAGGAGGCTTCATTAGATTTAGTTCAAGTTTCTCCATCTGATACTAGTCCAGTTGTGTGTAAACTTTTAGATTATGGAAAATATCTTTTTGATAAGAAAAAAAGTAGTACTTCTTCAAAGGTTAAAACAAAAAGAAATACTACAAAAGAAATTAAATTCAGACCTTCTACCGATGTAGGAGATTACAACATAAAATTAAAAAAGATTAAAAGCTTTATTCTTGAGGGAGATAAGACTAAAATAACCATCCGTTTTAGAGGAAGAGAGATTTTAAATAGTGATATGGGCCTAAACTTGTTGAATAAGATAAAAAATGAGCTTGATGATATTGCGCAAGTAGATCAAGAGCCATCTTTAGAGGGCCGTCAGCTTTTGATGGTTCTTGCTCCCTTAAAGAGGAAGTAAATATAATATATTAATGTTATGGGATATAAGTTAAAAACACACTCAGGGGCTGCAAAACGCTTCAAAAAAACAGGCACATCTTTAAAAAGTAAAAGTGCTAACAGGAATCATATTTTGACTAAGCAATCTACAAAAAGAAAAAGACATAATAGAGGCCTAAACAAGTTAACTGGAACAGTTCTTAAGATGGCTTCTGCGTTAATTAAAAGGTAATAACTATGCCAAGAGTAACAAAATCAGTAACAGCTAAAGCAAAACACAAAAAAGTATTGAGCACCACCAAAGGACATTATGGAGCTAGAAGTAGATTATATAAAACTGCTAAACAATCAAATATTAAATCTCTTCAATATGCATTTAGGGATAGAAAAAATAGAAAAAGATCTTTTAGATCTCTTTGGATTGCTAGAATTAATGCAGGATCTAGAGATTTAGGCATTCCCTATTCAAAACTAATGAATTCTCTTACTCAAAAGAACATAATTCTAGATAGAAAGATCTTATCTGATATTGCAGCTACTGATAATTCAACTTTTAAAAAGGTTGTAGAAACAGCAATCAGTTAATACTGGTCTTATGCCAGATTCTAAAGATACAATTACTCCAAATTTATTCAGAGAATTTGGAACAGATCATCCAATAAATCATATGAAGGATTCAATAATGAATCTATTAATATCATTAGGTTTTGAAATAATAAATGGGCCAGAGATTGAATCAGAAAAATTTAATTTCGATATGTTAAATATTAAAGAGTCACATCCTGCAAGACAAATGCATGATACTTTCTATGTTAATCAAAAGTCTTATGTCCTTAGAACTCACACCTCACCAGTTCAAATAAGAGGTATGCTTGAAACCAAACCTCCACTGGCATTTATTTCAGGTGGAAAGGTTTACAGAAAAGATGATGACTCCACACATTTACCAATGTTCCATCAAATAGAGGGTATTTATGTAGATAGTGACGTAAGCTTTGCAAATCTTAAAGATCTTATGTATAAAATAATAAGATCAATTTTTGGAAAAAATACTGAAATTAGATTTAGACCCTCTTATTTTCCTTTCACTGAACCCTCTGCTGAAGTAGATATTTTATCTACTGAGGGTAAATGGCTTGAAATTCTTGGTTGTGGAATTGTAAATCCAATTGTTCTTGAAAATTGCAATATTGATCCTAAATTATATAGCGGTCTTGCTTTTGGGCTTGGAATAGAACGAATCGCAATGCTCAAATATGATGTAATAGACATTAGAGATTTCTACAAATCAAACCTAGATTTTTTGAAACAGTTCAAATGAAAATTGCTTATAAACATTTAATCAGAGGCATAAAATCAAAACCCTCTATTGCAGATATTTCTTCTAAATTATTTCAATTAGGACATGAACACGAAGTTAATAACAAAATATTTAATATGGAACTTACCCCAAATAGAGGAGATTGCCTTTCTGTAAATGGTCTGCTGAGAGATCTGGCTGTTTTTTATGATGTAAATTTATTTGATGAAAGATATGATAAAAAAATAGAAAATTTTAACTTTGATTTTACTAATAATGCCTGTCAGGATTGCCCAACTATTTCTTTCTTAAAAATTGATTTAGAAAATTCAAAAGTTGAATCTTACAAGGATGAATTAAAAGAGTACTTTTATTGTTTAGATGTAAACAAGAAAAATTTTTTTACTGATGTTTCTAACTATATTTCTTATGAAACTGGCCAACCAACTCATTGTTATGATGCATCTAGGATTAATCAACCTTTATCTCTAAATTATGTTAGGGGAAACTATACTTTTGAAACTCTTTTAGATAAAAAATTGGATTTAAATGGAGAGAATCTAGTTTTTAAATGTGGTGATGAGATTATTAATTTAGCTGGTGTTGTTGGAGGAAAAAATACATCTTGTTCAAAAGAAACCACTTCAGTAATTATTGAATGTGCATATTTTAAACCTGAGTCAATAATCGGAAAAACAATAAAATATGACATTAACTCAGAAGCAGCGCATAAATTTGAAAGAAATACTGATCGAGAATGCCATGAAATGGTTCTAAGAAGATTCTTAAAAGTTGTTTTAAGACATTCTAATGTAAAAAATGTCGAGCTTTATACAAAAAATTATCAAGAATTCCAAAGAAAATGTATTCCTTTTGATATAGATGCCACTAATAAGATAATTGGAAAAAAAATTTCAAATACAGAGTATTTAAATTTACTTTCAAGACTAGGATTTCTTTTAACAGATGATGGTATAGAAGTGCCGCCTTATAGAAATGACATAATGACACAAAATGACTTAGCTGAAGAAATCGCAAGGAGTTTAGGATATGACAATATACCATCTATTGAATTAAATATTACTTCTGCCAAGAAACAACATAGTATTGATAAAGAGTACAAAATAAAAAGATTGTTAATTGATAATGGCTTTAATGAAGTTATTAATAACCCATTTGTGAAAAATGAAACAAAAGATGCTATTAAAGTTGATAATCCTCTTGATTCAAATAAAAATTTCTTAAGAACAGATTTAAAAGAATCTTTAATTAAAAATCTTTTATATAATGAAAGAAGGCAAAAAGATTCTATTAAGCTTTTTGAATTATCCAATGTATATTCATATGACAAGTCATTAAATAAAAAAAGGGTTCTTGGAATAATTGTAAGTGGAAGAGTTGGAAAAAATTATGTTGATTTCTCAAAAAAACTAGACGAAAAATATCTCCTATCGATATTAAGTAATTTTGTGCCAAAAGATAAGATAAGTATCAATAATATATCTCGAACTTCAATTGATTCTAAACTTAAAACGCAGGTGTTGTTTCTTGAGATAGATTTGGATTATTTCAATTCTAATATTAAAAGTTATAATGAACTTTCTTCTCCACCAAAAACGTTTAACAAATATATTCCTATCTCAGAATTTCCATCATCGTCAAGAGATTTATCGTTTTCAATAGAAAAATACTCAAAATCAAAAATTCTTGAAAATTTTATTCTCAATTATAAAAATAAATTATTAAAAGATTGTTATGTATTTGATTATTATAAAAATGATGAGACTCAAATAATCAAAGTAGGGTATAGATTTGTATTTCAATCTCTTAGTAAAACAATAACTGATGAAGAAATCGACACATTGATTGATGATATAATTAAAGAATGTTTAAAGATAGATTCTGTCTCTCTGCCCGGCTATAAAAATTGACTACTAAATTATCCATTTCAAAAAAAATAACAAAACTTGGCATTTCTTTGAATGATAGTAAAGCTTTACTAGATAAGTTTTTATTTATAATTAAAAAAGAGTCTAAATCAAGAAAAGTGAAGTTAAGTGGTTTTGGAACATTCTATGCTCACATGACTCCAAAGAGAATTGGTAGAAACCCAAAAACATTAGAATCGTATATAATAAAACCAATAAGAAAGCTAAATTTTAAAGCATCAATTAAAACAAAAGAGACATTAAATTGATTATGATAAATACTATAAAATTTTTTATTTTTATCCTTCTATCCTCGTCCTTATTATCTCAGGAACTGGACGATCAATTTTTAGATAGTTTACCTGGAGATGTGAAAGATGATGTTCTTGAAAAAATAGATTCAAAAGAAGATGAGGAAAAACCAGTATACAGAAGAGCATCAACCGCACTAGATAAAGAAGATAAAGACATAGATGAGTTCGATAGATTCGATGATGGAACCAAATTATTTGGGTCAGATTTTTTTAGTACTGTTCAAACCTCATTCATGCCAATTAATGAACCAAACCTTGATCCATCTTACGTACTTGATTTTGGAGATGTATTAGAAATTCAGTTTTTAGGTCAGAAAGATTCAATTGACTCTTATACTGTCTTAAGAGATGGCTCAATAAATTTGCCTGACATTGGAAAAGTTACTCTTTCTGGGCTCTCATTAAATGACGCAAGTTCACTTATCAAAGCAAAGGTAAGTAATGCTTTTATAGGAACTGAAGTTTATATATCTTTAAAAAACGTAAGAGATATAAGTATATTAATTGTTGGCAATGCTTTAAATCCAGGTATTTACACGCTTAACGGCAACTCTAACATTTTGCATGCTTTAAATATGGCGGGTGGAATAAATGATATTGGTAGTTATAGAAAAATAGACCATATTCGAAATGGAAGTGTTATACAAAGCCTTGATTTATATGATGTAATTATTAATGGTAATTATAAGCAATCTTTTGGATTGAGATCAGGTGACAGTATTGTTGTTAACTCTATTGGAAATATTGTCTCTGTTGAATCTGGTTTTGCTAGAAAAGCTGTATTCGAATTAAAAAATTCTGAAACGTTTAAGGATATAGCAAAATATGCTGCTGGATTTAGTAAAAATAGTGATTTAGATAATATTGTTGTAAAAAGAATCAACAAAGGGATAAGTAGCGTTATTAATTTAACATTAGATGAGATACAAAATTTTAAATTTAATGATAATGACTCAATCTTTATCAGAGAGTTTAAAATCAATACAGTGAATCTCAGTGGGGCAGTTATAAATCCTGGAACATATAAATTTATACAAGGCACAACATTGAGTGAAGCAATTATAATTGCTGGTGGTTATAGCAACTCAGCTTATCCATTTGGTGGATATCTTGAAAAAAAAGATGCTTTGGAAATCAATAATGAGTCAAAAGAAAGGCTATATAATACCTTCATTGAAAATTTGATAACTAATAGTGATTCTATAGATTCTGGAAATAACAATATTGGAGTTCTTCTAAAGCAGTTAAAAAATACTAAAAGCACAGGAAGAGTTATAGCTGAGTTTAATCTTGATTTGATAGCTAATGACAGATCACTAGATACAATAATTTCTGATGGAGATGTAATAATGATTCCGTTCATTACTCAGCAAGTTTATGTTCAAGGAAAGGTCAGCAATCCTGGAGCAATTAGATATTCTCCTGGAATGGATGTAGATTATTATATTAAAAAAGCCGGAGGAGCTTTGAAGTCTTCAGACACAAATAATATTTTTATTGTCTACCCTAATGGCGAGACTGTTAATTTAAACGATCAAGCAAAGCTATCCTTTATTCTTGCTGAAAATGAAAAGTTATTACTATATCCTGGTTCTATAATTTTCATTCCACAATCAACAGACCTTATGACTCGTTCGCAAGTAGCTTCTATTTGGGCTCCAATAATTAGTAGTGTTGCACTTAGCCTTACATCACTTTCAGTCTTGAATAATAATAATTAGACTAGAATATGAGATTTTTTTTTTACTAATTTTTACAGTTTCTTTAACAGCGAACTATAAAGACTACTTATACTTAAATTCTGTTTCAGGGTATTCGCCAACTTTTAATTCATTCGGACAAATTGGGCTAATACAGACTCCATCCGCACTCTCAAAGCCTGAGGGCTCTGTTTCATTCATTTTTAATAGAAATGAAATATGGAAGTATGGAACATTATCAGTATCTCCTTTTAATTGGTTAGAGGCTAGCTATTTTTACTACAGACCCTCTGATTTACTTTTTGGAAATACAAGAGGACTATATTTAGATAAGGGATTTAATGTCAAGTTTACATATAGACCTAAAAATTCCTATATACCAAATTTAGCCATAGGTTTAGATGATTTTTCAGGTACTGGACTTTTTACAAAAGAATATATCGTCATGTCAAAAAGTTTTAACAATTCAATAGTATCTTTTGGACTAGGATGGGGAAAGTTTAGCGGAGAAAATTCCTTTAATAATCCTCTCTCATTTATTTCTGACAGATTGAATGTAAGGCCAGCCTTATCAGATAATTACTCTCAAGGTGGATCACCTTCCTATGATCTGTGGTTTAGGGGAGATACCTCAGTATTTGGAGGAATTGAGTACTTGATTCCAGGATCAAAGGGATTGAAATTAAAAGTTGAACTAGATCCATTTGATTATAAAGATGTGTCGGCAAACTATTCTCTTGGGTTTATTGATAAAATCAGAGAAAAAGATAGCGATATCAATCTTGGTTTAAGTTTTCCATGGAATGATTACCTTACTTTTGATATTTCATTTATAAAAGGAAATACGGTAAATTTCAATTTTTCTTATGGCATAACGTTTAATAGTAATTCCTCAGGCAAGAAGCCCAAATTTAACCCTGAATTAACTAAATTAGACAAAACTGGTAATATAAAAAGAGATTTTTATGAAGATCTATTAAATAATCTTAATAGAAATAGACTTTTACTTCAGACATCTGATCTTGATGAAGGTAATTTAGATATATCTATTTCTACTTCAGAACATAGAAATGCAATAAGATCATCTTCTTATGCCTCCTATATTGCCAATGAAGTTTCTAAACAGCATGATCTCGACCTAAAAACTATAAATATTAGTCATGTTAATGCTGGGATTGAGACTAATAAAATATCCTATATTGCTAAATATTATGATAATGAAAATACCCCAATTGAATTAATAATTAGAAATACTACCTTAGATTCAGGAGACCCCAATGGATATCTAAAAGATGAATTCCAACCCAATGTGAAGTTTCCTGCAATTTTTTCATCAATTAGTCCTTCAATACGATCATATGTTGGACAACCTGAAAAGTTTTATTTTGGAGGTATCGATCTTAATCATAATAGCGAAGTTCAATTCAGCAGGAATCTTATACTGTCTTCTGAACTAACTTATCCAATGCTAAGTAATTTTTCTGATGTTCAATACAAACCAGAATCTTTAATGCAGCATGTTAGAACTGACATTGTAAAATATCTTCAAGAGGATGATATTCATATTAATAGATTGCAGTTAGATTACATATGGTCTCCATATAAAGAGATTTATTCAAGAATAACTGGTGGAATATTTGAACAGATGTTTGGTGGGATTGGAGGAGAATTATTATATAAACCTTTTAATGCAAATTACTATATAGGTTTTGAAATCTTTTATGTTAAACAAAGGTCATTTAACAAAAGATTTAATTTTCAAGAGTATGAAACCTCTACAGGACATATAAATTTTGGTTATCGATTTGCCAAGGGTGTAGAATCAAATTTTAGTTATGGTAGATACCTTGCTAAAGATGATGGATTTACTTTGGATCTTTCAAGAACTACTAAATCTGGTTTTAAGGCCGGCATTTATTTTACAAGAACTGATGTACCAGCCGAAATTTTTGGAGAGGGGAGCTTTGATAAAGGTTTTTATTTTCAGATTCCTATTGATTTAATCTCAAATAAATATAGTACAGAATTTACAAATTTTAAAATATCACCTCTTACTAGAGATGGAGGTGCAAAATTGTCTTTTGATAAAGATCTTAAAGGACTTATCAATAACGCAAATAATAATGATTTATATAGACAGTGGAGTGGATACTTTAACTAGATTTAAATAAGGACAACAAAAAAAGCGGGCATAGACCCGCTTTTTTTTGATTAAGAGTTTAAGTACCTGTACTTGTGCTCGTACTTGTATTTGTACTTGTACTAGTACTTGTACTAGTGCTTGTACTTGTATCAGTATTCGTATTCGTATTCGTATTCGTATTGGTATTGGTATTCGTATTGGTATTCGTATTCGTATTGGTATTCGTATTAGTATTAGTATTGGTATTCGTATTCGTATTCGTATTGGTATTGGTATTCGTATTCGTATTCGTATTGGT
>MDTB01088537.1_pt1 | contig 16332 bp, 16 predicted proteins | sample 811161 | NCBI WGS metagenome assembly MDTB01 (sample SAMN05326650, study PRJNA326480) | marine metagenome | isolation source: seawater | place: Mediterranean Sea | collected 2009 | reverse complement strand
TACTTATAATAATCATTACAACACAAATTTAGGTATCAGAAATTTAAGTTTTTTAAAAACTTTGCATGGATGCAATCATTTGACAATGACTGTACAACCACAAAAAGTTAAGAAAATTACATTATCAACATTAAAATACATTGGAAGTATTTACTGGCATTGTATTGCTGGTCAAACTGTGTTTCCTGTGCAAACAGCTTGCAAATTTAAAATACCCTTAATTATTTGGGGTGCTCATCAAGGTGTAGATCAAGTAGGCATGTTTTCTCATGAAGATGAAGTTGAAATGACTCGAAAATATAGAAAAGAGCATGATTTAATGGGTATTGAGGCGGAGGATTTGCTGAATTTGGACAATTCATTAACCAAGTCTGACTTAGAACAATATTTTTATCCTCAAGATGAAGAACTTGAAACGATTGGAGTTAGAGGCATATACTTAAATAACTACTTTAGATGGGACAGCAAAGCTCAACACGAAGAAATGATAAAAAGATATCAATATGAAACTGATAAAATGCCAAGAACGTTTGATAATTATAATAATGTAGCTTGTTTTCATTATAACGGAGTTCACGATCATATCAAATTTCTTAAACATGGGTACGGAGTAGTCACAGATCATGTTAATAGAGAGATTAGACTCAAAAGGCTTAACAGAAAACAAGGTGGTTACATAATTTCAAAGTTTTCGAAAGATAAAATAAAAGATTTAGATATTTTTTTAAATTGGCTTTCTATTGATAAAAATACTTTTTATAAATATTTAGATAAATTTATAAATAAAAAAATTCTTATTAAAATTAAAAATGACTGGTTTTTGAGAAAGGAATACATAGACAAAGATATTTCAGATGAATTTACAGATAATTTAAAAAATATCATATATTTTTACGAAGATTCCAAAAGATCAAAAATAATAAAAAAAAATAAATATACGTTATTAGGACGAGGATGGTTAGAATAAAAAAAAGAAAAAAAGTTAAACTTTTAGTTTTTAATAAAAAACTAATAACCAAAAAATATATAAGCTGGTTAAATAACAAAAAATTAATGCAGTATAGCGATAGACGACATACCTTACATAATAAAAAAAGCTGTGAAAATTATTTTAATAGTTTTAAAGGAACTAAGAATAGATTTTTTGCGATCATGGATAAAAAAAATAAAGAACATGTAGGTAATATTACTGCAATTATTGATAATAAAAATAATACTGCTGATATAGGTATTCTTGTAGGTGAAGTTAATCAGGGTTATGGATTAGCGGCGTGGAATGAAATGATGAAATATCTTTTTTCAAAAAATATTAGAAAAATTACTGGTGGAGCAATGATTAATAATAAGGCAATGATAAAAATATTTAAAAAATCAAAAATGAAATTTGAATATATAAAGAAAAAACAATACCTATATAAGTATAATATGCCTGTAGATTTTATAGGATATTATAAATTTAAAAAATGAAAATCGGTGCAATAATTGAAGCTAGAATGAATTCGAATAGATTACCTGGTAAGGTTTTATTAAAAGCAGCTGGTAAAACATTTTTAAAACACCTTATTGAAAGAATAAATAAAGTAAGTAAAATTAAAAATATTGTAGTTGCAACTACTGTTAATAAACAAGATATTGAAATAGTAAAATTCTGTAAAAAAAATAAAATCAAATATTTCAGAGGTTCAGAGGAAAACGTAATGGAAAGGGTAATTGCTGCAGCAAAAAAACATAAAATTGACGTAATTGTTGAGATAACAGGAGATTGTCCGGCTATTGACCCTAATATAATTAGCCAATGTCTAGAAATTTATTTAAAGAATAAAGTTGATTACGTAACAAACTGTCATGTTAGAAGTTATCCAGATGGAATGGATGTTCAAGTTTATAAACTTCAGACTTTAATTAAGTCAAGTAAAATGACTAATAATAGACTAGATAAAGAACATGTAACCTTACATATTAGGAAAAATCCAAAAAAATTTAGTGCTATTCACATGCTACCACCACAAGACATATTTTGGCCAGAACTAGGATTAACACTTGATGAGCATCAAGATTATTACATGCTAAAAACAATATTTGAATATTTTTATAAAAAAAAAAATATATTTTTTTCGTGCTTGGACATAATAAACTTTTTAAAAATAAATAAAAATATAAGAAATATTAATAGATTTGTTAAAAGAAAAAATAATGCGTAAAATATCATCCTCTATTGTTGGATTGGGTCAAATTGGTTTTAAATATGATATAAACAAAACTAGCATTCTTACTCACGTCAAAGCAATCAATAATTCAAAAACTTTTTATTTAAAGTCGGCAATTGATAATAACAAAAAAAATTTAAAATTATTTAAAAATAAATATAATTATAACACCTATAATTCTTACAAAAATGCCTTTAAAAAAGACAAACCTTCTTTAATTGTTATTAGTACAAAAATGAATGTATCATATAATATATGCTTACAAGCTATAAAAAATCACTCTACTAAATTTATTTTAATAGAAAAACCTGGCTCTGAAAAAATATCTGATTTAAAAAAACTTATTTATTTAGCAAAAAAGAAAAATATATATTTATTTATAAATTACTTTAGATTATTTAATCCACAGTATGAAATTTTAAAAAAGAAATTATATAAATGTAATAAATTTAGAATGGTATTTTTTTATAGCAGGGGAATGTATAATAATACTTCCCACTTAATTAGTTATTTAGTTTCAATATTTAATAAGCCAAAAAAAATTTCTATTATAAAAAAAGATCCTAAAAAAAAAAAAGACATTGAACCAGACTTTAGACTAGAATTTAAAAATGGCGATGTTACATTCTTAAGCTCAAATGTAAATAATTTATCTTACTTAAAACTTATTTCTTTATCAAATAACGAGAAGATTATATCAAATAGTAGTTTTAATGAATTCAGTTACAATAATGTGGAAAGTGACTCATATATAAAAAATTATTTAACATATTCAAATAAATCAAAAAAAATATTAGTCAACCAATCTAAATCACAGAAGATTGTATACGAAAATATTTTAAAATTTACTGAAAAAAAAAAATATAATAAATTAATAAGTATTTATTTAAATACATTTGAAATTTTAAATAAAATAAAAAATAAAAATGATAGATAAAAATTCTCCAATCATAAAAAAAAAATTTAAAAAATACAATTCTATTGGAAAAGAGGAATTAGTAGCTGCAAACAAAGTTATTAAGTCTGGTAAATTATCTGAATTTTTAGCATCGTATGGAAAAGAATTTTATGGCGGTAAATATGTGCAGCTTTTTGAAAAAAAAATTACACAGTTCTATAATGTAAAACATGCTATTGTTTTAAATTCATGGACTTCTGGACTAGTTGCAGCTGTTGGAGCATTGGATATTGAACCTGGTGATGAGATAATTGTAACTCCTTGGACTATGTGTGCGACCGCAACAGCTATATTACACTGGAATGCTATACCTGTGTTTGTTGATATAAGTATGGAGGATTTTTGCATTGATACAGAAGATTTAGGAAGAAAAATTACAAGTAAAACTAAGGCTATTATCACAGTTGATATTTTTGGTAAATCATCGAACATTAAAAAAATTAAATCTAAAATAAAAAATAAAAAAATAAAAATTATTTCTGATAGTGCTCAATCTCCTTATACCTTTTACAATAAAAAACTTGCTGGAACCCAAACTGATATTGGGGGATATAGTTTGAATTATCATAAACATATCAATACTGGTGAGGGAGGTATAATAGTCACAAATAATAAATATTACGCAGATAGAGTCAGACTAATTAGAAATCATGCCGAGGCAGTTGTAGAGAAAATGAAATTTAAATATTTGAATAATATGATCGGGCATAACTTTAGAATGGGTGAGATAGAAGCTGCTATTGGTATAGAACAACTTAAAAAACTTAAAAAATTAGTAAAATCAAGGCAAAAAATTGCATCTAAACTAAATAAAGGTTTAAAAAAATTAAAAGGACTAATTACATCTAAAAATATCAAAATTAATTCTCATAGTTATTATGTTTATCCTATTGTACTTGATTTGAGTAAAATTAAGTATTCGAGAAAAATTATATTCAATCAACTAATAAGAGAGGGAGTTCAAGGGCTAACAGAAGGATATATTGTATTACATAGACTTCCAATGTTTAGAAGAAAAATTGCATATGGAAATAATCATTTTCCTTGGTCAATTAGTAAAAAAAAATATATTTATAAAGATGGTCAATGTCCTGTTGCAGAATATCTCCATGATAAAAGTTTTTTATCATTAGAGTTATGCCAATTTAGTCTTAGTAAGACAGATATTAATTTAATAATAAAAGCATTTCAAAAAGTATGGCAAAAATTAAATATTTAATATATTGATTATAAAAATCATTAAACAAAGGGATAATGAGAAAAAAAAAGGAATTCTACAATCAAATAACTTATAGAAAAAAAATCCATTTTAATGATCCAAAATCGATACCAATTAGGTTTGAAGATTTTATAAGTGACTTAAAGATCTTTGATTATTTCTATGAGATGTTTTCAAGAAATGGTCTTTTAAATAAAAAATATTCAACTCATTTAGATGTTGGTGGGGCTGACGGTTTTTTTGGATATTTATGTAAATCTCTAAATATCGTTGACAAAACAACAAGTATAGACCCAATTTTTATTGAAGAAGACAAATTTTTAAGAGAGATTTTTTATTATAAATTTTTAATACGAAATTTATTTTCTAAATATTTAAAAAAAAATAGGTTTATAGGAAAATTAGGTTATGTTAATAAAAACTCAAATATTTATAATAAACTTCCTATATTAAAAAAAACAAACAATCTAAATACATCAACAGAAGACATATATAAACATAAAAAAAAGTACGATTTAATAACTTTTAATTTCTCATTTGAAAATTTTGACCCGCCTAAAATGTTCAGTAAAATTTATTCTTTATTAAACAAAGGTGGAATTACTTATATAAACTGTAGTTATTGGTGGTATATGATTAATTCCACGAAAATATATTCTGAGAAATATCCTTACCTAATCCAAAGATTTAGCAAAAATAAAGCTGAAAATATTTTGAAAAAAGAAAATTTTAAATTTTTTAAAGAAAAATATAATTATTTTCACAAAGGTAAATTTCCTTTTACAATAGAAGATTATTATTTAAGCGCGATTGATTGTGGGTTTGAAATTGTTAGTTCTAGAAGAAACATACCAAGTAACGAAATAACTAAAAATTCTATTTTTCACACCTCTCCATCAGATATAAAAAAAACACAAATGATTAAAATTTTAAATGATATTAGAAAAAAACATAAAAGAGTAACTCTTGAAGATTTATATACTTTTAGTTTTTGTCTAATTTTAAAAAAATAATATAAATAGAATATTAAATTTAGTGTTAAATTTTAAAAAAAAAATATTAATTGTATCCCATGATGCTGGTGGTGCTGAAATAATTTCTCACTTTGTTAAAAAGTATAAATTTAATCCAGATTTTTATCTTAAAGGACCAGCTAAAAAAATTTTCAGGGCAAATTTGAACAAAATTAAGATAATTAAAGGCATTAAATCAAAATTAAATAATTATAAAATTGTAATAGTTGGCACATCTCTTAATAATGACTTTGAATATAATGTAATAAAGTATTCACTAAAAAAAAAGATTAAAGTCATTGCTTTTATTGATCACTGGGTAAATTATTTAAATAGATTTATTAGAAATGGTAAACTAATTTTGCCAAATGAAATTATTGTAGGGGATAAAGATGCTTATAAAATAGCAAAAAAAAAATTTAAAGATGTTAAAATTACTTATTATAAAAATTATTACTTTGATAGTTTTAAATCTCAATTAAAAAAGATAAAAAATATTCAAAAGATCCTATATGTTTCTTCTAATATGGATACTTTTAAAGGAAAAATAGTATCAGATAAAAAAATTCTTTCACAAGTTATATCAAAAATTCAATCAAATAAAGTTATTAAAAGAAAAAAAATGTTATTTATAAGAAAACATCCAAGTGAAAAATATCATAAATATAAATATTTGAAAAATTTAAAGAGTAACTTGATTATAAAAATTGATAAGAATTTTGCCTTAAAAGATAGTTTTAAAGATACAGGCTTTGTTATTGGATATGATTCAATGGCTTTGGTTGTGGCTAAAATTTATGGATTAAAAACAATAAATTTATATGTTGATAACAAAAATAATAAAATACCTAAGAAATATATTGACTATTATTTAAAGATAAAAAAATGAAAAAAAAAGATGTTTATATATCTATCGAATTAAAAGTTAGAGAATTTTTGTCTCAAATTCTTCTCTCTTACTTTCTATCACGCAAAGGATACAGGGTATATCTTGGTTCAAAAAATCAAATTATTGATATGGTAATTAATAAAAAAAATAAATCAGGAATTTTTTTTTATAAAGCGGGTGTTAACAAAAAATTAATAGATCAAATAGATAAAAATACTGATGCCCATATTGTACTTGATCAAGAAATTGGACCTGGCTTGCTTGAAAATCAATACAATTTAGAGGTACCAAATGCTTTTCATAAAAAGACGTTAAAAAAAATTGATTACTATTTTGCTTTAAATAAAAAAATTTATGATGTTTCTAAAAAAAAACTTATGGGAATTCGTGGCAAAGCTTTTTTAACTGGATGGCCTAGGGTTGATTTATGGAAACCAAAATACAAATTTTTCTATGAAGAAAAAATTATAGAAATAAAAAAAAAATATAAAAATTTTATATTGTTTAACTCAGATTTTGCAACGATCTCTAAATATTACAAAGAAGAAATCACACAATATACTCCATGGGGTTTTGAGCACAATGAAAACAAAAAAAAAAGATACAAAGATGATAGAGTTAATTTTGCAAAGAATTCTTATTTAGAATTTTTAGAATTTGTTAAATTTATAAAACAATTTGCAAATAATAATAAAAAACAGTGCATAGTTATCAGGCCTCATCCAGCGGAAAATTTAAATATTTGGATAGAAAATTTTAGAAATATAAGAAATATTCATATTGAAAGTCCAAAGGATGATGTTACATCTTGGATATATTCAGCAAGTTTTGTAATCCATCGGGGCTGCACAACTGCCTTACAGTCAATATTTATGAAAAAACCTACAGCATTTGTTCAATTAGACAAAAAATTTAAAAAAGAAAAACCTTTTAAAGAGAAAAAAATTATTTATGAGTTATCGGATAAAGTTCATAATATTAATGAATTTCAAAATTGGGTAGATAAGAATAAAAAAATCAAAAACCAAAGTAATAAATTAAGAAGTGAATTAGGTGTATTTAAAGAAGATGCAGTAGATAGATTTATCAAAATATTTGATACTATAAATATTAATAAAACAGAAATAATAAAAAAAAGCAAAGTCAAAAAAAATATTTTCTCTAACATTTTTTTTCATTATAAGAATATTTTCTTAAACAAATTACTTAAAATTTTAAATATATTTGGTTATAACAAGAAATCGGCATCAAATTATAATAGGGAAATGAAAATTTTTGGTGGAATAAATAAAAAAGAGGTAAATTATTATATTTCTAAATTGAATAAAAAATTTCGTACTAATATAAAACCCTATCAATATAGCAAAGATATTGTTATAATTGAAAAATTTTAATATTTTAAAAATTAAAAAGAAATGGATAATTTAAAAGAAATAAGGTCTAAATTTGAGAAAGATGGATATATTTGGATTAAAAATTTCTTTGATACTGACCAGATAAAAAATTTTTTCAAATCTTGTGACGATAAATTCCATATTGAAGCAATTAATTCATCACCCGAGATAACATCTAACTCTAATTTACAAAATTTTTTTGATAATGATAAATTAATAAATATTCTTAATAATTTAACTGATAAAAATCTTACTTATTTTGGTGGCGGTAATATAGTTGGTCATAAGAATGATGGTTCTAATATACTAAGATGGAGAAGAATGCATACAGATACCAGAGGTCATGACACGAATCCCAATGGTAAAACTTATTACGATCCAGCAAAAAAAAATTGGCCAGTTTTAGATGTTTACATTTATTTAGAAGATTTCGAAAATCAAAGTGGCTGTTTAAAAATAGCCAGAGGATCACATAAAAAATTTCTACCAACTTTAGGTAATTTTATTAAAGTTATTTTTAATATCTCAAAGAATTATAAATTTAATGGTACTTATTCATTTAAAAGTATTCCTTTTTTATACCTATTCAATTTAAAAAATCTCAAAACTAAACCAGGAGACCTTATTATATTTAATCATGCAATTCATCACTCTCCTAATTCATTAATATTAAAAAAATTTCCAAATTTATGTTTACCTGTATTTTTAGAAAATTTTTTAGAAAAATATTTTCCTAATTTATTTTTAAAAAAAAGTCTCAAGAGAAGAATTATTTCTTTATGTTTTGGTGAAAAAAGTAAAGAATTAGATAATTTTATCAAAAGTAGAGTGCAATATTTAAATAGAGAATACTTCGATAATAGCAAATTTTTTAATGATCCAGCCTTTAGAGAGTATTTAAATAAAAAAAATATAGAATGCGATACCACGCTGAAAACTTTAATTAAATAAAAGCTGAATATTGACAATAATAATTTCTAAAATAATTTAATCAATTTTTTTTTTAAAAAAAATATCTTTTCTTTAAAAAAATTTTTTTGAGGAAAATGAGGTTTCCTATGATTAGATGCTGTCAACTTTAAATTAAATATTTTTTTAAGTATTTGATTAATAATATTTATCCTTTTTTGTAAATTATATTTATTAATTTTTGTATTATCCAAAGTTTTTTCAGCAGTAACTACTAATTGATTTTTTGCTTCTAACTCAGATTTATTTACACCATTTCGTATAATCTCGTTATTAAAAATAAAATCCCCAGCAGAATTTTTTGTAATTTTGCTATACCCAATTTTAGCTATACAATTTTGCATAGTTTCATAATTGTGGTTATAGCGGTGGTCATGGTAGAGTATTTGTGCAACAAAAAATTCGCTATGATTATCAATTGGAAAATTTTCATTAATTTCCCAACTTTTTTTTTCATTTTCAATATTTATTTTTTTTTCATTGAAATTTTTTACCATTATATCAAGGTCTGGAACTCCTAGCCGTATTTTGCCTCCAATTTTTAATACTCGATGACACTCAATCAAATGATTAACTAATTCTCTGTAAGTGAGATGTTCTAGTGTTTGCCTTGAGTATATTAATTCAACGCTATTGTCTTTGAATGGTAAATTTTCAACTATATCACAAATATAATCTGGATCAGATACCACCTTACCTTTTGAAAATTTTTTTGCATAATCTATGTCCACATGACAAAACCCATCTAGCCGATGATTTCCGCATCCAACATATATATATTTACTCATAAAAATGATTTATAACCCATTTATCAAAATATTTTGATAAATTTTTACTAGCCTCTACACTTAAATTGTCATTATCTTTGTAATATAAAAAATCTTTAGATTTGTCGTATATTTTGCAATTACCATCAAAACATAAAAATTTGTTTGGATTAAAAACAAATACATTATTTTTTTCCAAAGAAATTCTATTGTAAATTGATTTAATTTTTTTTTGATAATTAAATTTCAACTAATAAATCCTTGATAAAAAAAAATAGTATATGATTTTTTTGTAATGTCTAACTTTTGTTATTAAGTCCATATTAGTTAAATATTTTTTGTGAAATCTCACGACTCCTTTTAAAATGAGTTTTGAATTATTAGACCATTGATTTTTATGTCTTAGCCAGTTGACTAAAGGTTTTTGTAATACGATGTATTTTATATTGTTTTTTATACATCTAATTAAAATTTCTTTATCTGCACTTCCGAGTATACTTGAATCATATCCATTTAAATTGTTAAATACTCTGGTCTCAAAAATAATGTTAGAACACAAAACACCTGGGTTCCAAATATACAAATCCTTTATTTTCAATATTTTGGGTATGTTAAATCTAAATATTTTTTTTCTATTCTCGTTAATTACATTATACTCTGTAATACATACTTTAGACTTATTTTTTCTGATTTTATTTATAGCTTCTTTAGCATAACTTTTTTTCCACTCATCATCATCATCCAAAAATGCTATGTACTTGCAATTTGTTTTTTTTGAGGCATAATTTCTGGCTGCCAAGGCTTTACCTTCTCCTGTATATTTTAAGTAATTTATTTTTATTTTTAATTTTTTACCTATATTTTTAACTAAATTAAGATTTTTAGAATTTGGATGATTGTCTACAACAATTATTTCTTTAGGTTTTAAAGTTTGTGATTTTACACTTTGAATTGCATTGTATAAATGATCAGGTCTATCATAAGTTGGTATTATTGCTGCATAACTGTTCTTCATGATTTATTTAAATCTTTGATGTAAATTTTTGTTTCAAAAAAATCTATTATGCTTTCATCATGTGTCACAGCAATTATCGTCTTTGTTTTTTTTAGAATTTCTAATGAATCTAGTATTATCCTTGTATTTCTAGCATCAAGATTTAAAGTAAATTCATCTAATATTAAAATTTCTGAATTTCTGTAAAATGCTCTGGCTAGTGCAATTCTTTGAGCCTCCCCACCAGATATAAATTTATTTTTCTCACCGATTAAGGTGTCAATATCATTGAGTTTTTTGTCAATCATTTCACCAAGTGATGCTAAATTTATAGATTCCTTAAGTTTATCATTATCAATATCTTTTTCATCTTCATAAAGAACTATGTTATTTTTTACAGTATCATCTAATAAAAATACCTTTTGATCCAGCCAAGCTATTTTTGATTGCCACATATCCAAATTTTCATGAATATCAATTTTGTCTGAGAAAATGTTGCCTGAGTCTGGTTTTATAAAACCAGAAAGCAAATTTAAAATTGTAGATTTTCCAGAGCCACTGTCACCAATTATTACTATACTCTCATTTTTATTTATTTTTAAATTTAAATTCTTAATTAATGACGTATTGTTTATGCCATAATTAAAATTAACATTTTTTAATTCAATACAATTTTTAAAATCTATAATTTTATTATTTTTATTTATCAAAATATTATTCTCCGGAATTTTAAGATCATTAAAAATAATATCTATAACAGGTGAACCAAACTTCAAAGATTGCAATGAATTGGAAACACGTAAAAAACTTGGTAATAATTTATATAATGAAATTGAAAATAAGGTTAAAGTAAAAATAATTTCCTCAGTATTATAAATATTTGATTGTGATAGATAGTAAATATACAAAAGAATTATACCTACACCTGTTAATTCTAAAATGTGCCTAGGAAGCTCAGAAACAAAATAATTAATCATATTTATATTAGCCAGTCTGCTATTATCTATATAATTTTTTTTTATAAAATAATTTTTCTTTTTATAAATCAAAATTTCTTTAATAGAGTTAAAAGCTTCGACTAAATTTTTTATAATTTTTGTTTCAGTCTCTACTCTTTTTTCACCCCATCTTTTAATGTAGGGTTTTAAAAAAAAATAGTAAGCACAAATAATTAAACTAAAAAAACTTAATAAAGCTATAGTTTCTATCGGTCTAATTATTATTAATGAGATACCAATTATAGATATCAATAACAAATCAAAAACTATCTGTACTGGAGTCTGAAGAGCGATAAATCTAAAATTACCTACTTCAGTGTTTATATTTCTTATTAATTCAGAACTATCATTTTTTAAAAAAAAATTATAATTTTGTCTCAAATATTTTTTATATAGTTTGTCTCTTAATTTAACCTCAAAATTAAAAAGAAATTTGTTTTTAATCCAAAAAAATAATACCAATATAATTGACTTACAAATCAATAATATTATTGCAATTGAAACAAATATTTTCAAAATAAAATAAACTTCTTTATCAGCAAATAATATATTCAAAAAATTATAATTATTTAGTAATTCATTGAATTTAATTTCATTAATAATTAAATTAGCAAGCGCTAACAAAGATCCAATATTCAGAATTTCGAAGATGGTAGTTAAAAATATTATACAAAACATAAATATTAACATCCTAATGTCATTCTTATCTAAAATAGTAAAAATTTTTCTTATATAGTTCATTTTTAAAATGTTTGGTTATGACGATATTAGCATTTCAATTTTGATTTATTTAAACAATTTGTTAAAAAAGTGATAAATATAAAAATTTATTGTTAAAATCTATCACATTAATATAAATGACTAAAAATTGGATAAATTAATGCTTAAATTTATTAATTTTAATATATTTACAATATGAAATTTTTGAAAGTTTTATTTCTTTTGGATAAATCAAATTTATGGATTGAGAAATATTTGATAAATTACAAGTTTAAAACAAAAAAAAAAAAATACAAATTCAAAATTTCAAAAAAACTAAGTAATAAATTTAAACCTGATTTGATTTTTCTTATGAATTTCACAAAAAAAATTTCTGATAATTTTTTGACAAAAAATCCGAATACTTTTTTAGTTCATGAAAGCAAACTTCCTCAGGATAAAGGTTTCGCTCCAGTAGCTTATCAAATTTTAAGAGGTAAAAAAAAAATACATATGTCTTTGATAAAAGTTACAAAAAAATTAGATAGCGGAGATATATTTGAAACTGGAAGTTTTAAATTGAGAGGGTACGAATTAAATTGTGAAATAAGAAAAATTCAAGCATATTCTAAATTGAAATTAATTGATAAATTTTTAAAAAAATTTCCAAAAGTAAAATCTAAAAAACAAAAAGGTTTTGGGAACTTTAATAAAAGAATGACGAAAGCAAGTAGTAAGTTAGATGTTGATAAATCACTAAGACAACAATTTTTGAGACTAAGAATTGTATCAAATGAAAGTTATCCTGCATATTTTCTTTTAAAAAAAAAAAAATATATAATAAAAATTTTTAGAGAAAAAAATAATGATTAATATTTCTGAACCGATTACAGATTATTTAGAGCTAAGAAATATTAAAAAAATTTTAAAAAGTAAAAATTTTACCGATGCTCATTTTCAAAAAATTTGTGAAAATAAAATATCAAAAATTATAAAACAAAAAGTATATTTAACCCAAAGTTGTAGTCATGCATTAGAAATTTCTGCAATTTTATTAAATTTAAAAAAAGGTGATGAAGTACTATTGCCTTCATATACATTTACGTCGACAGCAAATGCGGTGGTTCATCGTAATGCTACACCAGTATTTGTAGATATTAATAAAGAAAATCTATGTATGGATCTTGATGATTTAGAAAAAAAAATTAATAAAAAAACAAAAGCTATATTTATTGTGCATTATGGTGGAAACAGTTGTGATATTGATAAACTGCTAAACATCAAAAGAAAATATAACATACCAATTGTAGAGGATGCTGCGCATGCATTTTTATCAAAATATAAAAACAAATATTTAGGAACTATTGGAGATATAGGAACATTTAGTTTTCACGAAACAAAAAATTTTAATGGTGGTCAATGTGGGGCGATAACTATAAAAAATAAAAAATTTTTAAATAAAATTAATTTAATTTTAGATAAAGGAACCGATAGAAAAAATTTAGTAAATTCAAAAAAAAGGTTTTTAATAAAAACAAAAAAATATTATTCTTGGAAAAGTTTGGGATCTGAATATAGAGCATCAGAACTATCAGCGGCCTTATTAGATGCTCAATTAGAAAAAATAAGTAAAATTCAAAGTATCAGAAAAAAATTATTCTTAATGTACAAAAATTTTTTTGATAAATTAAGAAATAAAAATTTTTACATTCTGAAAATACATAAAAATATCAAAAATTCTTATCATTTATTTAATTTGGTTTTTTTTAAGAAGAAGGATGCAGAACATTTTAAAAAATTTATGCAAAAAAAAAATATTGCATCTACTTTTCACTATGTACCATTGCACAATTCTACATTTGGGAAAAAAATAAGTAATTATAAAAAACTACCAATTACAGAGAGTATTTTTCTAAAAGTAGTAAGATTACCATTGCATTCAAATATTAAAAAACGAGATATAAATAAAATTTTTACAGTTTTAAAAACTTATTTTTTAAAGGTCAAAAAATAATTAATGAATTTCAGATATTAAAAAATTGTGATAAAAAAAATAAATTATATAGCTGAGATAAATTTACCATCTAAATCAGCTTATTCGATACATGTAATGAAAATGTGTAATGCGTTTTCCAATAAAAATGTAAAGACAAATTTATATGTTTATAAATCTTTAGAAAAAAATAAAATTCTTGAAAAATACAATTGTAAAAATCAATTTAATATATTTTCATTAGAAATTCGACATAATAACTTTTTTGGAAGAATATTATTTGCAATTAAATTATTACTTTTATTTAAAAATATAAGAGAAGATATATTTTATTCAAGAAGTATTATTACTGCAATCTTTCTAGCTTACTGGAATAACAATGTTGTCCTTGAAATTCACCATGAGCTCAAAGGTTTCACAAAATATTTATTCAATATATCTAAAAAGTTAAACTTTTTCAAAAATATAAAATTTGTCTTTATATCAAAAAATCTAAGTCAACATTATAAATTAGAAAATAAAAAAATTATTCTTGACGATGGAGTTGATTTAAATGATTTTAACATTTTAAAAAAAATTAAAAAAGAGAGAAACAGCTGCGTCTACACAGGGTCATTTACCAAAGGGAAAGGTCTAAAGACTATTTTAAAAGTTTCTAAGCTAACAAAAAATATAAATTATTATTTATATGGAGATATTTCCAATTCAGAATTCTCAAAAGAATATATACGTAAGTTTGATAATGTTTATTACAAAGGTTATGCAGATTATTATAAAATCCCTAAAATACTAAACAAATATAATTTATATTTAATGCCATATGAAAAAGAAGTATACGTAAGATCACATAATATTGAGGTTGGAAATTATATGTCTCCACTAAAATTATTCGAATATATGGCATCAAGAGGAGTCATAATGGCATCAAAAATGAATGTCTATAAACATATACTAAACAAAAAAAATTCAATTTTGATTGATGGTCAATCAATATTTAATTGGAAATCAAATATTGAAAATTTTTTTATGAATGAAAAAAAATATGATTTGTTATCGAAGAATTCTCTAATTGATGTAAGAAAATATACATGGAATAGTCGTGTAGAAAAAATTTTAAAATTTATAAATGTTTAAAATCAATCATAAAGAAAAACAATTATTTAAAGAAAATGGCTATATTAAACTGAGAGTATTAGAAGATAATAACGATTTTGCGAAATTCTTAAAGAGTTTTAAAAATGATTTAAGTAAAATTTCAATAGATAATAAATTAAAGGATATTGGAGGATATAAGTCTGGAAATTTAAATATTAATCCTGGAAAATATGGGCCATGGATATTAAAAATTTTAGAGAATATAAATTTTAAAAATTATTTTGAATTTCTCACAAATGATGAACTTAAAAATTATAAAATTATCTTTGGTGGAAACCTAAATTTAAAAAAAAGTAAAAAGCAATTATTTCATACAGATGGAAACTGGAATCCTAGAATGATTATATTAAACTTAGCAACTACGCAAATAGATGATAATAATGGACCATTAGAGGTTATAAAATCTTCTCATAAAGAACCAATACCTTATTGGCGTTTTTTAATAAAATATTTTAAAAAAGATAGTAAAATAAAATTAGATATTAAAGTTGGAGAAGTAATAATTAGAGAACATAGACTTTGGCATAGAGGTACATCAAATAGATCAACTAATAACCGGGAAATGCTAGGCTTAATGCTTTTGAAAACTGATAAAACCATTGATAGTCACTCAGAATTTAAAGAAAATGAAATTAGATTTTACGACAATATGTACGATAAAAGTTTTAAAGGGAAACTTAGAGAATTTTTATTTTTAAATTTAAAGTTTATATTAGTTTTTTATAAAGTGATATTATCAATTATTAAATGAAACAAGCACCAGTACTATTAATGACCTACATTAGGTCAAAAAATACAAAAAGAATTTTAGATTTAATTAAAAAATATAATCAAAAAAAATTATTTATTTTTAATGATGGATTGAAGATTAAATCTCATAAAAATTTGCATGATGATACAAAAAAAGTGATTTTTGATTTTAAAAAAAAAAATTCTAATACACAATTGATAATATCAAAAAAAAATCTTACTCAAAAAAATAATTTACCTTTTGCCTTATCAAAGGTTTTTCAAAAACATGATCACGTAATCATTTTAGAGGATGATTGTATTCCAAATAAAGAATTTTTTAAATTT